>Ga0247842_10000362_pt1 | contig 98388 bp, 90 predicted proteins | sample LaCruzMarch2015__3_FD_192411 | JGI IMG/M metagenome (GOLD analysis project Ga0247842, IMG submission 192411) | Freshwater microbial communities from meromictic Lake La Cruz, Castile-La Mancha, Spain - LaCruzMarch2015_19m | ecosystem: Environmental > Aquatic > Freshwater > Lake | place: Spain... | reverse complement strand
GGCCCGGGACGTCGCGTTGCACCGCTGACCCGCTGTCAGGCACATCCCATCAGCAACGGCGGATGCCGCTCCCGCTAGGTCGGCATCGCCCCAGATAATGGCGGAATTTTTTCCTCCAAGTTCGAGCGCCAGGGATTTCGAATAGTCTTCCGCCATGTCCCGCGCCAAGGCGGTGCCAACAGGAATTGACCCAGTGAAGCAGACCGCCCGCACTTCCGGATGGAGCGCAAGCCGGCGACCGGTTTCCCCCCAGCCGGGAACAAACTCAAAAACACCATCGGGCAAAATGGCACGCATCTCGGCAGCGTAAGCCGCGCCAACATTTACCGCCATCGGCGACGGCTTGAACAGGACCGGGTTGCCAGCCAAGAGATACGAGACGGCCGCCCCGTGACCGAGATGGATCGGAAAATTAAACGGAGCAATCACCGCCGCCGGTCCGCGCGCCCGCTGGCGGATTCTCGCGGGATGCGGACCGCCCCCAACCTCCTCATCAAGGAGATACTTTTCCCCGTCCGCGAACGTGAGGTCAAACTTCGCAACCACGGCCCCCATCTCCAACCTCGCCTCGCGCAGCGGCTTGCCAGTCTCTGCAGAGATCAGGCGCGCCAAGTCTTCGGATCGCGCCGCCAATCGCTCTCGGCACGCGACGAGATACCCCCGCCGTTCATCAAACGACAGGGCCGCCCACCCGCCAAAAGCCCGACACGACCGAGAGACCGCAGCCTCCACGTCGCCCGTGGAATGCGTCGGGAAGCCGAAAGAAAGATCTCCGGGGGAAAAATTTCGCCAGTCTGCCGGATCGGTCGCCATCCCGGAATTCTATCACCCTGCAAGGAACTCGCGCCAGAAAAAGACCAGCGATAAAGAAATTCCAATCGCACCGATCACGAACCTCACCTGACCTTGTGAGATCTTCTGCGCAAGGCGCGAACCGAAGTAATACCCGCCCGCTGCCCCGACCGTCATCACCATCGCCTCTGGCCAAATGATGAGTCCGGCATAGACAAAATAAGCCACCGCGACGACATTGATCAAAGCTCCCAGCATCGTCTTGATGGCATTCATCTCGTGAATGTGGTGAAGACCCAGAAGCCCGAGCGTCGCGAGCATCAGGATCCCAATCCCGGCCCCAAAATACCCACCGTAAACGGCCACTCCAAACTGCAAGATCATCGCCGCCACGGTGCCCGACGCCGAACTTCCGAGCTTGAGCGACTCAAACCCCGCCAATCTTCGGAACCCATTGCTCAACAAAAAAAGCAACGTCGCAAAAAAGATCAGGAAGGGAACCAGGCGGTCGAAGGTCGCCTCGCTTGTGCGCGTCAGAAGCCATGCTCCCAGCAGCCCACCAACAATGCTCACCGGGGCAAACCTCATCGTCCAATGCCGTGCCGCAGGAAGATGCCCGCGGTATCCGTAAAGGCTACCCGCAATCCCGATGAGCAACGCAAACGTGCTCGTGGCATTTGCTTGGATCGATGGCATCCCGAAGGCAATCAATGCCGGAAACGTAATGATCGTCCCCCCTCCCGCCACCGAATTCATCGCCCCGGCTACACACGCCGCCACCATGAGCAGCCAAAACTCGATCGTCATTGTGCGATCCTCATCGCCGAAAATCCTGCCGGGAGAAAGCATTAGTTTGACGCCTGCCCGCCCATCCGCCGGCCCGATCTCGCTAAAAGCAACCTGACCGCGAAACGGAAAAGACCAGACAGCCGCTGATTCCAGTGGAATCGGAAGGGCTGGTCTCCGGCCAATGCGTCACTGCCGTTGAATGGCCTGCTGGAAGCCAGGGGCGACGAGAGGGTTGGTCATCGGGTAGCCGTCGGGAGAACGACCGAGAAGGGTCGCGTTGAAGACACCGTTGAGAACCCATGGCGTCGCTCCGGGTGCCTGAAGGTTGTTGAGATTCCACGGAAAGCGAGGGGTCTCTTCAAGGCCATAGGTCACCGCCAAAACGCCCTCCGCCTCGAAGGCCTCAATCATTCGGCTGAACCAGTCCTGGTAAGGCTGATACCAGGATTGGTTCAGAAAGTAGTCAAGAAAAGCGTCCTGAGAAATGGGGGTGCCGGCCGCGGCTAGGTTGATCGTATTGTTGATAAACGTCCAAAGAGGCGGACCCACGTTTACAGCGTTGTTCATGTTTGCTTCGAAAAGTTTGATCATCGAAAACTCGGTGGAGATCAGTTGAAGGGGCAGTGCGCCCACCGGCCGGAATTTCGTATGGTCCTTCACATAATGAATATCTGCGTGGACCTGGGCGGGGTCGGCGACGTGCTCATGGAGGTCGATCCCGGCGACGTTGACATTGTCGCGAGCGACCTCCAGCACGGCTGGAATGATGAAGTTCGCGGCAGCTTTAGCGGGGTCGAGCGGCGAATTGAGGGCGCCGACAAAAATTTGGAAATCCCATGAGTTTCGCGGAAGCAGGTTTTGCTGAGCCTTCAGGGCGACGAGTTCGGCAATGAGATGATTGAGGTAGAGCTTGTATTTTCGTGCCGTGTCGGGGTTGTTGTTCGGCTGGATTTCGAACATCGGTTCGTTGCCAGTGACAAGGATGTCGATGCTGTCGCCCCGGTTGTTGGTCGTGAGAATATTGACGATGGAATCGACCATGTTGGCGATTTGAGCTTGCCCGGCCGGGGTGGCAAAGTCCGGAAATTGGTCTGGAGAGATCGTGGCATTTCCAGGGTAGGGATAGGAGAAATCGTGTTTCAGGCTGAGGATGACTTTGACGGGGCTCCCGTTGGCCAAGACGGTTTTGGTATTGATGAGTTGGTCGATTGCGGCGACCGCAAGCGTATCGGCATCGGTGCTGACACTGGAGGGTTGCTGGATGAGATTGCCCTCGACGATCCCTGTGATCGCACTGGTGGGCCACGGATTTGGTGTGGGAGTGGGCGTTGGCGGCGGAAACGTATTGGCGAAGACCCAGTAATTGCGAGCAAGATTCACGTAGGCGCGGACCCATCGCACACCGGACTTGGAGATGACCTCGTTGTTAATGTTGGCGATCTGCTCGTTGTAGCCGCCTCCGAGCTGCACGTTGAGCGGCGGCAGGGCCGCGGTGGGCGACAGGGCGGAACTCACTACGAACGAGGACGCTGCGGCGGCTTCCCCCGGAGGAACGGCCAGCAACGAACTCTCCTCGACTTTCTCCGGGACCGGACGCTCTTCTGGATCGCATCCGGAGAAGAGGATCAGTAGAGCCAGAAAAACGAATCGGGTCGCGGCCACCGAACTTGAACTCACAGCATCCCTTCGCATCTTCGCAACCGTTTGCTCAATCACGATGACTTCGCAAGAAAAAGTATTGCAAACGATTGCCCCGGCCCTCTAGACGCTGGAGGTGTTTCGGAGGAAAACTAGCCGCAGTTTTTCCAACTCGTCAGGCGAACGGCAGTATTGGTGCCTTGACGATCTCGTCACCCGGCATAGCAACCCTCCACAACTCTGGACCTCCAAGCGAAACACTTGATGAATCTCTTTTGGCGGACGGGCAAATCCTTGCTGAGACAAACTCCCCCGCCTGTGGCACCGGAAGCCCCAGATTCTTGGCAAATACTCTGTGCGAGTGATAATCACCTAAAATGATGATCCCTTCGGGTTGCAGGAGGGATCTCGCCCCTCCGTTTCCTCGAACTCTTTTCATGTAGTCCTCTTGCTGGGCAACGGTTGCAATAATGGCTCGCCCAATGCGCCTTTTTTCGGCCACACGAAAAAGCTCATTGATGCGTTGCTGCCCGGAGTTTTTGTTTTCAAAAATCCGGCCAACCTCCTGATCTGTGAGTTGGAGAAGCACATTCGGAGGCATTTCAGCATTTTTGAATAGCCACTCAACCGCCTGCATTCCCACTTTGTTGAGGGTAACCTTTTTGTCTTGATTGCCGCCCGAGTTCAGATGCCTAGCCGACGCCCGCACAAGCCCCATGCTCCATTTGGGATCGGCAGTATCCTGAGCCCAGACGAGGAGACAAATTTCCCCACGTGCCTCTAGCGGGATCATCCAACCGCCCAGTTTTTGTGAAAACTTGCAATCTACTTCAACCCCACCGATCTGGTAGTCCATCTTTTTACCGTCTTGGATTTCCAAATCAAATTCCCGCCGCAAGTTGATTTCGACCAAGCTACCAAAATGGGTTTTTTCTGTTTTAAAAAGTTCAGAAACCCGGAAACGCCCTGTTCTCTGGCCGTTGTAAATCTGGTCGTAGGTGTCACGAAGAACTCGGGCTATCCTGCGCTCCAAGTTGGCTGTCTGAAGAAAACTTTGTTTGACCGCAGCAAGTGATGGATCAGGCATAAGATTATTGCTTGGACCTCTTCGGGGAAATGACCGCAGTCTCTGCATCCTTGACCAGTCGCCAAAGCGGCAAATCCAACGCTTTTGCGATGCGAGCAGCAGCATCCAGCGTTGGTTTTCTGACATTTCGTTCAATCATCCCGATGTATGTGGGATGGAGCCCCGCAGCCTCTGCCACCTGCTCCTGAGTAAGTCGCTGTCTGACCCGAAATGCACGAACAGTCCTGCCAAAGCGAGCCGAGATGCTCTTGAAAGTCACAGTCACACCCTACGCAGCAAGACGAACTCTCGTCTACAGACCATGGTCTGTATCAGGCTAATTGGAAAATTGCTTGCGGGTTCATATTTCAGGGGTATTGAATGAGACAGGATGAGTTTTTCAGTTCTTGAGTTGTGTGCGGGCGGTGGAGGACAAGCGCTCGGGCTGGAGATGGCCGGATTTCACCACGCTGCAGCGGTCGAATACGAAGCTCAATTCTGCACAACACTGCGCCTGAATCGACCGTTTTGGGATGTCAGGCAGCAGGATCTCCGCGATTTGCGCCCAGCTGACTTCACTGGGCTTGACCTTCTCGCTGCGGGCGTCCCTTGCCCCCCTTTCAGTATAGCGGGAAAGCAGCTTGGTCAAAATGATGAGAGAGACATGTTTCCAGCGGTGCTGCAGATTATCCGGGAGGCAAAACCGCGAGGCGTTCTTTTTGAAAATGTGCCGGGGCTCGCAACGACAAGATTTTCTGACTACCGGAGCAATTTGCTAAAAGAGCTTTTTCGTATGGGTTATCAACCTGAGTGGAAAGTTCTCAACTCCTCGCATTTCGGGGTTCCACAGCTCCGACCTAGATTTGTGCTCATTGCTCTCAAGCCACGAGACACTGAATGTTTTCGCTGGCCTGTTTCGCGAACCAAGGCGGTTCATGTCGGAGAAACGCTCATCGACCTGATGGCGCTAAATGGTTGGGATGGTGCAGAAGCGTGGGCGGAACGGGCCGCCGGCGTTGGCCCCACTATTGTAGGCGGGTCCAAAAAGCATGGCGGTCCTGACTTGGGCCCTACGCGCGCCAAAAGACAATGGCGCGAGCTAGGCGTTGACGGGATGGGCATTGCTGACGAGGCGCCGGACATCAGCTTCCCTCAAGATGGATTTCCTCGTTTGACCATTCGCATGGCCGCCCGCATACAAAGTTTTCCCGATTCTTGGGAGTTTTCGGGTCGCAAAACTATCGCATACCGTCAGATCGGGAACGCATTTCCGCCGAAAGTGGCAAAGGCTGTCGGCTCATCGATTATCTCCGCATTCAATCGCCAGTCGCGTTACGCAGCGGCAGTTGAACAATTTGATGAGGAACCCAGACTCCTAGAGCATCGACGCCCTGCAGCCGGCCTCGGTAAAAATCGAAAACCAAAAGTCTAGGCTCAAAGCCTCCGGGCAGACTAGGAGACCAACCGTTCTTTTAAGTTTTGCAGTCGCCCCTGAAAGCACTATGACTCGCCCTCTCAAGAAGCCTTTCAAATCCGATTCTCAGACAGCTTTGCCCAAAAAGAAAGTGCGCCTTCTGTCGGGTGGGAATCCGCAAATCGCGAAGGAAGACGGAGACGGGCCGGTGCAGGAGTTTATTGCAGCGATGCCCGGCTGGAAGAGCGACCTCGGCCGACGCCTCGATGGACTCATCGTGAGCAACGCTCCCAACGTCCACAAGGCGGTGCGGTGGAACTCCCCGTTTTATGGCGTCGAGGGCCAAGGATGGATCGTGTCGTTTCATGTCCTGACCCGCTACGTTAAGTTAAATTTTTTCAGCGGTGCGTTGCTCCGACCGGTTCCGCCTGGAGCAGGTAAGGACAAAAATGCGCGTTGGATCGACATTTACGAAAAGGACGAACTCGATGAGGCCCAGATCGCCGACTGGGTGAAACAGGCTGCCGCGATCCCGGGATGGAAGCCTTGAAAGAGCGAACCTCCTAGGGCTCGAGAGCGAATACCTTTAGGCAGAAATCAAATCGGACCGTCCGACTCCGCCTGGCGTGTGTTTGGCGAGAAACTCGATGAGAAGCTCCCGGGTCTGGAGGCGGAGGAATTCCGATCGGGCGTGTTTGCTCCGCACGATCTCGCGAAGTTTGGGAAGCCGCTGCCCGGCCGATGCTGCGTCGTAGGAATTCATCGCGATGCGGTAGCGCTTGTTCGGGTCGTCGGGCCGACAACCGAGCAGGGCTAATGTAGAAGCTCCCCCGCTTTTTGCGGCGTCTCCCAGAACCAGCGCCATCTCTGAGGGCGAAAAATCGGCGAGCAGGACAAAATTTTCATACGGGATGATCTTCCAGCAATCCCCAACCCTCAAATCGCCCGGTGCAATGTCCTCCCGCGCAAAGCTGCCGTGGAGCACTCCGTCAACACGAACGCCACGGCTGGCGAGACATTGAAAAATGGATGTGCCAATCAACCTCTGCACATCGCTCGGAACCGTCCCCTGACTTCTCGCCGAAAGTGTCTCCTTGATCGAACCGGCCTTGGCGGCTAGGGCAAGGCGGGAGTCCTCGAGATCGCGGGCGGACGAAGAAAGAACGACTGGATCGGGAGTTACGGAATCTCCCATGCGAACGGTCGAAGCTTCGGCAGCCAGGAGACGTTTTGAGTCGGGATCAAAAAAGAGATCGGTCTTCCCGACATTCAACCCATGGTAATTCGCCTGCGTGTAGAGGACGCCACGAACGCGTGAGCTCGGGATGTCACGATGGGTGTGGCCGGCCAGAATAACGGCCGCGTCCGGCACCGCACGGGCGATGGCTTCGATCCGATTCGCAAAATTGTCGCCCTCGGAACGTGTTCCCATATGCGCGGCGATCACAATCGCATCGGCGCCGGCATCCCGCAGTTCGGCGACCGCAGCCGCAGCGGCCGGTGCCGGGTCGGTTGCCTCGAATCCTTTGGTGAGTTCGGGCTGGAGCCAATACGGAAGTCCGGGCGTCGTGAGGCCCAAGATCCCAATGCGGATGCCTGCGACTTCCCGGAGGATCCATGGCTTTACCCGTTCGAAGGCCGCCCCCTCCAAGCGCGCATTGGCACAGAGCGCCGGAACAGGCGACGTGGTGATCAGCCTCTCGAGTGGCTCCGGCCCCCAGTCGAACTCATGGTTCCCGATCACCCAGCCGTCGTAGCCGAGGAGTTCGAATGCCCGAAGCATTACCTGTCCTTGGGTCCGCAGCCCGATCTCAGTGCCTTGAAAAACGTCACCGACATCGATCAGGAGCGAGTGAGGATTCTCCAACCTCCACGTCCGAATCTGGGTGGCGCACCGGGCGAAACCCCCAAGATTCTTTTCGCCTTCATAGCTGACCGTCGGGAGAATGTGTCCGTGCAGATCCGTTGTGTGGAGGATCGAGATTCGGATCGGATCCTTGCTCGATGCTCGGGCGCCGGCCGGCAAAATCCCGGCAGCCCCGCTCGCGGCGAGCACTTGCAAAAACCGGCGGCGCGTCCATGAATCTGTCTGCATGTTGTTGTTCTTAGTCCGACAGACCTTGGCCTAGAGGCGCACACTTCCGTCCTTCGAGAGGAGAAGCGCGGCCCATCGCGTGCTCGGAAAATTGGCGAGAATGATCACAAGGATCACGGTGATCGGCACGCAGAGAAACATGCCAACCACACCCCAGAGCATGCCCCAAAGAATGAGCGACATCACGACCACGAGCGGGCTGAGATTGAGCGTCATGCCCATGAGGTTTGGCTCGATGATGTTTCCCAACAGCTGCTGGATCACCGTGATCGCGACGACCAGCACGATGACAGGTTGCCACTCCTCAAATTGGACGAGGGCAAGGAGCCCGGGCAGCACGGTGGCGACAATCGAACCGATCGTTGGGATGAAATTTAGAATAAAGACCAAGAGCGCCCAGAACTCGGAGAAATCGAGGCCGACCCATTTCATCACCACATAGCTGAGGACCGCGGTCAGGAGGCTGACAGCGGTCTTAACCCCGAAATACGTTTGGATGTCGCAGTCGACGCGGTCGAGAATTCCCAGCACGCGAACACGCTTTTCCTCGCTCGGGAAAATGGCGGCGATTTTTTTCGTAATGAAACGGGATTCCAGCAGAAGGAAAACGCCGAAGATCAGAATGAGGATCGCTGTCTTGAGGAGTGAAGCCAGATTGGTCGCAAGCAATGTGACCTTACCCGGCAAATCAAATCCCCCGAGAAACTCCCGAATCGCTGGGGGTTGCTCGAATCCCATCGCAAGAAAAAATTCGGTCTGGATCGCGACGAGGCGGCTCTGGTAGCGGGGAGCAAATTCCGCCACCCGCATGGCATTATCGGCGATGATCGAGAACAGGACGAAGCTCAAGGCGATCACCGCCACGAATGCCAACACGAGGGAGACCATCGACGGAAAGCCACGCCCGGCGATCTTCACACACCCGATCCAGCGCTCGAGAATCTTGATCAGGTAAACCCCAATCAGCGCGATCACGAGCGGGATGAAAAGCTCTTTGCCCTCGCGGATCAAAACCAACGAGATGGCAACCACCACCATCCACCCGGCCGCCTGCAGCGCCCGGAGGGATCCCAGCCCCGTCGCTCTTTCCTCATCATTTCCCATGCCGAAGAAAAATAGCAGCCAACCTCTCACAAGAGAACGACAAATCTGTCCGGCTCATGCGCGTCTTGATCTTGGCCTCGCATGTGCTTTGCTCTGCGCGTGGATGTATTGTCTTTGACATTGGAGGAGTGGGAGAGCCGGCTCCAGGCACTCGGCGAGCGGAAATTCCGCGCTGCGCAGATCGTCGAGTGGCTCTTCAAAAAGCGGGTCCGGCATTGGGACGAAATGTCGAACTTGCCAGCCGCCCTGCGCCAAATGCTGGCAGCGGAATTTCCGCCAGTTTCGCTCTCCGAGGTGCGCGTGTCGGGGTCCGCAGACACGACTCGGAAATTCCTCTTCCGGCTGACGGACGGCCAGATGGTCGAGAGCGTGCTCATCCCGGCCTCCCCGTCGCTTTACGGCGAAACGTCGGACCGGCGGACGATCTGCATCTCGAGCCAAGTCGGTTGCGCCTACGGGTGCAAGTTTTGCGCCAGCGGGCTCGACGGGTGGAAACGCAACCTTTCCGCCGGCGAGATCGTCGACCAGTTTTTGCAGGTTGAGGCGCTGAGCGGCGAGAAGATCAACAACATCGTGTTCATGGGCATGGGCGAGCCAATGGCGAATTTCGAGAACCTCATGCGAGCGATCTCGATCCTCAATGCGCCTTGGGGAATCGGCCTTGGCGCGCGCCACATGACCGTCTCGACATCCGGCCTCGTCCCGCAGATTCACCAGCTTGCCGACCAACCGATCCAGTTGCGCTTGGCAATTTCCTTCCACGGCGCGACCGATGAAGTCCGGGGAAAAATCATGCCCATCAACAGGAAGTATCCGATCGCCGAGCTCCTCGACGCCTGCGAGGCCTATACCTCAAAAAAGCGTCAGCGGATCACGTTCGAGTATATCCTCATCCGGGATCTCAACGACTCCCCCGAGCAAGCCCGCCTGCTGGCCGCTCATGCCAACCGCGTCGGAGCGAAAGTGAATCTGATTCCCTACAACACCGTCACCGGCCTCGAATGGGAGCGCCCTGATGAGGCAACGCAGGAATCGTTTCTTGCCGCCCTCCGCCGCGCCGGAACCGACGCCACACTCCGCCGGGAGAAAGGACACGACATCGCCGCGGCGTGTGGGCAGCTTCGGTTGCAGGTGGAAAAATCCTTTGCAGACGCCCCCGGTCTGAATTAACGGATACTTGAGATGTCTGAAGACGACGATTTTTCGGCCGAAGAAGTTTGGGACGAATACGACTGGGAGCGATTTCTCCAAGAGCAGGACTGCACGACCGAGAAGTATTTCAACCTGTTGGAAAAATTTATGAATCACCCGGACCGCGACGCGCTGATCGCGAGCGAAATGGGTTGGGATGTCGGCGCGGATGATCACGAGATCGAGGAGGCCGCCGAGCTCTTCTGCGAATTGGATCCGGACGAGATGGAGCCTGATGAAGAAACATTCGACACATTTGCCCAATCGCCCATCTACCGCGACACGCTCAAGCTCCACCGCTGGATCAATAAATGGATCGAAGACGCGGGCAGCCTCAAAGACCACCCCGAGGCCATCACGCTCGCCACTCGCTCAGCCGTCTGCGGAGCAAAACTCGCTGCGGCCCTGTGCGGTGACGATCGCGCGGAATTAGGGATGACCATCGCTTACCTCAAACGAGCCCTGAAGGCCTCGAACGATTCGCTCGATGCCGCCAGAAAGCTCGGAGAGGCCGGCCTCCTCACAGGCCGCCAGCCGTCGACCGTCCGGCGGATGATTTTTCGGATCCGGGACCGCATCATCGTTCTGATGAGCGAATACCGGGCTGAGTGGCGGCAGCGCCACGGGTGAGGCTACTCTCGGTCGTGTTCAACACGCAGGAGTCGTGGCGTGATCTCCTGTAAAGCCGCTGAAAGATTCGCGCGGGCGAGTTTCGAATTGCCGATGAGCCGGTTCAGGCCAAAAGCCGCCTTTGGGTTTTTTAACATATGCCGGAAGAGAATCGCAGGAGCCGGGCGGCCCGTTTGCGGATCGATCAAAACGTCGCCGGGCACAGGCAGGTCTTCCTCACAAACGTCACTCACCGCCCGAAGGGACAGGAACGGGATTCGCTTCTGCACACAGATATCGAACAGGTGTGCGGTTTCCATGTCTGCAATAGTCGCGCCACTCGAACGACCGAGGCGGGACTTCGATTCGCCGGTCTCCAACACATGGGGAACGCAAACCAATTCGCCGACTCGGATCCCCGGAAACTCTGCAGCAATCCTGAGCAAACCGGGAGACGTGTAGTTTCCCCCAACGAATACTTCGCCGACCGAAATCCCCGGCTGCAAAGCTCCACAGAATCCCGCCGAAACGACAAGGGAGGGCCGCGCGATGGCCAGTTCCCGCTCAAACGCCGACGCCGCGCGATGCCCGGTCACCCCGAGCCGCCAGACATCCACACACAACCTCCGCGCGGACGATGCAACGAAATCGGCCGCTTCAAACTCCAAGGCAAAAACAACTGCAATCATGGTGGGGAAAATGTGATCCGATAGAGCACCGACTCGCCTCCCCGGTGAAGCTCCTGCGTCGCAGGTGGAAGCAGTGCAGATACTTCAAACTCCCCAGCGCGGTCGCCAGGGATGCCGATCAGCAATTCGGAATCGCCCGGCAGCACGGACCCACCAACCGCCTTCGCTGCCTTCTCGATAAGCGTCCGTCTCGCGGCCATCTCTGCCGTCGACCCGCTGAACGGGATTTCCCGGCGTCCGTCTGAGAGCTTTGGCTCACCAAAGCGCTGGGCCGCGATCCCCTCGACCGACTGTCGCAGAGCGGTGGCATCGGGCGGGGCGGGAGAATCCTTCGGAATCCCGTGCGTGCCAATGATCACCATCGTTATTGGGAGCGCGAGGGCTAGAAGCAACAGCGCCAGCACGACAAACACCTGACGGTTTGGTCGAAAAGGCGGATTGGGAGGTAGGGATTCTGACTCCATTTCTCGTTTGCGAGGATGAGCGCGGAAACGCGGCGGCGCAAGCTATCCCGAACGCGGGATTGACCGCGCCCCGGTCGTGCCCGATATTTTGCGCCCTTCGGATGTCCATCGAACTCACTCGCAATTTTTGCATCATCGCCCACATCGACCACGGTAAGACGACGCTGTCCGACCGGCTGCTCGAATTTACCGGAACCATTCAAAAGCGAGAAGCGCAGGAACAACTACTCGACGCGATGGATCTGGAGCGCGAGCGCGGGATCACGATCAAGGCCCATCCGATTGCGATGGAGTTCAAGGCGAAGGATGGGATCACTTACAAACTGAACCTCTCCGACACGCCCGGGCACGTCGACTTTTCCTACGAGGTCTCGCGCTCGCTCGCGGCCTGCGAGGGTGCTCTCCTGATCATCGATGCCGCCCAAGGCGTCGAGGCTCAGACCGTCGCCAACGTCCATCTTGCGGAGAAACAGGGACTGAAGCTGATTCCCGTCATCAATAAAATCGACCTCCCGAATGCCGACATCGACACGGCGAAGAAGCAACTGGAGGACATTCTCGCCATCCCGGCCGACGAGGCGATCCTCGCGAGCGCAAAAGCGGGGATCGGGATTGAAGAGATTCTCGAAGCCATCATCGCGCGCATCCCGGCCCCGACGGGAAAACCCGATGCCCGCCTTCGAGCCCTGACGTTCGATTCTTCTTTCGATACGTATCGCGGGGTCGTGATCTACACTCGCGTTGTCGAGGGAACGATTAAAGCGGGCGATCCGGTGAAGCTCATGGCGACGAACGCTTCTTACGAGGTCAAAGAAGTCGGAATCTTCAAGCCGCAGCAGCCGAAGTTTTTTGAGCGGGAAAAGTTGATCGCAGGAGACATCGGCTACGTGATCGCCAACATCAAGACGAGTGCCGAAGTCAAAGTCGGCGACACGCTCACGAATGGCCGGATCCCTGCCGAGACGCCCCTTCCGGGTTTTCAGGTCGTCCAGCCAATGGTCTTCAGCGGGATCTATCCGATCAATACGGCGGACTTTGAGCATCTGAAAATGGCGATGGGCAAGCTCCAGCTCAACGACGCTGCGTTTCAATTCATGGCCGAGTCGAGCGTGGCCTTGGGCTTCGGATTCCGCTGCGGGTTCCTCGGGCTGCTCCACATGGAGATCATCCTCGAGCGGCTGCGGAGGGAATTCGACATGGATATCATCGCGACGTATCCGTCGGTCATCTACGAGGTCCTGCGGACGAATGGCGAGTTGCTCAAGGTCGACAATCCTGAACAGCTCCCTGACCCGAGTGTGATCGAGGAAATCCGGGAGCCGATCGTGCGGTGTTTCATCATGGTCCCGAACGAATACATTTCGTCCGTTCTGCAGTTGATCATGGAAAAGCGCGGCGAGGTCAGCCATACTGAGTCGCTCGATACCAAGCGCGTCATGCTGACGACTGAAGTGCCACTCAACGAGATCCTTGTGGACTTCGTGGATAAGCTGAAGTCGATGACTCGCGGTTATGGATCGATGGATTACGAACACGGTGGCTACCGCCCGAGCAAGCTCGTCAAACTCGAAATGCTCGTCAACGGCGAGCCAGTCGATGCCTTTTCCTCCATCGTCCACCGCGACAAAGCCGAGTCTCGCGGCCGAGCCCTTGCAACAAAGCTCAAAGAAGTCATCCCGACCCAGCTCTATCAGGTTTCCATCCAAGCCGCGATTGGCGGGAAAATCGTCGCCCGTGAGAACGTCAGCGCCCTTCGAAAAAACGTGACGGCCAAGTGCTACGGCGGCGACATTTCGCGGAAGCGGAAACTTCTTGAGAAACAAAAAGAGGGAAAGAAACGAATGAAAGCCATCGGCAGCGTGAACATCCCGCAAGACGCGTTTATCAAGGTCCTCCGCACCAGCTAAGATTTTCCGATTATGTTTTTTCTCACGCCGCGCTACGTCAAAGAAGCCAAGCACTACCTCCAAGGCGCGCAGAAGTTTCTGAACTACAAGCGCGACATCCTCAAGCCCGACCAGATCGAGAAAATCGAATCGCGCATGTCCGATCTCCGGGCGGCGATGCGCGACAAGCGCTGCGACCCCGTCCACGAGGCCATGAGGGAACTCGACACGCTGATCGGAAAAATCGCCCCCCCTCCGAAAGACGCCGGCTGGCGGGAGAACGTGGAGGTTTTCCTCGTTGCGATCGTTATCGCCGCAGGCATCAAAGCCTACATCCTCCAGCCGTTCCGGATTCCGACGGGATCGATGCAACCGACGCTCTTCGGCATTGTCGGGACTCCGACCGACCTCTCCCCGCCGAATATCTTGGTTCGGGCTTTCGAGTTCGTTTGGATTGGCCGGCATTACTTTGATCTCAAGGCCAAGGAAGATGATGTCGTCGTCCGGCTAAAAGAGCGGACTTATGCAAACTTCTTCACGTTCACGGATATCGTATGCCGTAAGAGCACATACACTCTCTTTGTCCCCGCCGAGCCGCTCGCCCGCGCCTTCCGCATCTTTCCGGGAGTGGAATATAAGACCGGCCAAGTGATTGCCCGTGGCCACATGGATACCGGCGATCAGGTCTTCGTCGACAAGGTCAGCTACAATTTCACCAAGCCAGCCGCCGGAAATGTCTTTGTTTTCAAGACGACTGGCATCACGAAAATCGAAGCCGACCTCAATCCCGCCATGGGATCCCAGCATTACATCAAGCGCCTTGCTGGAATGCCGGGTCAGACGCTCCGGATTGACCCGCCCCGGCTGTTCGTGGATGGAGCTCTTGCGACGACGCCCTCGATCCAGCGTGTGATGAGCATGGAGAACGGCTACCGCGGATACTCGAATGGACCGGCGGGAGGAGGAGGCTTTACCTACCTTGGAAATCCCGATGCCACATTCACAGTGCCGGCCCGCTCGTATTTTGCTCTGGGCGACAATAGCTACCATTCCCGTGACAGCCGCGACTGGGGAATCGTTCCGGAACGAAATGTGGCCGGGCGTGGCTTCTTCGTCTACTGGCCGTTCACGAGCCGCTGGGGCTTCATTCGCTGAATATCTGCGTTTCCGCATTGAGAAGCCGCAGGGATTGCGCCATAGTTTGAAGCCCTATGAAAAGAGCACTCCTCATCCCCTCCCTCGCCGGGTTCCTTCTGCAGTCGGCCTTCGCCCAATCTGCTGCGCTCCCGGCCTTGCCGCCCGATGGCTTCGTGACCCTCCAGCAAATCGTCTCCGATTTCTCCACGGCACCGGATGCAGCCCTGCAAAAGTATAATGGGATGCGGATCCTCGTCTACGGACGGGTCGGCCAAGTCGCCCAGTCGAACGACGCCGAGGGAGATCCCCTCACGGTTTTCATGCAGTTGCCGAACCAGACGACTCCAGACGTCAAAGCGGTCTTCACCCCGGCCGACGTTCCGACGACGAACCTCTCGATTTCCGAAGACGACACGCAGGCTGCGGTATTCCACCGGGACTGGGACGGAACGCTCTCCAGCGAGAAATCGTTCATTACCGAAGGCGAAAATGTTGGGATCCGGGGCACGTTTGACAATTTTGTCGCGGGCGATGTTGTTCTTAAAAATAGCTTCAAGCTCGATACCGGGGTCCTGATGAAGAAGCTGGCCGAGCACGGGATCCCGACGGAGTAATTTGAGCGATTTTGACTATCCCAAGCCTTACGACGTCATTGTCATCGGTGCCGGTCACGCCGGCATCGAGGCGGCTCTGGCTGCTGCCCGGCTGGGATGTGAGACGCTTCTCCTGACCCAAAACGCCGACACGGTCGGCCAGATGTCCTGCAACCCCGCGATTGGCGGGCTGGCGAAAGGGCACATGGTGCGGGAGATCGATGCGCTTGGCGGTGCCATGGGTTTGAACACCGACGCGACGGGCATCCAGTTCCGGATGCTCAACGCGACCAAGGGCCCGAGCGTTCGCGCTCCCCGAGCCCAGTGCGACAAGAAGGCCTATCAGTTTCGCCTCAAAGCGATCCTCGAGAGAGAGCCGAGGCTCGATCTCAAGCAAGGGAATGTCACGTCCCTCATGACGGATAATAATGGCGTCACTGGAATTCTCACGAATCTGGGACTGACCTTTCGCGCCCGCGCCGTCGTCGTGACGACCGGCACGTTCATGCGAGGCCTGCTCCATGTCGGCCTGCGGAACCATACCGGCGGGCGACTGGGCGATGCGGTCTCGACATTCAGCGACTGCCTCCGCGATCTGGGATTTGAAGTTGCGCGTTTCAAGACGGGAACTCCCTGCCGCCTCCTCGCCAAGAGTATCGACTTCTCGAAATGCGAGGCCCAGCACGGCGATGAGCCGGTTCCATTGTTCAGCTACCTCGCCGACACGATCCGACGCGGCGAGGACGATATCTTTACGCTCAACGAGTTTCGGGACGGAGAATTTCACGCGAAGCAAATCCCCTGCTGGATCACTTATACAAACGAGAAAACTCACGAGATCATCCGCTCGAACCTCGACAAATCCCCACTCTACGCAGGGGTCATCGAGGGCGTCGGACCGCGCTACTGCCCGAGCATTGAGGATAAAGTTGTCAAGTTTTCGGAGAAGGGGCAACACCAACTTTTTCTCGAACCCGAAGGCCGCCACACCGATGAGATCTACGTCAACGGCGTTTCCACGAGTCTCCCGTTTGATGTCCAATACGCCTTCATCCGCAGCGTTCGAGGCCTCGAGAATGCCGAGATCCTTCGCCCCGGATACGCCGTCGAATACGACTACTGTCCTCCAACCCAGCTCCACACCACACTGGAAACCAAGCGCCTCCCGGGCCTTTACTTTGCGGGGCAGATCAATGGCACATCCGGCTACGAGGAAGCTGCCGCGCAGGGGCTCATGGCCGGCGCCAATGCCGCGCTCAAGATCCTGTCGCTTCCTGCATTCACACTCGGACGCCACGAGGCCTACATCGGAGTTTTGCTCGATGATCTCGTCATTCGTGGCACACCCGAGCCCTACCGAATGTTCACCAGCCGGGCTGAGTATCGGCTTTTGCTCCGTCAGGACAACGCAGACCTCCGCCTCACCGGGCGAGCCATCGAGGCCGGGCTCGTCTGCGCCAACCGGGCCGCCCGCTATCGAACCAAGTCGCGTGAACTCGCCGAGTTGCGCGGTCGGTTGAACGAGATCAAGGAAGACGCGATTCCCCTCACCCGCTGGCTGCGGCGTCCCGAAAATTCCTGGCACAAATTGCCTGACTCGGTTCGCGGCGAATATCCATCCGAGGTTTGGGAACAGGTCGAGACCGATCTCAAATACGAGGGCTACATCCGCCGCCAGGAAGAACTTATCGAGCGCACGGTGCGCCACGAGGGCAAGCCCATCCCTGAGTGGATCGACTACGCAACGATTGGCGGACTGCGAAACGAAACCGTCCAGAAGCTCTCGCACATCCGTCCGGAAACCCTCGGACAGGCCGCGCGCATCAGCGGGATCACCCCATCCGATATCGCCCTCCTCAGCGTTTGGATCGCCCGAGGCAACCCCAGTGTGCCAGCAGATCGGGTGGGCGAAGCTCCGTCCAAGCCGTAGAAAACCGTCTGCCCCCCACTCGCAGCAGACTTGCTAAAAGACACCAAACGGAGTTTGTTAAGATCCATGAAAGCGATGACTCTTGTGTTCCTATCAACCGTTGCCACCAGCCTCGCCCAAGATTTCATCGCCCCATCCGGCGATCGCCGCGAGATCGTCCCGCAAATCGAAGCCCCCCGCCCGACCATCGAGGGAATTGTCAAACAGGTCTTTGTCACAGGCAAGCCTTGGCAAATGATCAATCCGCTCGCCCCGAAACAATTCGGATCCGGAGAGAAATTCGTCTCAAAAGATTTCGGTCCGGGGACTCCCGTTCACTCCGCGGCCGTCACGGTCGTTGGTGTCGAGTGGTAGACGCAAAACCAGCATCAGTTTTCGCCTAGCAACCATGCGGAGTAATCTTCCCAGGTCTTTGCCTTAGAGACAAATCCGCAGCCTTCGGATGCGAGGCTAGGCGGCATCACGGCATGACTTGAATCCAGCCTCCCCGGAGTGTGAGCCTCACTGACAACAAATCTGAGCGTCGGGGTGCGGAGGCTCACGTGACCGTTCTGGGAAAGCGAGGCGCTCGAAAATATGATGACTTCCGGGCTTTTTACTTCCCACAAGAATTGGGGAGCGGTAGCGTCTTTGCGCCTTCTCGGTAACAACGATGCAATTCCCACGACCTCCAGCATTCTTCATCTAAGGCATCGATCTCCTCGGATGGTCCTCTGCCAAATCACCCTACAGATTTTAATCCCTGCATGATCGACCTGCTATCTCAATACGTCAAAAAGACCGCCGCCTGCTTCACCCCACAGGTTGCCGAAGCGGTCGCCGAGCTTTTTTGCGATCTCGAGCGAGCGCGCACTGAGAAACGCTCCGTTTTTATCTGTGGCAATGGCGGGAGTGCCGCCAACGCTTTGCACTGGGCCAACGACTTGATTTACGGAGCGGGGAAATCAGGAAAAGGCGGACTCAGGGCGCATGCGCTTCCTTCAAACATCTCAGTGCTCACCTGTCTTGCGAACGATGTCGGTTTTGAGCACGTGTTCTCCCATCAACTCGAGACGTTGGCCAGCTCGGGGGATATTCTAATCGCCCTCTCGGGCAGCGGCAATTCGCCAAACATCGTCCGTGCGTTAACGACGGCTCGGACCATTGGAATGCGAACCTGGAGCGTTTTGGGTTTCGATGGAGGCCGGGCGATTGAGCAGTCCGATCGCTCAATTCACTTTGAAATTCACGACATGCAAGTGGCCGAAGATTGCCAGATGGTAGTCTGTCACGTCCTCACGAAAAAACTTGCGGGGGATGAAGAGTGAAAAAGGCGGAGGACAGGAGTAAAATTCTGACCTTCGGCGAGGCCGGGGCGGTGTTTGAATCGATACGCGGCGAGGGCAAACGCATCGTTCAGTGCCATGGAACTTTCGACCTCATCCATCCGGGTCACGTCATTCACCTTCAGGAGGCGAGGGCAACTGGTGACGTCTTGGTGGTCACGATCACCGATGAGGCCCACGTCAACAAGGGACCAGGTCGCCCATGCTTTAACGACCAGCTGCGCACACGCGCTCTGGCGGCTCTAGAGTGCGTGGACTATGTGGTCCTAATTCCATTCGGTGCGGCCGTTGAGGCAATTCGCCTTGTTAAGCCCGACGTGTATTGCAAGGGCCGCGAATACGAGGACGCGAGCAATGATGTCACAGGCAATATTCATGATGATGTTGCCGAGGTCCATGCTCACGGCGGAGAGATCCAATACATCGGCTCCGTCGTTTTCAGTTCCACGAAGCTGCTTAACCAACACTTCGATCATCTCCCGATCCCTGTTAAAACATTCTGCAAAGATCTTTCGCAACGTGTGCCACCTGGCGAATTGCAAAAGATGGTCGAGAGTCTCCGGACACTGAGAGTTTTGGTGATCGGCGACACGATCATCGATCAGTATGCCTATCTAAAGGTTCAAGGCCTCACGTCTAAGAACAGGATGATTTCTGGTAGATTTCTCCGACAAGACACCCACCTGGGCGGGGCGCTTGCGGTTGTCCGGCACGTAAAGGAGTTTTGTGACAACGTGCGGTTTGTCAGCCTTCTTGGCAGCGAACCGTGGGTCGATGATTTGATCGGAGGTGCGCTTGCTCCGAGCGAAGACGCAACGATCCGCGATGACTCATTCACGACGGTCGTGAAAAAGCGCTATGTCGAACCGCTTCAGCAGGGAAATGAGATTTCGAAGCTCTTTTCCATCAATTACATCGATGAGGGACCTCCCTGCGACGCCACAAGGAATCGCCTGATGGATACGCTACGGAAAGAAATTAGCGCGTGCGACATCGTTCTCCTCGCAGACTTTGGCCATGGATTAATGCAGAAGGAACTGCGCGATCTCGTTCAGGACACGGCGCCGTTTTTGGTATTGAACTGTCAGACAAACAGCAACAATCACGGGTTCAACATTATCACTCGCCAATACCGCCGAGCGGATGCCTTCTCGCTCGATCTTCAGGAAATGATGCTATCATGCGGTGAGCGAGCTCCAGATTGTGAGAAAGCCCTTGCAGAACTCGCCGCGAAATTCGAGTCCACCTACGCATGGCTGACGCGTGGAAATGTGATGACGATTGGACTGGCTCCGTCGAGTCCTCCAGCGTTCATCCCGCCGCTCGTCAATGATGTCACCGACACGGTCGGGGCGGGAGATGCGTTCTTCTCGCTCGCGGGTCTCGCGGCAGGTCGGGGACTCCCGCTCGACGTGGCCACATTCCTTGGACAGTTGGCGGGCGCACAGGCGGTGAATATCATCGGCAATGAACGTCCCATCTCCAAGTCCTCGCTGCTTAAATCCGCCATGTCTCTGTTAAGTTTTTAGACGCTGATTCTATGAAATGTATCGTCACCGGTGCTGCCGGATTTATTGGAAGCCATTTGGTGGACACTTTATTGGGGAGTGGCCACGAGGTGATTGCGATCGATGACCTGAGCACTGGCCGAAAAGAAAACCTATCTCTTGCCCGGTCGAACCCGGCGTTTCGTTTCGTTCAGCTAGATACCCGGGCCATGGACGCAGGCGCCGTGGGCTGCGAATCGGCGGACTGGTTTTTCCACTTGGCGGGACGTGCAGACCTTGTGCCCTCCATCGTCAACCCGGAGGATTACTTCCAGGTTAATGTCGAGGGGACGTTTCGTGCGCTCCAGTTCGCCCGTAAAATCGGTGTGCGCCGATTTCTCTACACGGCCAGTTCCACGTGCTACGGGATTCCAGATCTTTACCCCACCCCGGAGACGGCACCGTGCATTCCGGAGCATCCCTATGCGCTCACCAAGTTCCTCGGAGAGCAACTCGCGATGCACTGGTGCCGCGTTTACCAACTCCCGGTTATCTCGCTTCGCCTTTTTAACGTCTATGGTCCTCGAAGTCGCACTACGGGCGCTTACGGCGCGGTCTTTGGAGTCTTCTTGAAGCAAAAACTGGCAGGACGTCCCTATACAGTCGTCGGGGATGGATCCCAGACCCGGGATTTTACTTTTGTGACGGATGTCGCGTCCGCTTTTCTCGCTGCGGCCGAGTCAGATGTCTCCGGCGAGATTCTTAATGTGGGTTCCGGCCACACCTATGCGGTTAACCGTCTTGTGGCATTGCTTGGCGGCGAGAAAACATACATCCCGCGCCGACCGGGAGAGCCGGACTGCACATTTGCGGACACCGCGAAGATCCGGAGCCTCGTCCAGTGGAAGCCCCAAATCCCGCTCGAAGAGGGTGTGGAGCGGATGCTCGCGGTCATCGATGACTGGCGCGATGCCCCTCTCTGGGACGAATCATCCATCGCCTCGGCCACGGCAGATTGGTTCAAACACCTCGGCCATACAAAAGAATGAAAAATCCTGATATTAATACAGTCCTCGTCACGGGCGGCGCTGGATACGTCGGCTCGGTCCTCACCCCGTTGCTCCTCGAAGCTGGCTACACGGTGCGAGTGCTTGATCTCTTTCTCTATGGAGACCACGTCTTTGATGGAATTCCGCCGACGCTCCGATCCCGCCTAGAAATTCTGAAGGGCGACCTCCGGGACGGTGCACTGGTGAAGCGTGCCGTGGCAGGATGCGGTGCGGTGATTCACCTCGCCTGCATTTCGAACGACCCGAGTTTCGAACTCGATGCGGCACTCGGCTGCTCGATCAACTACGAAGCGTTCATGCCCTTGGTTGACTCCTCCAAGGAAGCGGGCGTGAAGCGTTTTATCTACGCCTCCTCTTCGAGCGTTTACGGGGTCAAGGAAGACCAAGACGTCACGGAGGACCTGCCGAGAGAACCGCTCACGGACTATTCCAAATACAAGGCACTCTGCGAAGACGAACTGGATAAAAGACGATCCCCGGGGTTTGTGACGCTCACGCTCCGGCCCGCTACGGTCTGCGGCTTCTCCCCGCGTCTTCGCCTCGACCTATCGGTGAACATCCTTACCAACCACGCGGTGAACAAAGGTAAGATAACCGTCTTCGGCGGCGCCCAGTTGCGCCCAAATTTCCATGTGCGCGATTGTGCCGAACTATATGTCAAGTGCCTCGCCTATCCAGACGCACTCATCGACGGAAAGGTCTTCAATGCGGGCTACCAGAACCTCGCTCTGAGCGAGATTGCGGAGAAGGTTCGTGAAGTCGTCGGGGGAAGTGTCGAGATCGAAACGACGCCCACAAATGACAATCGGTCTTATCATATTTCCTCGGAAAAAATTGCACGGGAGCTCGGTTTCACTCCTCGCTTTACGATTGAGGATGCGATTCGCGAACTTACCGTGGCCTTCCGTTCCGGAAAAGTCAGCGATCCCCTCAACAATCCCCTCTATTTCAACATCAAAAGAATGCAGGAAATCCACCTGTCCTAGGGGGATCCCCGCTTAACCGACGCGTCACTCACAATGGACACACCGACTCCTGACGAACTCGCGCTTCTGGCGCGCCGGATCCGATTGCGCTTGATCCGGATGTCGCACGAGGCAAAGTCCGCACACTTGGGCGGAGCACTCTCGTGCGTCGACCTCTTGGTGGCACTATATTGGCGTATTCTGCGAATCGATCCCTTGCATCCCGACCAAGCCGATCGCGACCGTTTGGTCTTCAGCAAAGGGCATGCCGTTAGCGCTCTCTACACGGTTCTTGCGGCAAGAGGGTATCTTCCAGAGAACGCGTTGAGCAGGTATAACGTGACTGGCTCTGGCCTCCCCGAGCAACCTTGCCCGGGAGCTACGCCTGGCGTGGAGTGGGCCACAGGTTCCCTAGGGCATGGCCTTGGCGTCGGGCTCGGATTTGCTCTCGCCTCGTCACTGGCCTCGAACTCGTATGCGACCTATGTGCTGATGAGCGACGGGGAATGCCAGGAGGGGAGCGTATGGGAGGCTGCGATGCTTGCCCCTCGTCTTCCGATCTCGCCGCTCACGGCCATCGTTGATTTCAACGGGTGGCAGGCCACAGGGCGGAGCCGGGACATTATGCAAATGGAGCCGTTGGCTCGGAAGTTTGAGTCGTTCGGATGGAACGCTGTCGAGATCGATGGACATGATTACGGTGCTCTGCTGCAAGCTCTGGCGCCGGTCGGCGACGGCTGTCCCCGGGCCATTATTGCCCACACGATCAAAGGCAAGGGAGCTTCTTTTATTGAGGACGATAATAACTGGCATTACCGCTCTCCAAATGCCGAGGAGGTTACCCGCGCGGCGATCGAGATTGGCGTTGCCGAAGATTGTCCAGCATTGGGGACGCTCCCCTAATCCACAGCTAATATGCGCAACGCCTTTGCAGACGAGATTCTAAAGATTGCCATGGCCGACAGCCGGGTTGTTCTTTTAAGCGGCGATATTGGCAACCGTCTATTTGATAAGATGAAAGCCACTCTGCCGAACCGCTTCTTTAATTGCGGGGTGGCCGAGGCCAACATGATATCGATGGCGGCCGGGCTGGCGGCTTCGGGTTTCCGTCCGGTCTGTTACACGATCGCACCGTTCGTAACGTCGCGCTGTTTCGAGCAAATCAAGATCGACCTCTGCTATCACCGAGTTCCTGCCATCATTGTCGGCACCGGGTCCGGGCTGTCTTACGCCTCGCTCGGTGCAACCCACCATTCTTTTGAGGATCTTGCTCTTCTGCGCTCGCTGCCAGAGATGCATGTGATAGCGCCTGCGGATGCCAACGAGCTGAGATCTGCCCTCCGTTGGGCGGCGACGCAATCTGGCCCCTCTTACCTGCGCATTGGGAAGAAAGGCGAACCCGTCCTGACTGCACCGGATGTGGACTTTCAGCCGGATACATGGACGAGAATGCGCGAAGGCTCTGATGCTATCCTACTTTCTTGCGGGACGATTCTGCCCGAGGTCCTCGCCGCTGCAGATCTTTTAATCGCCAGTGGATTGCGGGTGGGTGTCTGGAATTGTGCGGGAGTCAAACCGCTCGACGAATCCGCGCTCGCGTCGCTGCCTCCGGGTCCAGTATTCACCGTCGAGGAGCACTCGATTCTGGGAGGGTTTGGTTCCGCCGTGGCAGAATTTTTCTCCGCGAGCGGGAAACCTCGCGCGGTTTATCGACTTGGAATTCCGGATCACTTCCTCCACGACTGCGGGGAGCAGACCGAAGCGAGAATTCATTGCGGAATCGATGGCGCCAGCATCGCGACAAAGGTCCAGACGGTCCTCGACACGAAATGGTAGCACTCGACCTCGATAATACGATCATCTGCTACGCGAACGCCTTTGCGGCGGCCGCATCTGAAGCGGGGTTGGATCTTTCCGGGGTGAAAGGAGCGCATGGTAAAGAAGCTGTAAAAGAAGCGGCCCTTCTTGCGGGCGGGAATGCCCTTTGGACAAAGATCCAAGGGCTTGCGTATGGAAAAAACATTTGTGAGGCGCTCCCGTTTCCCGGCGTGCAGGAATTTTTCAGAAAAGCCGCTGCGGGGGGAATTCCGCTGACCATCGTCAGTCACAAAACTCAATACGCTGCCGCCTTTCCCGAGATCGATCTCCGCACAGCGGCGACCGACTGGCTCGGTGCCCACGGATTCGTCAGCAACACAGGTGTAACAACCTATTTCTGCGACTCGCGCGAGGAAAAGGTCGCTGTCTTGAGAAGCCTTGGCTGCAGCGGCCTCCTCGACGATCTCCCCGAGGTATTCCGGACACCGGGATTTCCTTCCACGACCCGATTTGTTCTTTTCGATCCCGCCGAGACATTTTCCACGTGGAGCGACACACCGCGCGTCCGCTCATGGGCTGAAGCCTCCGACCTTCTCCTTGAGGATGGCTGAGACTTCGTTCGATCCCCGCGAGTCGGCATCCCGGTTGCTTAATAGCATCGGCGGGGCGCCGGTTGAATCCGTCACAGCATTGCCGGGCGGAAGAAACAACAGGGTCTGGAAGGTTGCCGCCGAAGGGGGACTTTTTCTGCTCAAGCATTACTACTGGAGTCCCGAGGATCCCCGGGATCGTCTCGGGCAGGAGTGGGATTTTCTGACGTTTCTTCAGGATGCTGGCATTGAAACCGCTCCCGCTCCCATGGCGAAAGATGGCAGTTTGCGAGCGGCGTTATTCGAATTCATCGATGGTTGCCCGATCCCGCCCGGTGCCGTCACGGCTGAGGATATCCGCGCAGCTATATTCTTCTTTGAGAAAATGAATAGTCACCGTCACCTTGGCGGACACCTGCGTCCGGTCTCCGAGGGCTGCTTTTCGCTCTCGGAGCATCTGACGTCGACCGCGAAACGCGTAGACCGCCTCGCGGCGATCTCCTTGCACCTATACCCGGAAGTCGATGTCTTCGTGCAACAAGAATTGCAACCCGTCTGGGAGGTCGTCAGGGACCGACTGGTGAGCGCAAAAGCCTTCAACGTCCCGCTCTCGGGTGATGAGCGGTGCTTGTCGCCGTCAGACTTCGGCTTTCACAACTCCCTTCGCCAAAAAGACGGCAGGGTTCGCTTCATCGATTTTGAATACGCGGGCTGGGACGATCCCGCAAAAACCGTCGCTGACTTCTGCAACCAGCCAGATGGAATTCTCCCCGATCATCTCGCCCAACATTTTCGCGATGCGGTGGATAGGGCATTCCCTGGACTCGATCGGCGCATGCATCTACTCGAGCCGCTCTACCAGATCAAATGGGCCTGCATTTGCCTGAATCCCTTTGGACCCGGCGGACGCTTCGACCCAAACAGACCCGACCGCTCACCGGAGGTCCAGCTTGGCCGAGCAAGGGCCATGGCGCAACGAGCCAGAAAGGCAATCGGCTAAAATTTCCCGCGCTCCGCTTCCATATTTTTTTGTTTTCGGCTGTCCGGATTCCAGTGCTGTGGCTAGGGTGCTAGCTATGGGCCAACTACGTAATTTCGTCACCCCCCTCCACCGAGCCACCACCCGCGATGTCCTTGCGCGCATGGTCGATGACAAAGTCACCTGCATGCTTAAAGCGAAGGAATATGAAGCGGATTATTGGGATGGCGACCGCCGTTTCGGCTATGGCGGCTACAAATACCTTCCCGGCCGCTGGAAACCTGTCGCCCAGGCGCTCATCGACACCTACGGACTCAAAGCCGGTTCGCGGGTGTTGGATGTCGGCTGCGGCAAGGGTTTCCTCCTTCACGAAATGCAACTGATCGAACCCGGCCTTGAACTCGTGGGATTTGATATCTCCAAGCACGGGCTTGCCCACACGATCCCCGAGTGCAACGCCACATTTTTCAATTATCGAGCCCAAGATCCCTATCCCTTCGGCGACAAATCGTTCGATCTGGTGATCTCCCTCGGAACACTCCACAACCTGCGGATTTTTGAGCTGAAAACCGCCCTCGGCGAAATTCAGCGCGTCGGACGTCAAGGCTATGTCATGCTCGAGAGCTACCGCAACGAACAGGAACTCTTCAATGTCCAGTGCTGGGCGCTAACCTGCGAGTCGTTCTTCGATACAGCCGAGTGGATCTGGCTCTATAATCACTTTGGCTACAACGGAGATTATGAGTTCATTTATTTCGAATGAAAGCCGCCATCCTGACTCAAACCAACGCTCCGCTCGAAATCGCCGAACTCGCGATGCCGGAGCGGCTCGCCTTCGGCCAAGTCCACGTTCGCATCCACTACAGTGGAATCTGCGGCGCACAAATCAACGAAATCCAAGCCGCCAAAGGTGAAGATAAGTTTCTGCCTCACCTACTTGGACACGAAGGCTCCGGGACCGTTGTGGCCGTGGGCGAGGGCGTGAAATGCGTCAAGCCGGGGGACCATGTCGTCCTCCACTGGCGGCAGAGCGCTGGCCTTCAATGCGAACCGCCGAAGTATCGCTGGAACGGGAAAACGGTAAACGCCGGATGGGTCACAACATTCAACGATGAGGCGATTATCTCCGAGAACCGCCTCACCGTCATTCCCCAGGATTTCGACCTTTGCCTCGCGCCACTTTTCGGCTGCGCGGTCACAACAGCCGTCGGTGTCATTAACAACGACGCCCATGTGAAAATCGGGCAGAGCGTGGTTGTCTTCGGGGTCGGCGGCGTCGGACTGAACATCGTCCAAGCGGCTGAGATGGTCTCCGCAAATCCGATTGTCGGCGTGGACCTCTTTGACAACAAGCTGACCATGGCACGCGAGTGGGGGCTCACCCACGGATTCAACGCACGCACGGAAGGCGACGCCCTCGCTGAAAAAATCCGCGAAATCGTTGGACCGGGCGGTGCAGATGTTGTGGTGGACACCACCGGCAACGCTCGCGTCATCGAGATGGCCTACAACCTCACTCATGCCGACGGACGCACGATTCTGGTCGGAGTTCCCCGCAAGGGCGACAATGTGTCCATCTACACCCTCCCACTCCATTTTAAAAAAATCCTGAAAGGCTCCCACGGTGGAAGCGTCTCACCTGATGTCGAAATTCCCCGCCTGATCCGCTTGGTTAGTGAGGGGAAAATGCGTCTCGACGGACTCGTCACCCACACGTTCCCGCTGGAGCAAGCCAATGAAGCCATCGCAGCCCTCAAATCGGGCGAGGCCGCCCGCGTTCTGCTCCGCATGGGTGAGGAAAAGGATTCAGCCATATGAAGCTCCTCCCAATGCTTCCCCGCGAGTAGAAAATCTCCTTGTCGCCCAAATGGTGACGTAAGACGGCCTTACTATGACAACAGTCCTCTCGTTCGAAGGGTCAGATCGTCAAGGAGGCAAGTAGCGGGTTCTCGGTCATTGAAGCCAACGGGAAGATTCCGATGCTCACCAGCGAGCGGGTCAAAGAAATGCTGGCCGATTTCCCGTGAAATACCTCCTCGACGTCAACGCACTGATTGCACTCGGCTACAAACAACATGTTTTTCACAAACGCGTGACCGTCTGGGCTGCTGGAAAAAACCTTGCCACTTGCAGCATCGCCGAACTGGGATTTGTTCGCATTCTCGCTCAACTTCCCGAGGCGGATATCCCGGCATCAACCTCCCGCAAAATGCTTGCAACGATGAGGCGCGAGCGTCAGATCACTCAAATTGCCGATTCCCAATCAGCCATTGACCTTCCCGCCTGGGTCCAAACCCCCAGACAAATCACCGAAGGACATCTTCTTGCCCTCGCTCAGTCGAACAATTCCACGCTTGCCACCTGCGACGCCGCGATCCCCGGCGCATTTCTCATCCCCTAACCACCCATTTCAAGTCTCAGGTTTCCACGTTTCAGCTTTCAAGTTTCAGGTCGCTCGTCCCTTCCCCTTCATCCTGACATCTAAAAACTTTTCCGTTTCCCGACAGAGCATGGAATGTTTTCGGCGCGATCTTGACACTGACAAGAGAAAGAACCACATTGGTCACATGATCGCTACCTTGAGAGAATCTAAGACAAGACTCAGCGAATTGGTTCAACTTGCCAGCCAGGGCGAGGAAATTCTCATTACTGTTCGAGGCAAGCCCAGCGCACGCCTTGTGGCTGTTGGTGAAGCGGATTTCCCCATGGGTGCTTGGATGAGGGAACTTTCCTCCCTGCGTGCCAGTGTCACGACAAGCCGTCTTGCCAGCAATTCTACCGCACTGGACGAAGTCCGGGAGGATCGTTGGTGAACTCCCCCTACTGGGACACATCGTGCATCCTTGCGCTCTACGTCACGGAGCCTTTGTCGCGGCAAATCGCAGCCCTTGCATCAAAAGAAAAGCAAGCGCTCACCAGCAGCGTTATTCTTGAATATGAAATGACTTTTGCCATTCACGCCAAAGAGGCCAAGGGCGAAATCCCTACAGATTCCGCCAGCCGGATCCTCGAGAAATTCCAAAGCGACCTCCGCAAAGGTCGCTTCCTTCTTGCTCCACTCGGACAAGATATCAAAACCCGGGCCGCCGAATCCGCCCGGGCCGCACTTCTCAACAATCCTCCCTTCTTCCTGCGCACCTTGGACGGCATCCACATTGCCACCGCCCTCCAACTTCAGACCCCCGAACTCATCACCGCAGACAAAAGGCTGGCCAGTGCCGCGAAAGCTCTCGGCTTCAGCGTGCACGAATTCTCGTGACCCACCTCTCCCCCTTCGCGTTTCACGTTTCAGCTTTCAAGTTTCAGGTCTCTCCTCTCTTACCATGAACCCAGACGCTCAAGATGTTCTCATTACTCTCTTCGTTGCATGCTACAACGAGGAAGGCAATATTGTCGGCACACTTGAAGTTATCCGTGAGGCCACGGCACAGGCTGGAATAACCCACGAGGTAGTAATCATTGACGACGCATCGACGGACCGCTCGGTCGCGCTCATTAAGGACTACATTGTCGCCCACCCGACAGAGCCAATCCAACTCCGCGTCAACGCGAAGAACATGGGCCTAGGAGAAAATTTTGCCGAGGCTGCTTTCCTTGGTACCGGGGAATATTACAGACTCGTCTGCGGAGACAATGTGGAGCCAGTTGAAACTCTAGTAAAAGTATTTCGAGAAATTGGAAAAGCAGACATTATCCTTACCTACCGACCCGACGACGTAGAGGGCAAAGCTGCTTCCCGCAAACTCCTGTCGGGTCTCTACACAAAAATTGTCAATCTCATCAGTGGTTACAACCTCCACTACTACAATGGACTACCGATCATGAAGCGACGCGACGTCATGCGATGGAATCCAAACTCTCACGGCTTCGGATTCCAAGCCGATCTCGTTACACGCCTCCTCGACCGCGGAGCTACCTATTTCGAGGTTTCTGTCACAAGCAAGGAGCGCCGGACCGGCAAGCCCAAGGCGATCAACATCCGCAACTTCTGCTCGGTCGCCCACTCGCTGTTTAACATCGCAATCCGACGGATTTCAAAAATCCTTTGGGGCTACTCGTAGGCAAGAGGAGTCTTTTTGACGGAATTAACAAATTTAACCGAATTTCATAGCATTCATGGAAATAATGTCGCCACAATCAGCACCGTCCGGGCAGGGGAAGCAGCCCACCCGTTGCCGAGTCCTCTCCCGCCAATTACCCAGACCCATAGAGTGATCCGCTCTCCTTTTTGCCCCCATTCGAAAATTCCATGAGTTCCGTGAATTCGGTCTAAAAGCCTGTCACTCCCACATGCTTCTCATCATTGGACAGGACAGCCTCATCGGGAGTGCTCTGGCAAATGAATCCACAGCTCGCGGAATTCACCATGCGTGCACATCTCGCCGGAAGGGTGCCGTCCACCGCCTTGATCTGTCGGACCCCCCCGAACTCTGGCAAATCCCAGACGCCACCACATCCGCCATCCTCTGCGCCAGCATTCCGGGAATCACACGTTGCGAGTCTGACCCTGAGGGAACAAGCCGGATCAATGTGCACGCGGCTATCACCCTCGCAAGGGTGCTGGCCTCGCGGGATATCCACTTCACCTTCCTTTCTAGCAACCAAGTCTTTGCACCAGAAATCGAAGCTCCCACTGAAGACCACCCCGTCAAACCCTTGACGGAATACGGACGCCAGAAAGTCGCCGTTGAAGAATACCTAGAGGCACATCCCGCCCGGTCCACACGGGTCCGGCTCACAAAAGTCGTCTCACCCTCTCTGCCCCTCTTCGCCAAGTGGACCGCTAAACTAAGTCATCGAGAGAAGATCCAAGCCTTTTGCAACGTCTCCTTCAGTCCACTCGCCGCATCTTACGTCGCCGCCTTCTTGATAGACGTCACGACTTCACACGAGGCTAAGACGATACACCTGAGTGCTAAGGACGCAATCTCCTACCACAACGCCGCGCTTTGGCTCGCCAAGCAATACGGCGCCGACCCTTCACTTGTAGAATCTATTGATGCCCCAAGCCCCGTTTCCCCCGCATCATCCCGCCTCTCAGCTGCAGATCACAACTCCTGCCACTTTTTGACCGCATTAACCCAGCTGAAAATAGCTTTCGACAGTAGCGGAAATCACCTAAAGGCCTTCGGCTGAATTCGTCGTGTCCCAACCCCACTGCCATATCTGCGGGTCAGCCTCACTGAAAATTGCTTCGTGCAGTGAGCACTTCCGCCGGGTTACTTCAGACTGCAAACCGTGGCCCGCAGGCGGAAAACTGGCGGTTTGCACAGATTGCGAGACAATCCAAGCGGTCATCACACCTCGCTGGCGGGAAGATGCACGAGAAATCTATCGCGGCTACGAGGTCTACCACCAGAGCGGCGGGGCCGAGCAGGCAGTTTTTGATGCGTCAGGCAATTCTCAGACACGATCAGAGCGCTTGGTCACACAGTTGTCCGCGCGCGCGCCTCTTGCCGTCACCGGAAACTTGCTCGATATCGGGTGCGGAAACGGAAGCTTCCTGTCCGCGTTCGGACGGAAGTTGCCCGGATGGAAACTCTTTGGCGCCGAAGTTGATGGGAAAGATTTGCAGACCTTGCAGGCGATCCCCGGATTCCAACACCTTTATACCGGAAGTTTGGAGAAACTTCATGCCAAGTTTGACTTTGTTGCCCTGATCCACACCTTGGAGCACATTGAGGCGCCGATTGCCTTTCTATCAAGTATCCGCTCATTACTAAAAGAAACTGGGTCTCTGCTCGTCCAAGTGCCCCACTACGCTGAAAACCCATTCGAGCTCATGACCGCGGACCACGCTTCTCATTTTGACGCGAACTCACTCGTGAGCACTCTCGCTAAAGCTGGCTTCTCGCGCGAAAATGCCTCCACCAGTTGGGTCTCCAAGGAACTTTCTTTACTCGTCCGTCCGGACGCTTCGCGCGCACGAGAGATCGAAAGAGGGAATCTTGATCACATCCTCCACGAGTCTCTCGAAAGCTCCCTCTCGTGGCTCGACAACCTCCTCGATCGTGCCAGATCCACCCAGAGAAACGCCACTTCGTTCGGCCTTTTCGGCTCTTCCATAGCTGCCACATGGACCGCCACCAACCTTCCTCACCTTCCCGACTTCTTCGTTGACGAGGACCCAGCCCGAGTTGGACGTTCACATATGGACAGACCGATCATCGATCCCAAGCACGTCCCTCGTGGTGCGGCCGTCTTCGTTGCGCTCCAGCCCATGGCAGCTGACGCTGTATTAGCAAGGCATGGCGCACATGTCAGTGGAATCTGGAGTCATTAGTGTCCCACGATAGCAACGAGAGACTTCGGGCTTAGTCAGCCGAAGCGTCTGAAAGTACCACTCGAAAGCCACGATCCCAGAAGGCTTGGTCCGGATAGTCTCTCCGTGTCGGTCCGAAGAGACGTCTAACAAGTGCTCGGGAAAAAAAATCCATCGAATGATTGATTCGAGGATATGGCAATAGCTGCTCTGTGGTATTAGCGAAGCTGCCACCAAACGAGAGCTTTTGTTTTTGCTCTTTATCAGCCCATGTGTCGGTCCATTCCCAGACATTTCCGATTATATCGTGAAGCCCAAGCGGGTTTGAGGGTCTGGATCCGCACGGCTCGGTGTGCCAAAATAGTTGCTCGCCAGCAAGAACGGCATTTGCAACTGGTGTATCCTGAGAGACTTTTTCAAGCTCTTGAAGAGTCGGAAGCCGATAGCGGTGACCTTCGGGAAGTCTTCCACCTTTGACTTCGCTTTCAGTGAGGATTCGGCAGAAGGCAGCAGCCTCGTTCCATGAAACACATTCAACTGGGCGGACAGAATCTTTGAACAAGCTCGGGTTCTTGCCAGTTACAGCCTGATACTGGCCCTGAGTCGTTTCATATTTAGCAACCCAGACCCCACTCGAGACAGGCACCATCTCTAACCCTGCTTCATTCACAAAGTGCCGACTCGCCAAGGCATCCTTCTCTGCCCTTGAAATAAAATCCGGTAGCCCTGGCACAAGGGGCGTTTCTGGCCTGAGTATACCGCTTCTGAGCGATGTCAGACGGCCCAAAAACTCAGACATCTCTTCTTGGCTACCGACAACACGCAAGCGGAGGTAGATCCACGCAAGAGACCCGTCGCTCAAATCATCCCTGTTCCGTAGAACCTCGAGTAGCGTCTGTTGCCCTGATGGGTTAACCTGATTTAGCGTATTCGGAAGAGCTGTTGTTCGATAAAGGGTTAATTGAATCTCGGAGGGCGTGAAGAACCGCCGGTTTTGCGGGACCGTAGGTGTCACCAACCGGGAGAAATCCCCAAAGGCCGATGCGAACGCGTAAATTCCGTAAACGATCTCGCTGGAAAGCCCACATCCTTGAAGAATGACTACAGAACTTCGTCTGATGTCGTCGTTCTTAACAACATTGTGCATAATCGATCGGCTTACTATCCATTCCGCTCGTTCGGCAACGTAGACCGGAGGAATTTGGCAACCTAAAGCAATGGCGAGACCAAGACAGACTGGCGCAAACCACTTGCTTGAGATGCCGACCTTAGGAAGCATGATGACCCTAAGGAAACAAAACACCAAAATCGCCAGCGGCAGTGCTGTCAGAATCGTGTAACGGCTTGGCTCTCCGATGGGCCGTGGCGAGAACCCCTTTCCTGCTGCTGCGAAAGGAAAAATCGCAAGGAATAGCAGGAGAAGCCCAAAAGCAAACATCGGCCAGCCTGCGACGCTCCCACGAGTAACCGTAAGAAACCGAGGACCGCGGAGTGCCATTCCGATCACACCAATTACGATAATCCCCGTCACCACGGGATTTCCTGCTATCCATTGGATAAGCTGGAGAAAATGAAAAGGAATGACATTCTGAAAAAACGACTGAAGCGAAGGTAATATCAGGTGGATATTTTCAACAGGGTTGTTGTAGGTCTCATACCACCCAAACTGCGGCGTCAGCTTATTTCGTAGAGTCCATGCGACAGGCGGCAGCAGCAGGAAATCAGGATATAAACATACAAACTTCCATGCGGAGGCAAGGGGCGCTCCAGCACATCCCCGCCACCATTTCAGAAACAACAATACAAAAAAACCACCGTAGAAGACGAGGAGAGCTGCATTGTAAAAGCTCGCGAGAAAAAGCAAAACGGCAACTATACGCAGCGTCGCGTGTCGCCATCCTTCAACCTCAAGAACTCTGACAGTTATGAGCGCCGCCGCGAGGAACAGCGTCTGCATGAATACAAAAAAGAACATGATATAGTCCTGTCCGGCGGTAAACACCGGCATAGCTTGTGCAAGCAGGGCGAGGCAGAGGGATTCATGGGGGTTCATGCCCGCAAGACGCTGGCCAAGAAAGTAAGTTAGAACCGCCTGCGCTAGCAGGCAGGATACGGTTGCCAACATGAAAGCGAATACTATGTCTGGAGCGAAGGCAAAAGGCGCATAGAGCCAGCCGTAAATAGGCATCCCGACGGAGCCAAAAAACTCATTTAATACTGCCCAATTTTTATTGAGAAGCCAACTTTGAACATACCAACTGTCCCAGATGAGTCCGTCATTGGTGAGGAGAAAACCGTGCCACATCAACCCGACGAGGAGGAGGATCCCGACTGCGATGCCATGTTTCAAGCGAGGATCGGACGGCACATCAGACACCTCATTTCTTTTGGTCTTGCGCGCGCTAGGTTTACGGGAGCCCATATGCGGTTTAGGCCTAAGGTATTGAGCCGATCACGACGGCCTGCACCCAGAAGTCGGCGGGGCCGAAGTGGTAGCTCGACGGTTGAAACCCTGCTGCCGTAAGCATCTCAGCGGCGTGCTGTCGCGAACGGATGTGGGTGATTTCCTCTGGATGAAGCTGTGCGGTGCGGCTCTTGAGTGCGCTTAAGGCAATGTGGCAGAGCCTGAGGACAAATACGCTGGTGGCTCGCGCGTGTGGCCAGAGGAGGACAACTTTGCCTCCCGGTTTCAAAACGCGGCGAAATTCAGTGAGAATCTGTTGAATTTCTTTGGCGGTGAAGTGTTCCATGACGCCAAGATTGTAGACCCCATCGAATGAGGCGTCCGGGAAGGGCAAAGCAAAAATGGTTCCGTGGCGGATGGCCCGCGCAGCATGGTTGTTCCGTGAGTAGAGCGTCAGCGCACCCGGAGAAATGTCGAGGGCGGTGATTTGCATCTCGTGCTGGAGGGCAGAGTCGACCTGCCCGCCACCGCAGCCGGCATGGAGCAGGCAGGATCCCGCCGGGAATTCGCGGCGGATGGCGGCTTCCAGGTTCCTCTTGATCACAAGTCGCCGGTAAATTCCGGCAATCGCGCCATAGAGTGGGCTCGCGGACTCCCCGGTCTTGCTCCAGTAATTTTCCCAGTCCTGCGGGTCGTGGAGGGAAGGATCTAGCTCCGGCGTGATACCGGCCAGGAGAAACCTCTCGGGGGTTTGGAGATTTGCACTGGCAAGTTCGAAAACATAGAGGGCACTCCGAATGGCAGCATCCGTCGTCATTTTCGAACTGCCATAAGTGCGGGCGGGAAGTGTGATTGGCACCTCTGCAATCGCAAACCCATTTCTCGAAAGGATGAAAAGACTTTCGAAGAAGAACGCATAGCCTCTGGATTGAACGAGGCCGAAGAGAGCTTGGGGAATACGGTCGAGGCGGTAAGCACGAAATGCACCGCTGGCATCTTGGGAAATGCCGAGAACGCATCGGGTCAGCATGTGCCCTAAGGAGGTGAGGATGCGCCGGAAAAGGTTCCAGCCCGGCAGGCTGTTTTTCCGCGCCCATCGTGAGCCCACAGCGACATCGTGCGTCTCCGCTTCGTGCAGCATGGCTGGGATGTCGCCCGGCGAATGAGTGAAATCGCAGTCGAGCGAGACGAGCGTCGTATAGCCTTGCCTGTAGGCCCACTGAATCGCCTCGGCGTGAGCGCTCCCTATTCCAAGCTTCCCGGTGCGGTGATGAACTGTGAGTCTCGGAATCTCGGACTTGAGCGCATCGAGCAGGCTGCCGGTGCCGTCCGGCGAATTGTCATCAACAAATAAGAGATCGGCATCCAGCCCCAGTGCTGCGAGTTCGCGGGCCATCCGCGGAGCGTTGTCCCGTTCGTTGTAGGTCGGGACGAAAATCAGGATCCCGTCGCTCAAGGTCAGGCAGCGTGGAGGGAGGTCAATCCCGGAGGAACTTGCCGAATCTTTTCCGGATGGCTGGGGTCATGGACAGGAACCCGTTTTCCTTTAGGATGCGGTCGCAGGCTTCAACGGTGAATGGCTTTTCCGCTTCCGTCCGGGTCTCCACGAACGGCAAGCCGGAATCAGTTGTTCCGAAAGAAACGGATGTATTCCTCGGCATGGGATTTGAAATCACGGATGGCATGTTGAAAAACCTCCTCACCACTTGAGTTCAAAAACCAGTGTTTTGCAAGTGTTCCCGCACGAATCCCAAGAATATCTTGATGCGGGGATCCATGCGCGCAGTCGTATCTGGCCACGCAATGCCCCACCCCGTCAATCTCTGCCAGCAAAACGACCCGGAACGAGATCGTTATTCCCCCGGCCGTTTCCCGGCACGCAAGAATCACGGCGGATTCCAGCCAGACATAAAATTCTTTTTCAGGCATGGCGGGGTTGGGCTGTCAGACTCTTCTTCTGCGCCTCCAAGAGAATCTCCAGCATCTGCGGGAACGTGACTGTTGGCTTCCATCCCGTTGCTTCCCGAAGTTTGCGGGTGTCCCCGCAAAGACAAGCTCGACGGCGTGTGAGGATACCGGGGGCTTCCTCGACGTGCATGCGCCAGTCGAGTCCGAGTTTCTCGAAGACGAGTTCAACGACCTCCTGAACGCTATGCGTCTCGCCGGTGGCTATGACAAAGTCACCGGACTCCGGGAGGCGGAGGATGCGTATCATCGCCTCGACGTAGTCCGGGGCGTATCCCCAATCCACCCGGGCCGAAAGATTGCCAAGGCGGAGCTTCTCTGAGGATCCGCGTGCGATGGCGAGTGCTGCATGGATGATTTTCGGAATGACGAACTTCGGGTCGCGAAGCGGCGATTCGTGGTTGAAGAGAATGCCCGTGGATGCAAAGACGCCGTGCTTTTCCCGGTAGTAGCGGCAGAGTTCCAGACCGGCGGCTTTGGTGATGCCATAGACGCAGCGGGGAGCAAAAGGAGTCGTTTCGTCCTGAGTGTCCGTTCCGGGCTCTCCAAAAACCAAGGATGAGCCGGCGTAAAAGAGCCGCGACGCCGGTGAGTGGAGGCGGATCGCCTCGAGAAAGGAGGCGAGCCCGGTGACATGAACAGTCGTGCTATGACGAACCAGGTCGAGTTCGCTGGAGGCCGAGGCATCCTGCGAGGAATGATGGTGCGCGGCGAGGTAGTAAATTTCGTTCTGCCCTTTCCGAACAATTTCAGCGACTGCACTCCCATCATCCAAAGCAAGATCGCCGCGACCCAGAGGGGTCACCGTTCTGCCGTCTCGCAGTAAGCGCTGGTGAAGCAGCCTCCCATCCTGCCCACCAGCCCCGACAATCACTGCATTCCTCATCTCGAGAGAATTTCTATCGCGGGCAGGGGAAAAAGCATTTTTCCGCCTCCCGCGAGGAATGCGCTTTCCCGCTGGATCAGGTTTTCTCGAAAATGCCACGGTAGGACAAGAAGGTGGGAGGGCCTCATTGCGTGCGCCTGCTCCTCAGAGATGATCGGAATCCCGGTGCCTGGCGTAAAAGCGCCGAACTTGTCTGGGTTCACCTCTGCGATGGCGGGAATCTCGGAAGGTCCGAAGCCGCAATACTGGAGAATGACGTTTCCTTTTGTGGATGCGCCATAACCTAGGAGCAGCCCTCCTGATCGGATAACCTCTCCGACCCGGTCGCAAAGCAACTGCTTGTGCTCCCGCACGCGAAGCGAAAAAGCGATATATGGATCGAGCGCGTCCAGCCCAAGGCTCGCCTCGCTCCGGCGAATCTCGTCAATCGCATCCGTCGCCGGAGCGAGAGGCGAGTCCATGGGCGCGGCTGTAACGGCGAAACTTCCACCATTTACGAGGTTGGTTTGAACGTCCAAAAGCTTCAGCCCGCACCGTTCGAGCATCCACTCGATCTGAAACAAACCGTAATACTCCACGTGCTCGTGGCAGATCGTGTCGTAGGCGGTCATCTTGAGCATCAGCGGCATGTAGCTTTGCTCGAAGTGCCAAATTCCATCGTCGGCCAATACCGAAGCGACTTGGCGGATGAAGGAGAGTGGATCCTCAAGGTCATAAAGCATCGCAATGGAGGTGACGATTCGGGCGCGGCGGCCCCCGCTTTCCTGAAGGAATCTCTCCGCAGAAAAAAAGTCCGGCACGACCCGAATCCGGTCTTGGTAGAATCGGCGGAATTTTTGGGCCGTCGGATCCATCCCGAAAAGGGCCGGCCCCTGAGGGTAAGCCGATAGGAGGGTCCCGTCATTACTGCCGATATCAAGGACCACATCATCAGCATCCAAAGGGGCGATCCGCTGGAGATGCTCGATCTTTTGGCGCAAGTGGGCCACCATGGATTGGTTCAAACCCGAGCGATATCCATAGTTCTCACCATACATCTCCGCCGAGTCATAGGAGTGGGCGAGTTGGAGCAACGAGCAGGACTCACTCCCGTGGCACTTCACCAATTCCAGAGGCCCAGAGGTGATCTTTTCTTCAAGGGCACGCGGAAAAACACCTGTCAACGCCTGAGTGCCAAGAGACAGAACCGGCACAAGGTCTGGATTGCCACAGATGCGGCAGGAGGTAATGCGATGCATGGCTAAACTCTATACCCTACCAGCTAAGCTATCCGCACTGCAAAAATGAAAAATGCCCGAGCGTGCTTTCACCAATCACCGCCGACCTGAGGCGATGTAGATAAAAGGAGCCTCGTGCACTGAATCAAGAAGAGAGACCTCGGTGGTGCCGCCTGCTTTCATGCGGCGATGCATTCTGACTCTGGACACTCACCGCTCGCCCCTCCGACCGCCTCCCTCTGCCTATCGTTTTCCGCGCAGGTAATTTTGCACTTCGTCGTGGTCTCCAGCAAAATCAAAGGAAAGCACGCCCTTTTCTGCGATAAAAATCAACCGCCACGCCAACCCGGTGCGGCACTCGTAAACGTGCCTGCCGAGTTTTCTGATGGAAAGGCCGGTGTGCGCGTGCGGATTTCCAAAGCCCTCCAGCACAAGTTTGAGCGTCTCGGAAACCTCGTCCTCCCGCCCTGCCGATTGCACGATTTTCTTGAAGCGTTTGGACAGCCTAACGGAAAGCATCCGGTCCTCCGGTGAACCGTGTCATTTCACCGCGCTTGGCGGCCGCCTTGACCTCTAACCCGATTTTCTTTTCCGCCCTTTCCATTTCCGCCGGTGTCAAACCGTATTCCCGCAACGCATAGTCGTCGGACGTCACCCCCACAGGACGCAGCGCGACAATCTTTCCCTCAAAAACAAACCCGACATCCTCGCCCTGTGTCGCCATTTTGAGCCAATAGCCGAGGCGCCCACGCCCCTCCGTAATAGTGAGAGTCTTCATACGCTCATTATGGCGTCTTGACCCAGTTCCGCAAGGACGAAGAACCGATGCGAGGATCAGCAGGCTCCAAAGAACGGGACGCAGCAGGGGTAAATTTTAGTTGGTCCCGAAAACGGCTTTTTGGACAGAGCTGAGGCCATAGGCCGAGACAGATCCCGCAACTGCGGAACCCGGAGGGTAAGCGGAGCGCATCAGTTAACCGAATTGACAGAATCGAAGCACAAACGCAGAACGACTTCCATAGGCAGCCTGCAGGGCAAGCGGAGCGAGTCAATCGAGCAGCAGAGACTTGCAAGAATCAAAAGCGGCGCATTTCAGGACGGCGGGGACTCGGTGTCAGTCATTCTGTTCATTCCGTCAAAACTTCTTCAATCGCTGGCTCCGGTTTTATTCGAGAATCGTTCTCCTGATTTCTGCTTGCCGTGACATTCTTTGGCACACGTCCACTTGGGGCGTCAGTTGGGCTTGGCGACTACTTCGCTGGCTTTCAAAATCTCTGCGGCCAGATCGGGTTGGTTGGCGGCGTTCAGCTTGGCGGCTGTATCGCTCGCGACAGTGGCTCGGGCGTCGGGAGGGATGGCGGGAAGAGCGGCGAGGAATTGGTCGGTTGCCTCTCGGTAGCGGCGTTGCGACAGGTAGAGGTCTAATAGCTCGAAGCGAACGGTGTTGTTTTGAGGCGATTTATCGAGGAGTTCCTTGAGCGTGATCTCGGCTGCAATGGGATTGCCCTCCACGAGTCGGACGAAGCGGGCGAGATGGAATTTTGCCTCTTCCGTGCTTTGGTCGGGAGCGACTTGGAGCATGAGCACGGTTTGCTGGAGTCCGTTCGTCAGTGCATTGGGTGGAAATGCGAGGGGACGCGACCATGGCGGGATCACCTTGTCAAACAGGGCTCTCTTGCCAAACGAGTTCTGAAAAGATTTGCTTGGGACTGGGCTCGCATAAAGGATTCGGAAATACGGTTCGATGAAATTTTCCCAAGACATGAGTGAAACATGGGTGACCCCATGCACCCTCAAGAATGCTAGTGCTTCGTCATCGCTTTGAGTATTCAGTCCCGCTGCAGCCGCTTTGAGGCCATCAATGTTTTCCCAGTAGAGGGTCCCAATGGCGCGGAAGCCGCCTAGCGCCGAGAGGAGGCACGAGCTGTTCGGGCTGCTGAGAAGGACGACCGGCTTACCGTTTGCACTGTCACTGATCGCACGAGCCATTTGGCGATGAAGGAGCGCGAGTCCTTGGCCCGGCGTGAGCTGGATTTTTTCGCCGCTCTGGAATTGCACCCAGCAAATCTGGAAGCTGTTGCGGAATGTGGGTTGGACAAATAAGAAACCGAGGGCCACGAGCACAACTGCGACTAGGGTTCGCGGTGCGGTTCGGGGCGGAACGAGCCGCCAAACCTGCGGGATCATAATCCCCGCAAGGGCAATGTAAAGCGGGCCTGCGAGCATCCCCCAGCGGACTTGGTAGAATTGAAATGCGGTAATGTTGAGAATCGGCACCACGAGAAAGATGAGAACGGCTTTTGTTCCAGATCCGACCAAGCGCGAAAATTGAAGGGCGATGGCCCCAACAACGAAAATGGGGAACCAGCCGAAAGCCATCTGCCAGGTCAGGCCGCCCATTTGGATGCGCTGGAGGAGCGGGAGCGTTTCCGCTATATTTGCGGAGAGCTTTTTCATGAATGGTTCAAGAACGATATAAAAGGAATCGCGACCAGCCATAATGAAAGCGGGGAGAATCGAGCAGGCGACCACGGCAAGAATCACGTTGCGGCATGGAAAGTTGGACAAGCTCCTTTCCTTGTTTGCCAGCCATGTTGTGATTTCGCAGATGCCCCAAGCCCCACCCATCCAGGCGAGGGCATAGAGGGGGTGGTTAACTTCCAGCCGCATGCCAATCCGAAACGGGAAATATTCGAGGGCGTAAAAGAACAGGCATCCGATAGCGCCAGCAATTCCCCAGAGCCGCCAGAGCTCTGGGTGAAATTGGCATGATGCGTCCTTTTTCACTTTGCCTAAGTGGAGGGCAGAACTCAGGATCGCCGCGACTCCGATTCCGAATATGACAACAGCAGTGGAGAAAGCACTGATCCAAAACCCGGCTGCCCCGCAAGCGGCGGAAAAGATCATTCCATGCCTCGCCTGTTTAAGGGAATGGGGAGGTGCAAAATCCGTGCCGGCAGGTCGTTGAACCCACCCGGCACCAGCCCAAGCGACGCCAAAGGTCATCCCCAGCAAGGCAAAGGCAAGTATTCCGTGATGGTCGGGGTAGGCAGGCAGAAATCCTTCATAAAATGTCGGCACAGAGATCATCCCGAGAGCGATGACTGCCCCGCAGAGTGGGCCAAAGCGAATAGCGGAGAGGGATGCGAAAATGATAATCGCCAAAACGAGCAGAATGGAATTTGCCCAAATGGACATGCGGAAAATGCTGTTGCGGAGGGAGTCGTCCGTAACCGAACGATAGATTTCACCGAGCCCACGGAGATACCATGCAAACCCCGAACTCCAATGGTTTTCCCGACCCTTCGGGGCATTATCAAAATGGGTAAATCTCACTCGAAAATCTCCGCCCTCTCCTACATGCTCGGCGAGGTGGTTCCACATATACCCGTCGAAGGCGATTTCGCTGAGGAAGACGGGCATTCGCTTTTCTTGGGGGATCCCCTTGTCGAGCTGTTCGCAGAGTCGGACGGTGACGCTGTCGACGAGGAAGGCGTGGGCCCCGACCCATGTGATGGCAGCGAGGAGGATTACGAGGAAGCCGAGCCACGGGAGCCGATTTGGACGGGCCGGGGAAGCCGGAGATTCGACAGGGAGCGAATCGCTCGTCGAGATCTCGCGGCTAACCGCGGTCGGCGGGGACTTCTTCGATTTTCGATTTTTGGAGGAGCGTTGAGATGCCACAGAAAAGAGCGGTGTTTGTTCCTACCCGCTTCGGGTTATCTCTGGAAGGAGATAATCGAGCGGGCGGAAGAAACCTCCTACTCTGGGGGCGGGAAGTTATCCAGAGGTGCGCCTCCGAATTCCGAGAACATGCGGGCGATGGCTCCCGTGAACGCGGCATTGTAGTCGAGAGCGACTTCGTTGGTGACATAGTTCGTCCGGTCATCTGTGTAAGCATTGTCATCCGCGGACGAGGGACCGCCGACGAGGGCACCGTAGAGGATGAATCGGTTATTGGCTGGGACGTTGATGTTGTTCGTCGTCGAGCCATGGGCCGCGCGGTGGTGGGGGTTGCGCGGCGGGTTGTTCCCGAAGCCCACGACGTAGCTGCGGCGGTTCGGGTTCGAGCCCAGCATGTAGTCGATCTGCGAGCGGGCGAAGTCGCGGTAGCGAGTGCCAGTATCACCGACTTTGTCCGCGAAGACAAAGGCGAGAAATGCCGTGTTGGCGGAATAGCGGAGCGAGCCCCACTGGTCGAGCCAGGCAAGTCCTCCCGCCGTATATTTTACACGGCCACCATTCGAGCCGACCGTCCAGTAGTCGAGCCATTTGCGGGCGGCATTTTTGTAGACGTCTTTCCCGGTGAGCTGGGCCAGGAGAACGACAGCCCCATTGAGTTTTCCATCCCAGGAATGGGTCCATCGGAGGCTGTCGTTCGCGAAGTTGGCGTTGAAGATCGACTCGGCTTTTTGCAGATACGAAATCTCGCCCGTGGCGCGGTAGAGCCATGCGGCGGCCCAGACAAGTTCGTCGTTATAGCCGGAATACGAATTGTAATACGCGGCGGCGTCTGGGATGGCGCGGGTGTAATTTCCCCGGAATTGGTCGGCGAATGCGAAGAGGCTGCGGGCATGGGAGAGGAGCTTCTGCGCGTAGGCGGCATCTTCGGATTTGAAGAGGACGTGCGCGGCGGCTAGCGCGGCGGCGGCCTCGGCGGCGACCTCGGTGCCCGGCTGGGTATTGTCGACCTTGTAGGACGGACGAGCCATCGTCATGGTCTCCGGCGGCCCCCAATACGAGTGATCCGCCCCGCCATTGCCAACTTGTCCGTAGAAGACGTTGTCCGTGGGATTCGCCTTGATGATCCAGTCCGTGCCCCAGCGGATCGCGTCGAGGAGGGCGGCCTTCTGCTTCGATCCGGTGTAGGCGGATGCATACTCGATGCCGCCCCATGAGAGGAGAGTCATCGAGGAGGTCATTGGGAGACCGAATTTGACATGGTCTCCGGCATCGTAATAGCCGCCACTGAGATCGAGACCGACATCTCTCCCGTCATTGAGAGCAGAGTCGCCGCGCCACTTCACACGGAAGTTGGCAGGTAGCTTCCCAGACCGCTGAGCGTCGTAGAAGTAGAGGGATTTCTGGAGAACTTCGCCGTAGTTGAAATTCGCCGTGGACGACGATCTGTCACGAATCGTGACCGTCGCAATCGCCCGGGCAATTTCTCCGCCGGTCGCCGTGGTGAGCTCAACGGTAAAGGTTTCGAGGCCTTCAGTCGCAGAGTCGCTCTGAATCGTGACAGGAATAGTCTTTCGGTTGCTGCCTGGCTCGAACAGAAGTGTTCCGTTGGTGGCGGAGAAGTCGGTGCCATTTTTTGCTGACCCGTCTTTGATCTGATACATCACCCCGATGACACCTCCTGAAGTGGGAGAAACCGTGACGCTGACATTGGCCGTCGTCGAACCCATGGCAGGTTCGTCGACGGTTAGGTCTTCGATGGTAAACCTTGGGCCGACAGGTCCGGGCGTTGGCGCGGGGGTCGGGGAAGGCGTGGGCTGCGGAGTTGGCATGGGCGTTGGTGTTGGGGCCGGACTGCTTCCTGACGACGGCACGAAGGTGAATGTCGTAGGAGGCTGCCTGAGGGAACCTGGATTCCCAATGAATCCAAACGACACCTTGCCTCGCGCGGGAATGTCTTTGTTCCATGTGAAGGGCCGCGCATCGAAGGAGTAGCGATTTCCCGCTTTTGTCGCGACACGGGCGTTCCAGATGTTGGCAATCCCGCGGTCTACGTTAAACGCAAGGCTCCAGTCGCGAATAACGGCTGAGGTTTTGTTCTCGATCGTGACGAGGGCTTCAAACCCAGTTCCCCAATCGCTGCTGACGCGGAAGGTCACCAGCACATTCCCGAAGTCCGCTGTTGTATTTGGCGAGCCAGCTGACGGTGTAGGGGTTGGAATTGCGGGCGGCGTAGGCGTCGCAATTGGCGTGGGCTGCGGCGTGGGCTGCGGCGTAGGCTGTGGCGTGGGCTGCGGCGTAGGTTGCGGCGTAGGTTGCGGCGTAGGTTGCGGCGTAGGCTGTGGCGTAGGCTGTGGCGTAGGCTGTGGCGTAGGCTGTGGCGTAGGCTGTGGCGTGGGCTGTGGCGTGCCGCCTCCGCCTGAGGATTGGAAGACGAATTCAGCAGGCGGTTGATTGACGTTTCCAGGGCTGCCGAGAAACCCGAAGGAAACTTTGCCGCGAGCCGGGATGTCCTTATTCCAGACGAATGGCTGGGCATCGAACGTATAGCGATCTCCGACCTTCGAGACAAGACGGGCATTCCACGGGCCGACCGGCTCGCGCTGGAAGCGGAATCCGAGGCTCCAATCCCTGAGAACGGCATTGGTTTTGTTTTCAATAACCACATCGCTCTGGAATCCGCTGATCCAGTCATTGGTGATCCGGAACGTCACGATCACACTTTCGTTCTCAAAGCGTGTATTACCAGCGCCTGGGCTCGGTGCTGGAGGCGGTGTGGCGACCGGGACAGGGGTGGCTCCCGGTGTAGGAGTCGGGGTTGGGCTGGGATAAGGTGTGGCGCCGGGCATTGGGGAAGGGCATGTGCACCCGGTCCCGCATCCCCCCTCAATTGGGGCCTTCTTTGGCACGGGAGCGGGGTTCGGGGCGAGCGCGGGATCATAGTTGAATCCGCCGAAATCCAAATCGCTCGTCGAGAAGAACGATTCGCCCGCCGGATCAATTCGTTGCCAGATAACATACATCACGTGACGACCTACTCGCTGAGGCATCGTCACGGAAAAGCGATAGTTCGATCCGTCGAGGCGGGGAGGTTCGAGAACCGTCATGGGTTCAAGATCCGACCACTTGAGGGGCTTGGTCGGATCGTAGTCGGCCTTCGAAATATAAAACTCAAAGTAGCTGGGTTCGTGTGGCGTCGGAGCGGCAAAGACGCAATCGTATCTACCCGGCTGGATCTTGGTAGCTGGCCAGTCGACGCGAGCGTGATTAAGACCGGCATACTTCGCACGCCCGACTCCTGGAAGTTGACCGTCCGGAATGCGCTGGCGGTAGTCGCGATTCGGGGTGAGCAGATTGACCTCATGCCAATCATAGAAGGCTTGGGTGCCAGCCGTGGCCACCGCCGCCTTCGCGGCATTGCTTTGCGGAGTTTGCGGATTTTCCAAAAAGACTTGATAGACTCGACTGATCGGGTTGGCCATTGATCCGTGTCCGAAGACGACTTGGGACGGCAAGGCGAGGAGGCAAGCTGCGAGGAGGATTTTGGTATGAGCGTTCATGGCACCTAAACCATCAGTCGTTCCTTTAACTTGTCGCGTCAAACTCGATGGGCTCGACCGAAAAGTCGACGAAGCCGCCCGAGTCGCCGTTGCGAGTCTCTACAGCAACTGGCCTTGGTGAGATCTCTCCCGGTTTTGGAAGGCCTCCAAGCTTGCTGCGAGATGGTCGGAGGTTCGGGAGGCACGGATCTTTTCAATCTCCGCGGCAGCGAGAAAATCGCAGCGTTCATTCTCCGGGTGCCCTGTGTGGCCCTTGAGCCATTCCCACGTGACCTGGTGGCGTTGAGTGTGGATATCCAGCTCGCGCCAGAGATCGGAATTTTTTACCGGTTCCCGTTTGGCCGTCACCCAACCACGGGCCTTCCATCCGCCGATCCATTCCGTGATCCCTTGTCGGAGATATTGCGAGTCGGTGTAGACCGTAACTTCGCAAGACACACGGAGTTCCGAGAGGCCGGCAATCGCAGCCCGAATCTCCATCCGGTTATTTGTCGTGGCCTCCTCCCCGCCAGAGACCTCCTTCGTTTTCTCACCGTGGCGGAGTATGGCCGCCCAGCCACCGGGGCCGGGATTTCCATGGCATCCGCCATCCGTAAAAATCGTAATTTTTTTCAAGGAGCGAAGGAACTTATCTCCGCTTTTGCGTCATCATGAATTCGTTTCCGTCCGGGTCGGCACACATCGCCAGGTGAAGAGGGTCCTCTGGCGTATCCACTGGCTCACTCGTAAGGATTCCGCCGTGGGACTTTAATTTTTCGATCCCGTCGCGGAGGTCATCCACTTGAAAGGTCAGGCCGGTCCAAGTTCGTTTCCCCTCCCCTCCTCCATGAATCCCTATCGTGGCCCCGGCAATCACGACTTCGCTCCACACTTCCGACTCCATCGCAACGGAACCAGAAAAAAGATCGCGGTAAAAATAAAGGCACCGCCGCCAATCAGCCGCCCACAGAGCATATTTGACCTTTGTAACTTGCATGGCACGGACGCTATCACAGGTATTGACCACTTCAATGCGAAGAAATTTGTCGGCTTCCTCAGCAAGAATCTGGTCGAAAAGGGTTGCGATACCGCAGTCGACGAGGCAATGTCTCCCCGTCAACCTTTGAGAGAAATTCCCGTCTCTTCTGAACGATCAGGAAACCGGATTTCGCTCGCTGCGAATAGACGACAAGTATTGCCCTGTGGTGTAATGGTAACACAGTGCCCTTTGGAGGCATTATTCATGGTTCGAGTCCATGCGGGGCAGCCACCCATAGAACTCGAAGATCCATTGTCCCCCGAACTTGCCCGCCTCCAACCATTTGCTCCAATTTTTTCTGCTGCCGTCTCTGGCGAAGGAATTCTCGCAGCTGTGCCACTTGACGAATTCGCTACAAATCTCCCCTTGACCGGCCTGCGAACCGTCTCACCATGACCCGATGGACTTTGCCAAAAAATCTTTCTTCATCAACCGTGAGCTAAGCTGGCTGGAATTCAACCAGCGGGTGCTCGATCAGGCATTTGATGATTCGAATCCCGTCCTCGAGCGCCTGAAGTTTCTTTGCATCGTCAGCTCCAATCTCGACGAGTTTTTCGAAGTTCGCGTGGCAGGGTTAAGACAGCAGAAGCAGACCGACTCGACGGAGCTCGGACCAGACGGGTTATCGGCCGGAGAGGCCCTTGCTTTGATCAGTGAGCGAACCCGCAGGATGGTGAACGACCAATATCGTTGCTGGCGCGACCACATCGCCCCGAGTCTCGAAGCCAACAACCTGCGGTTTCACCACTATCCGGACGTTCCGCCTGAGGAGAAAGCTCACTTCGCCAATTTCTTTGAAAAAACGGTCTATCCGGTTTTGACGCCGCTGGCCGTCGACCCATCTCATCCCTTCCCCCAACTGCTCAACAAGAGCCTCAACGTCATCGTCGAGCTGGACGGCGAGGGCCTCGATACGGATATCGCGGTCGTCCAAGCTCCGCGAATCCTTCCTCGCGTGGTGCCATTCTCGAAGCAGAAAGATGGGGATGACTATGTTTTCCTTGGCAACATCATCGAAGAACACGTGGCGAGCCTCTTCCGCGGCGTTCAAGTGAAAGGAGCCCACCTTTTCCGAGTCACCCGCAACAGCAATCTCTACTTTGACGAGGAAGAAGCGCAAAATCTGCTCCACGCGATCGAGGAAGAGCTCCGCAAGGTCAAACGCGGAGCCGCCGTTCGCTTGGAGGTTCAGGAAGACTGCCCGCCGCACGTCGTGCAGCGGCTCCTCGAAATTTTCAACCTCGAGGAGGAGGATGTGTTCCGCATTGGCGGGCCCTTGAACTTCACGCGCTTGATGCCCTTGGCCCTCCAGATTGACCGTCCGGACCTCCGTTACAAGCGTTTCTCGCCCTGCACGGTCGTCTCGCTCGAGACCGAGAGCGACATGTTTTTTCACATTCGGAAAGGTGATATCCTCCTCCACCATCCTTACGATAATTTCCAAACCGTCGTGGATTTTCTTGCGCAGGCGGCCGAGGACCCCCAGGTGCTTGCCATCAAACAGACGCTCTACCGGACGAGCTCGGATTCGCCAATCGTCCAGTCGCTGATCGAGGCGGCCCGGAACGGCAAGCAGGTCACGGCGGTCATCGAGCTCAAAGCGCGCTTCGACGAGGCCGCCAATATCAAGTGGGCTCGCATGATGCGCGAAGCAGGAGTCGACGTCGTTTACGGGGTCGCTGGACTCAAGACACACGCCAAGGCCATGTTGATCATCCGGAGCGAGGGGGACGGAATCCGGCGCTATGCCCACTTGGGCACTGGAAACTACCACCCCTCGACGGCGAAGATCTACACCGACCTCGGGCTCCTCACCTGCCGGGAGGAGATTACCTCCGAGCTAGCCGAGACGTTCAACAGTCTCACCGGCGTATCAAAGTTTCCGGTCTTGAACGAATTGCTCGTCGCTCCTTGGAACCTTTACAATGCATTCCAAGCGTTGATCGAAACGGAAATCGAACACTGCAAGGCTGGGCGGCCATGCGGGATTTACGCCAAGATCAACTCGCTCGTCGAAGAAGGCATCATCGAATCCCTCTACCGCGCTTCTGCGGCCGGAGTTCCGGTCCGACTCATGGTTCGCGGGATGTGCGCGGTCCGCGTCGGAATTCCGGGCGTGAGCGAGAACATCGAGGTGCGGAGCATCGTCGGACGGTTCCTTGAACACAGCCGGATCTTCCGCTTCGAAAACGGCGGCGACGTGAAGATCTATCTCGGCAGTGCCGACTGGATGCCTCGGAACCTTTTCCGGCGCGTCGAAACCGTTTTCCCGATTGTCGCTCCCGGCATGAAGGCGCATGTGGAGGAGATTCTTGCGTGGTTCTGGAAAGATAATGTCAAATCCAAGGTCATGCAGCCAGATGGCACCTACGCACGGATGATCGTTCCTTCCGGTGTCGAGCCATTTGACGCTCAAGCGGAATTCGTCGCCGACGCTCAAGCCCGGCGGAAGCGTCGCACGATCGAGCCGAGCGTTTGATCTTTCTGCTGGCTGGGCCCGCAGATTTCCCCCTTTGCCTCCTTCCGGAAATCAGCGATAGTGGCAGATTCGCGAATGCCGTCCGATCAGCCATCAGCCATACGCATCAAAGGGGCCCGGCAGCACAATCTGCAGAACCTCGATGTTTCGATTCCCCGCCACAAACTGGTTGTCATCACCGGTCTGAGTGGCTCAGGAAAATCGTCGCTCGCCTTCGATACGCTCTTCGCTGAGGGACAACGGAAATATGTCGAGTCGCTCTCGGCGTATGCCCGCCAGTTCCTCGACCAGATGCAGAAACCCGATGTGGACTACATTGAGGGGCTCTCACCAGCAATTGCGATTGAACAAAGGTCGTCCGGGGCGAATCCCCGCTCAACGATTTCGACAACAACCGAGATCTACGACTACCTCCGCCTGCTTTTCTCGGCCATTGGCACTCCTCATGACCCGGCCACCGGCGAGCGCGTGGCCCGGCAGTCACCGCAGGAGATTGCCGATACCATTTTGAGCTGGCCCGAGGGCACGAAGTTCCTTCTCCTCGCTCCCCTCGTGGTCAATGAGAGCGGGGAATTTCGCGATGTCATCGACAAGGCACGGCGCGAGGGGTTTGTCCGCCTGCGAGTCGATGGCAGGCTGATCGAGCTCGCCCAGCCTGATCCCATCAAGCTGGAGAAAGCCCGCCGCCACACGATCGAGGCCGTCGTGGACCGATTGGTTGTTCGCGACGGAATCGCCCAACGACTCACGGATTCCATCGAGACATCGCTTCGATGGGGGGCGGGAAAAATGACGACCAGCCGGCAGGAGTCGCTCTCCGCGGAATGGATCGAGGAGAAGTTCTCGACCCATTTTAGCAATCCTTCGACCGGCTTCACCATGCCGCGGCTCACGCCGAAACATTTTTCTTTCAACAGCCACCTTGGCGCATGCCCAGTCTGCCACGGCATTGGGACCGAACTCTTTTTTGATCCGGACCTGATGATCGACTCCGACAAGACACTCGCACAGGGCGCGATTCGCCCATGGCACACGGGGAATAAGCGCATGCGGTCCTACTACGCCTCGCTCCTAGAGGGCCTGTTGGCAGATTTTCCGGTCCCGACGAATGCCCCGTTCGAAAAGCTCCCAGACGCCTTTCGACAGCTCGTCCTCACAGGCTCCGGAGACCGGGAAATCCCCTTCGCAATGGGCACGGGAAAGAAGGTGTCTAAACCGTTCGAAGGCCTCGTCTCGCAGATGGGGAGGCTTTACGATTCGAGCGAGAGCGAGTTTACGAAAAAGCGTCTGCGCACATTTCAAGGCCGGCGGACTTGCGCGACGTGTCAGGGGGCTCGATTGCGACCGGAGATTCTCGCCGTCACAATAGCCGCCGATGGAGATCGCTCGTTCGGCATCCATGAGCTGTGCGCTCTATCAATCACCGAGGCGGCAAGGGTCATGGCCAACATGAAGCTCACGGCCGAGCAGTCCGACATCGTCAAAGATGTCCTCCGCGAGGTGCAGCAGCGCCTTCGCTTTCTTAACGATGTAGGCCTGGGTTATCTGCAGCTCGTGCGGGAGAGCGGCACGCTGTCCGGAGGCGAGGCCCAACGAATTCGACTCGCAACCCAAATCGGATCGGGACTCTCGGGCGTGATGTATGTGCTCGACGAGCCGAGCATCGGACTCCACCAACGCGACAATGACCGGCTGATCGAGACGATGCGCCACCTACGCGATCTAGGGAATTCCGTCATCGTCGTCGAGCACGATGAGGACACGATTCGGGCCGCCGATCACATTCTCGATCTCGGTCCCGGTGCAGGCCCACGCGGCGGCCGGCTGGTTGCCCAAGGAACGCTCGAAGACGTTCTCCAAGTCGAGAATTCCCTCACCGCCCAATACCTCAATGGAACGATGAGGATCCCGGTCCCGCGTCAACGAGTCGCCCCGCGCGAGACAGGCGCGAACCCAGGCGACATCGGCGACGGCTGGCTGCGGGTGGTCGGGGCTACGGAAAATAATCTGAAGGGGATCACCGCTTCGTTCCCCGTCGGCTGTCTCACCTGCGTGACGGGAGTTTCCGGCAGCGGAAAATCAACACTGGTCAACGACATCCTCCGAAATGCGCTTGAGCGCGACCTCAACCGGGCGAAATCCCGCCCCGGCAAACACCGGTCGATTTCGGGCATCGAGCAATTCGATAAGGTGGTCGTCATTGATCAAAGCCCGGTCGGCCGCACCCCCCGGTCCAACCCCGCAACTTACACTGGCGCGCTCGGACCGATTCGAGATCTCTTTTGCGAACTCCCAGCATCCCGTGTCCGCGGCTACGATGCCAGCCGGTTCTCGTTCAATGCCAAGGGCGGACGGTGCGAGCACTGCCAAGGCGATGGGTTCATCCGGATCGAGATGCATTTTCTCGCCGACGTCTATGTCGAATGTGAAGTCTGTCGCGGTCGGCGATACAATCGTGAGACGCTCGAAGTCACCTACAAGGGAAAAAATATTGCCGATATTCTCGAACTGACGATCGACGACGCCGCAAGATTTTTTCGAAATGTTCCGGCGCTCTGCCCGAAGCTCGAACGGCTCCAAGATGTCGGGCTGGGCTACCTCCGCCTCGGCCAGTCCGCGACGACACTCTCCGGCGGGGAGGCCCAGCGAATCAAGCTCGCCGCGGAACTCTCAAAACGCGCGACGGGCCGGACCATCTACATCCTCGACGAGCCGACAACGGGGCTGCATTTTGCAGATATTCACAAACTCCTTGAAGTCCTGATGAAACTCCGCGATGCCCGCAACACACTGATCGTCATCGAGCATAACCTCGAAGTCATCAAATGTGCAGATTGGGTGGTCGACCTTGGACCAGAGGGCGGCGACGGCGGCGGACGGATCGTGGCCGAGGGCACCCCCGAAAAAATTGCCCGCGTTTCCGGAAGCCACACAGGACGATATCTTGCGAAATACTTTGGGTCATGAAGACATTCTCTCTTTTCCTTTTCATCCCGCTCACCGTCCTCGCGGCGTCAGACCCGCTCACGTCCGCCCGCTCAGCGCTGGACGCTGGATTCCCACAAGTCGCGATCCAAAAAATCACCGAGGCCTACCCGAAGATACGAAGCGGGCGCGAGATTCCTGCCGCAACTCTCCTGCTCGCCCGCGCCCTGTGCGATGCCGATCGCCCGAGCGAGGCCGAGAAACTTTTAAGCCTTCCCGGAGTCGCCGGTGGTGAGGATAAAAAATTCTGGCAAGCCCAGGCCCTCGCCGCACAGGGCCGTTGGGATGCTGCCCTCCCGCTCTACCTTGCCTCCGCCGAGTCTGCAGACACCGATCTCGCTCGCCGCGCAACAATCGGCGCCGCGCGTATGGAATCCAATCTCGAACGCCCAGCCAAGGCGGCGAAACTTCTCGCCCCTGCGGCTGACTGGCCCCCCGGTCCCCTTCGATCAGCCGCCCTGCTGGACCTTGCCGAGACGAATCTCAGCCTCGGTGATCCTGCGGCCGCCAAGGAGGCATTGGATGCCATGGGCGAGCCGGACTCCGCTTTTCGTCAGCGGACAAAATTTCTCCGGGCCCAGTCAATGCTTGCTAGTGGCGACGATGCCGGCGCCGTTCAAGCCCTCTCCGACTTACGTCCCATTAACGATAGCATGGCACTCTCCGCCGTCGTCGACCACGCCGCCGCTTTGGCGCGCCTCAACCGGGCTCTGGATGCAGAGAACCTCCTCGAGGAATTCATCGAGGCCCACCGGAATATCTCCGGGATCGACACGATTTTTGCAGCGCTCGATGGGCTTTATCTGCGCAGCCCGACGACATCATCCGCGGAGTTGAAGCGATGGTCGGAGGACAGGACGGATGGCGAGAGGAAATCGTTTGCTCTTTTTTATCGAGCCATGGCCGAAAAGAGGCAGGGCCACACGGATACCGCGCTCGAGCTCCTGGGAAAATTTCTCAGCACTGCTCCCGAAAGCCCCCTCAGGGCTCGCGCGGTCATTGAGATAGCTTCCTTGGAACTCGAAGCCGGTCGCCCAAAAGCCGCTCTCGCCACGCTCCCGCCTGAGAAGACCGATCCAGAAGCAGACTTTGTTCGCGGGCTCGCTCTCTCGGTCATGCAGGATCCCGCCTCCGCTGCAGACGCATTTCGCCTCGCCGCAATCGACCCTCGGCTTGCCGAAACTTCGCTCTTCAATGCCGCCGTTTCCGAAATCCTCGCCGGGAAGAAGACAAAGCCTTCGTGGGTTGCCCTGAAAGACCAGTTTCCCAAAAGCACTCGTCTCTCTCGCTTGGACCTCATTGAGGCGCTCGAACTCGCGAGAACCGGCGCTCCCGATGCCGAGACCAGACTCGCAGCCCTCGCGAGTCAAGGTGACCCCTCCATCAACGCAGAGGCCGGCCTGGCGCTCGCCGAATGGAATTTCCTAAACGGAAATTCCAGCGGGGCTCGCCTCGCCTTGCAAAAGATCTCAACCTCTGCCGACCCGGCCCGCAAAGCCGCGCTGTCGGTCTTCTTGACGGAAGCCGAGGATCCATATTCGCCGGAAGCGGCGATCGATGCGGCGTCACGGTATCTCAAGGATTACCCGGAATCTGAAGCGGAGCCAGAAATCCGGATGAAGCTGGCCGAGTTGCTATACAAGAAGGGAGATTTCGGCGGGGCTCGCATGCAATTTGAGGCGCTGGCAAGAAAGTTTCCCGGGACTCGATTTGAAGAGCCCGCATTGTTCCTGGCGGGACAATCGGCCTCCCGCCTTCTCGATCCTAGCGCGACAAACGATGCCATGTTGTTGTTCGAGGAGGTGGCGGCGATGAACCAATCCTTCGCCCTCCGCGCTCGCTTTGAGCAAGCGGTGCTGCAAAATTCCCTCGACCGCCCAGACGAGGCCCTCGTGATCCTTGATCGGATCCTCGCGTCGCAGCCGGATGCGACCACTCGGGCGAGTGCGCTCATGGAAAAGGGGAAAACGCAATTCCTTGCTGGAAACAATGACATGACGGCCACTCAGGCAGCCATCACGACATGGCAACTCATTGCTCAAGATCCGGACGCGGATCCCGTGTGGAAGAACCAAGCTCTGGCACGAATCGGGATAGCCCAAGAGAAACTGGGCCTGACGGACGCCGCGCTGGCTTCTTTTTACGAGGTTATCGAACCTGGAAACGCTCCGCGTCAGGAATTCTTTTGGTTCTACAAAGCCGGATTCGATGCGGGACGCCTGCTCGAATCGGCGAAACGGTGGGAGGAGGCGGTCCGGGTTTACGAAATCCTCGCCTCCAGCAAAGGTTCGCGGGCAACAGAGGCCAGTGAGCGAATCAATAAGATTCGTTTGGAAAACTTTCTCTGGGACGGCGACTAGTCCCGCACCGGAACGACGAGGACCGGGATCGGACTCCGCTTGAGCACGCCGTTGACCACGCTCCCGCTGAACAGGTGGAAAAGAGCGCCGTGCCCGTGCGACCCAAGAACAATGAAATCGACGTGGAGCATCTGCGCTCGATCGACAATCTCATCGACCGCCATCCCCAGCGCGGCGTCGCAGGTGACATCCAGCCCGAGGCCTCGGAGCGGAGCGGCCAGCCCCTCAAGCCGTTGCTTCGCAAGACCCGTCTGATCTTCCTCGGCTAGCGGGGGAGCGGTGGCAATAACGTCCATCGAAGCCCCGACGGGCACATAGGCCGCGACCGGCTCGACAACATGGAATAGGGCAATTCCGGACTGCAACCGCTGCGCGAGCTTTTTGACCTCATCGAGAACTCGGGAGGCACTGGCACTGGTATCAAGGCAAACAAGGATCGTATTCACGGACCGAGTCTCGCACCTTCCCGCCTTGGCTTGCGAGAAAATCCGGCGATAGTTGCGGAGTGGATGATTTGTTTGCAAACCCAACCGTCGCCTCGGATGCCCCGCTGGCGACAAGGATGCGCCCGCGCACGCTGGCGGAATACACGGGACAGAATCAGATCCTTGGCCCGGGAAAACTTCTTCGCCGCGCCATCGAAGCGGACCGGATTTCGTCTTTGATTTTGTATGGTCCACCGGGAACCGGGAAAACGACGCTCGCCGAGGTCATCGCCGGAGCGACGGGAGCACGGTTCGAACGGCTTAGCGGAGTCGAGAGCAATGTTGCCGACATCCGACGCGTCCTCGCCACCGCGGCCATGCACCGGTCGGAGCGAAAGACGATTCTCTTTATCGACGAGATTCATCGGTTCAATAGAGCCCAGCAGGACGTGCTCCTGCCCGAGGTCGAGAACGGCCTTGTGCGACTGATTGGCGCGACTACCCAGAATCCGTTCTTCAGCATCAACAGCGCTCTTCTCTCTCGGTCTCAGATTTTTCAGCTGGAGCCTCTCTCCGAGGACGACCTGCTGTCTATCCTGCAAAATGCGATCCTTGATGCGACCCGCGGCCTTGGCGAGCGCCACATCACCCTCGATCCAGCCGCCGCAAGCCACTTGGCACGTCTCAGCGATGGCGATGCAAGGAAATGCCTCAACGCCCTCGAGATTGCCGCGCTCTCGACGGCTCCCGAGCCAGATGGTTCGGTGCAAATCACCCTAGCTGCCGCCGAAGAAAGTATCCAAAAAAAAGCGGTCGTCTATGATGGCACCGGCGACGCCCACTACGACACGATCAGCGCGTTTATCAAGAGCATGCGGGGCAGCGATCCGGACGCCACTCTGTATTGGCTGGCCAAGATGCTTCATGCGGGCGAGGACATCCGCTTCATCGCCCGCCGGATCATTATTTGCGCCAGTGAGGACATCGGCATGGCGGACTCCAACGCCCTCGTCGTCGCCGTCGCTGCGCAACAAGCGGTCGAGTTCATCGGCCTGCCCGAGGCGAATCTCGTGCTGGCCCATGCCGCCGTCTATTTGGCGACAGCCCCAAAGAGCAACCGCTGCACCGTGGCGATCGGCAAGGCGTCCGCTGAGGTCCGCGAGGGCCGCTCACTCGCCGTCCCGGCCCACCTTCGTGATGGCCACTACGCAGGCTCGAAAAAACTCGGCCATGGTGTCGGCTACCAATACAGCCACGACTTCGATGGATCCTACGTCCCCCAGGCTTATCTCCCCGAGGGTCGGATCTACTACGAACCGACCGAGAACGGGCTGGAGAAACGCGTGAAGGAACGCCTCGATCACTGGCGCCAACTCTTCGAAGCTTCCCAACAGACAGATCAATAGCGCTCCCGGGCCTTAAGGGCCCGCCGCCCTTCCTCACCGCGCCTCGGAAAAAAAGGCACCGAGCTTGACCTCGCACGAGTCTTTCCGCATTTTGCGCCTATGAAGTTAATCGCTCCACTCGCCATCGCAATCCTGCTCGTCGTCGGCTGCAAGAAAGCTCCCTCGGTAGGAGAATCGCAGGAGGTCGTCATTGGCGAGTTTGCATCGCTGACCGGCGGCACGGCGAGCTTCGGACAATCGTCGCATAAGGGCGTTCAGATGGCGGTGGATGAGGCCAATGAGGCCGGCGGTGTGCTAGGAAAAAAAATCCGCCTTGTTTCCGAGGACAACCAGTCAAAAGCCGGCGAGTCCGCTACGGTCGTCCGACGGATGATTTCGAGGGATCAAATCGTCGCACTCATCGGCGAGGTCGCTTCGTCGCGGTCCCTCGAAGCCGCCCCGATTGCCCAGCAGAATAAGATCCCGATGATCTCCCCGGCCTCGACAAACCCCAAAGTGACCGAGGTCGGCGACTATGTCTTCCGGGTTTGTTTCATCGACCCGTTCCAAGGCGCGGTTCTCGCAAAGTTTATGCTCGATCGTGGCTGGAAGAATGCCGCAGTGCTGACCGATGTGAAGCAGGACTACGCCGTCGGACTCACCGAATTCTTTAAACAATATTTCACGAAGCACGGCGGGACCATTGTCAGCGAGCAGAGCTACAGCTCGGGAGATAAAGATTTTAAGGCGCAGCTCACTTCGATCCGCGCCACGAACCCGCAAGCAATCCTCGTTTCCGGCTATTATAATGAGGCCGGATTGATCGCCAGCCAAGCCCGGGAACTCGACCTGACAGTTCCTCTGCTCGGGGGAGACGGGTGGGATTCCCCATCCCTCGTCGATGTGGCAGGCCCTGCGATGGAAGGGAATTTCTTCTCCAACCACTTCTCCGCCGAGGACACGTCGCCAGCGGTGCAGAATTTCCTCAAAAAGTTTAAAGCCAAATACAATGAGGACCCGGATGCGATGGCCGCCCTCGGTTACGATGCCACCAACCTCCTCCTCGACGCAATGAAGCGGGCCGGCTCGACCGAGTCGGCAGGATTGCGCGACGCGATCGCCTCATCAAAAGATTTTCCCGGCGTCACCGGCAGTATCACGCTGGACGAAAAGCGGAATGCCAGTAAGCCAGCCGTGATCCTCATCGTCAAAGACGGAAAGTTTCGATACGTCGAAACGGTCACGCCCTGAGTATCCCAGCACGTGGACTGGGGGAATTTCACACAGCAGCTGGTCAACGGACTCTCCCTCGGCGCGATCTATGCCCTGATCGCCCTTGGCTACACCATGGTCTATGGGGTGCTCCGCTTCATCAACTTCGCACATGGCGACGTTTTTATGGTCGGCGCATTCGCCGGACTCTATGTGCATCAATGGCTCAAGCCATTGCTTTCGTTTCTCCCGGATATCGTCTCGGCAATCATCGTGCTCTTGGCCGCCATGCTGGCCTGTGCCGTTCTCGGCATCGTTATTGAAAAGCTCGCCTACAAGCCTCTCCGCAAGCGCTCTCGGCTCACCGTGCTCATCACTGCCATCGGCGTCTCCCTTTTCCTTTCTTACAGCGCACAGCTTCTTTTTGGCGCGGCTCCTCGTGGGTTCCCCTCCCTCATCGAGAATAAAAATCACGTCCTGCCTGGCGGCGCAACGGTCACGAGCGAGCAAGTGATCGTGCTCGTCGTCACCATCATTCTTCTCTTCGCCCTGCGGTTTGTCGTCTTGAAAACAAAAATGGGCCTCGCCATGCGGGCCCTCTCGAACAACCCGACCGCCGCCGCGCTCATGGGGGTCAATACGAACGCGGTCATCTCATTTACCTTCGGGCTCGGATCAGCACTCGCGGGCGCAGCGGGGATTTTCTTCGCCACACTCTACCAAGCGATCGACCCATTCATGGGGATCCTTCCCGGTGTGAAAGCCTTCGTCGCGGCCGTGCTGGGTGGGATCGGGAACATTCCGGGAGCGGCGTTGGGCGGAGTTCTCATCGGCCTCGTCGAGACGCTCGTCGTTGGCTACAGCAATCGAATCGGAATCCCTTCTGGCTACCGCGACGCCGTCGCCTTCGTCATCCTTATTCTCATTCTTCTCTTCAAGCCCTCAGGCCTCCTTGGAAAGTCCGAACGCGAGAAAGTGTAGACGGCATGAAGAATTACATCCCGCACATCGCTCTCGCCCTGGCTCTCCTCGGGAGCTTTGTCCTTTCGGCCGTCGCACCGCAGCTGGATGACTACGCGGTCAACATCCTCGTGCTGATCGGGATCAATATCATCCTCGCCGTAAGCCTTAATCTCGTCAACGGCCACACCGGGCAGTTTTCGCTCGGCCACGCCGGCTTCATGGCGGTCGGTGCCTACACCGCGAGCATGATCACGCTCGCATTCGCCCCATCGCTCCAGGCCGCTGGCGGCCTCCAGCAAAACGCTCTCTTTTTAGGCGCGCTCTTTCTGGGGGGGGCGGTTGCGGCATTCTTCGGACTTCTGGTAGGCATCCCCTCCCTCCGCCTGCGGGGGGACTACCTGGCGATTGTCACGCTCGGATTCGGCGAAATCATTCGCGTCGTGATTCAGAATACCGATGCACTCGGCGGGGCTCGTGGATTGGCGGGGATCCCTCCCTACACGACACTTTTTTGGACATTTGGACTCGCATCGATCACGATTTACGTTGTGGCCTGCCTCGTCAACTCGACCTACGGACGCGGCTTTCTTGCCGTCCGCGATGATGAGATTGCGGCGGAGGCGATGGGAATCAATACCACAAAGTTCAAGGTGAACGCCTTTGTTATCGGTGCCTTCTTTGCTGGCATTGCCGGCGGTCTCTACGCCCATTTCATCAGCTACATCGCGCCGGAGGGATTCAACTTCCTGAAATCCGTCGATGTGGTCGTGATGGTGATCCTCGGAGGGATGGGCAGCACGCCCGGGGTTGCGGCGGCCGCGATCCTCCTCACGCTTCTCAACGAATGGCTCCGGGAATTCGAGCAGTATCGCATGATCATTTTTTCCCTCCTCTTGATCGTGATGATGATTGTTCGACCCCAAGGATTGCTCGGAAACTTCCGCCACCGCTCAACTCGGGCTCGTAAACCATGAGTGCGCTCCTCGATCTCCAACAAGTCACCATGCAATTCGGCGGACTCCGCGCCGTGGGCAACCTCGACTTCCGGATTGGCGGAAACGAAATGGTGGGCCTGATCGGACCAAACGGAGCCGGTAAGACAACGGTCTTCAACATTATCACTGGCGTCTACCGCCCGACATCAGGAACCGTTACGTTCAATGGGGATTCGATCGCAGGGCGCAAGGCCAGCTATGTCGCGGCAAAAGGAATTGCCCGAACGTTTCAGAACATCCGCCTCTTCAGCTCCCTATCCGTCTTGGACAATGTTCGCACTGCCATGAACATGCACCTGAGACACGGGATTCGGTATGCTCTGACTCGCGGGAGTGCCTTCCGGAAGGAGGAGGCCGAAATCGAATCCCGAGCCCTTGACCTCCTCGAGCTTTTTGGACTCGAGAGCGCTGCCGAAAATCCGGCCACAAGCCTGCCCTACGGTGATCAGCGGCGTTTGGAAATTGTTCGGGCTCTGGCAACCCGACCCAAGATTTTGCTGCTCGATGAGCCTGCTGCCGGAATGAATCCGACCGAAAAAGTGCGCCTCATGGAACTCATACGATTCGTCCATGAAAAGTTCCAGATTGCCGTGCTGCTCGTCGAGCATGACATGCGTGTCGTCATGGGCGTCTGCGAACGAATCGTCGTGCTCGACTACGGCCAGAAAATTGCCGAAGGGGCACCGGCAGACATTAGACGGGACCCAAAAGTCATCGAGGCCTATCTCGGAAAGGATGCCACCCATGCTTGAGATCCGCGACCTTCGCGTCAACTACGGTGGGGTAGAAGCCGTTCAAGGCATCTCGATCAATGTCCCCGCGGGACACATCGTGACCCTCATCGGCGGCAACGGCGCTGGGAAATCGTCTACACTTCGGGCGATCTCTGGGATCACGAGGGTCCACAGTGGCGCGATCACCTTTGAAGGTCAGGACATCACCAACCATCCACCTCACGAGATCGTCGGCCTCGGCCTCGCTCAGTCTCCAGAAGGGCGAATGGCATTCTCGAACCTCACTGTTCTCGAGAATCTCCAGATGGGTGCTTACCTCCGCAATGACCGGAAAGCGGTCCAAGCCGATCTCGAGCAATGCTTCTCGCTATTCCCTCGCCTCAAAGAGCGCATCACCCAGTCGGCAGGAACGCTCAGCGGTGGAGAACAACAGATGCTCGCCATCGCCCGCGCGCTCATGAGCAAGCCAAAGTGCCTCCTGCTCGATGAGCCATCTCTTGGCATTGCCCCCATCCTCGTGCAGGCCATTTTTGCGAGAATCGCGGAGATCAACCGCTCAATGGGGCTCGCAATCCTCCTCGTTGAACAGAATGCTAACCTCGCGCTCCAAGTAGCCCACTATGGTTACGTGATGGAAACCGGCCGCATCATCCTCCACGATTCTGCCGACAAGCTCCGGCAGAATGATACCGTCCGTGCGGCCTACCTCGGCGAGTGCTAGAGCCTTGTTGAAATTGCTCTAAATCTTCAGCCGCACCAGAAGATCCCCGCCATCCACGGCATCGCCGACTCCAACAAAAAGTTCCTCCACCACCCCGTCCGCGGGGGCGTAGAGCGTCGTCTGCATCTTCATCGCTTCGAGTGTGAGCAGCTTCTCCCCCTTGGCCACGCGGGCTCCGATGCCGGGCTCGACCACGGTGATCATTCCCGGGATCGGTGCGCCGACTTCGTTCGGTTTTGCCGGATCCGCCTTCGCCCTCACTTTGGTCATCGGCTGGATCGATTTATCCGTCGCGGTCGCCTCACGGGGCATTCCGTTTAGTTCGAACGAGATGATTCGGCGTCCGTCCTTGTCCGAAGCCCCCACGTTGATGAGCTTCACAAACAACGTTTTGCCTTCCTCAATATCGATCGTAATTTCCTCGCCGGGACGGAGGCCGTAGAAAAATGCCGGCGTCGGGAGGACCGAAACATCCCCATATTCATGGGCGAACTTTGAAAAATCCGCAAACACGTCGGGATACATCAGGTGGCTGTAGAGTTCATCGTCACTGGGCTCGGATTTCGACTTCGCCGCCAGCTCGCTCCGAACCGCTGCCAAGCTGATCTTCGGTGCCCTCGCAGAGCGCGTTTTTGACTTTCCAAGGACGACCTCGACGACCTTCTTCGGCCATCCGCCGACTGGCTCGCCAAGCCCACCGGCAAGCATGTCCTTGACGGACTCGGGAAACGGCAATCCGGAGTCGAGGTTCACAACATCAGCAGGCCGGATCCCTCGCGTGAAGAGGAAGAGTGCCATGTCGCCGACGACTTTGCTCGAAGGCGTCACCTTCACAATATCGCCAAAAAGCTGATTCACCTCGGCGTAGCACCGCGCAATCTCTGGCCATCGGTGAGCCAAGCCCATGCTGGCGGCTTGTTCCTTCAGGTTGGTGAATTGCCCACCCGGCATCTCATGAAGATAGACCTCAGCACTCCCGGTCCGCGGCGACGTATCGAACGGCGCGTAAAAGCCACGAACCCCCTCCCAATAGTCGGCGAACTCATTGAGCGCATCCAAATCCAATCCACTCGCGCGAGAAGTGTTCTGCAACGAGGCCACCAGACTGTTAAGATTCGGCTGCGACGTGGAGCCGGACATCGACGACACGGCGGCATCCACGATGTCGGCTCCGGCCTCCGCCGCCAGCAATACAGAGGCCGCGTTGACCCCGCTCGTATCGTGCGTGTGAAAATGTAGCGGCAGGCCAATTTCTTCGCGCAGAGCCTTGGTCAATGCCCTCGCAGCAAATGGGCGGCAGAGGCCGGCCATGTCTTTGACGGCAAGAATATGCGCGCCCATTTTTTCCAGTTCTTTGGCAAGGCGGATGTAATAGCGCAGCGAATACTTTGTGCGTTTCGGATCAAGAATATCGCCGGTGTAGCAGACAGCCGCCTCACAAACTGCGCGAGTCTTGCGAACCGCATCCATCGCCGCGCGCATGTTGGGAAGATCGTTCAGCGAATCAAAAATCCTGAAGATATCCATGCCCGCCTCGGCAGAATGACGGACAAATCCCGCCACGACATTTGGAGGATAGTTCGAATAACCCACCGCATTCGAGCCCCGGAGCAGCATTTGAAAACAGATATTCGGAACGCGCTCACGCAACTTTCTCAGGCGCTCCCACGGGTCTTCGCGCAAGAACCGCATCGAGGCATCGAACGTCGCACCTCCCCACATCTCGAGACTGAACAGCTCGGGCGTGCGCCTCGCCACCGCATCGGCCACGGCAAGCATATCATACGTCCGCACTCTCGTTGCCAGGAGTGACTGATGCGCATCTCGGAACGTGGTATCCGTGAAGAGCAAACGCTTCTGTCCCCTCACCCATTCGGCAAACTTCTCCGGGCCGAGCTCGAGCAAAACCTGACGCGAACCGCTTGCAGGCTCCTGCCGGTGATCATATGTCGGGCGGTGCGCTGCCACGAGGGCCTGGGTCACCTTGTGTCCCTTGGCTTGCGGATTCCCGTTCACGATCACCTCGGCGAGAAACGAGAGGAGACGGGATGCACGATCCCGGCGGGGCTTGAAGTCAAATAACGCCGGCGTGGTGTCGATCAATGTCGTCGTCGCCCGTCCAGACTGGAAAATCTCGTGGTGGATGACGTTTTCGAGAAACGGGATATTCGTCTTCACCCCGCGGATGCGAAACTCGCGGAGCGCGCGATGCATCCGCTGCAGCGCCATCGGAAAGGTCTGTCCCGACGCCGTGATTTTTACGAGAAGCGAGTCATAAAACGGCGTGATCACGCTCCCGGTCGTGCCCATGCCCGAGTCGAGGCGGATCCCGAAGCCCGCCGCGCTGCGATACGTGATGAGCTTGCCGTAGTTTGGCGTGAACTTGTTCGCCGGGTCTTCGGTCGTCACCCGGCACTGCACCGCGAAGCCATTGCGAGGCATCCGCTCCTGCAGCGGGAGGTCGAGGTCCGCACCGTGGAGGGCTGCTCCGGCAGCAACAAGAATCTGGGACCGGACGAGGTCTATTCCCGTGATCTGCTCGGTCACCGTATGCTCAACTTGGATGCGTGGGTTCATCTCGATGAAGAACCATTCGTCACGATCCAAGTCGTAGAGGAACTCGACCGTGCCGGCGTTATTGTAGCCGATCCCTTTCGCAATCTTGACGGCCGCATCGCAAAGTCCAGACCGAACAGCGTCCGGCAACCCGAACGACGGTGCCATCTCGATGACCTTCTGGTGTCGGCGCTGAACCGAGCAGTCCCTCTCGTGGAGATGAAGAACATTTCCGTGGTTGTCGCCGAGGATCTGGACCTCAATGTGCTTGGCCCGGGGGATATATTTTTCGAGAAATACCGCAGGATTGCCAAATGCCCGCCCCGCCTCGTTCCTCGCCTCATCGAGCAAGGGCGCCAGTTCGGCGGCCGAGGCGACGACACGCATCCCCCGCCCTCCCCCGCCAAACGCAGCTTTGATGATCAGCGGAAATCCAATCTTTTTTCCCATGTGCAACGCTTGCTCGCGCTCGTGCACAGGATCTTCTGTGCCGGGCAACGTGGGCACACTGAGGCTCTCCGCAAGCGTCCGCGCGGCTGTCTTGTCGCCCATGCGAGCCAGCAAATCGGGACGCGGTCCGACGAATGTGATTCCGGCCGCCGCGCACGCTGCCGCAAAATCTGCATTCTCCGACAGAAATCCGTAGCCCGGATGGATCATGTCCACGCCCTTCTCGAGCGCGAGGGCAACGATCCCTTCGATGTCGAGATATGCCCCAACCGGCCCCTTTCCTTCCCCAACGAGGTAAGCCTCGTCGGCTTTAAACCGGTGGATCGAAAGACGGTCCTCCTGCGCGTAGATGGCGACCGTCCGCATGCCAAGTTCGGTGGCCGCCCGGAAAACACGGATGGCAATTTCGCTCCGATTGGCAACAAGCAACTTTTTGCCGACAACGGAAACGGGGCCTGATGGAGAGACGCTTCGGGGGGATGGCATGGTGAGAGATTTTATAGACCTAGCCGACTCATGGCTCAACATTCTTCAGTGGCCCAGGCGGATTTGGTTGGCGAGCGGCATGGATCTGCTCGCGTACCTTTTGAAGGTCGGCGTCGGCCGGCCAGTCCGTGCAGGCCGCATCGATAACCACGCTGGCGAGGCCGGGTTTTGGGCCCGAGGCCATTTCCAGCGCGAGGTCTCTGACCTGACGCCGAAATGCCTCCGGGTCGCTCGGTGCGACGGCGTTGGCCCAAGCCCGATAAACAACGGCAACCCGGCTTTCCGATGCCGCATCACCGTCCGACTCCGGCGCCGCGGCCAAGATACGAAGTGCGGACTCGAAGTCCCCGGCCTGCAGGAGTGCCTCCCCGTAGAGGATCCGATCGTCGGGAGATGGGCTCGGTAAACTCTCAAACTTGGTTCGATAATACAAAAGGGCTTTCCCCGCCCACTCTGTCGCCACGGCCTGATCGCCCAGCGCACGAGCGATGTCGATAAGTTGAAACATAGCAACGGGTCTCACTGTGACGATCGACTCAAGATGCTTTCTCGCCTCAAGCCAGTTCCCTCGTTTGATCGACACCTGCGCGAGAAGCTCCTTCGCATCGATCGAGTCTGGCTCCAGAGCGAGGACATTCCGGAGCTGAGCAACAATGGCTTGGCTTGTCCGCGCATCGACATCCGCTTGGCCAATCAGATTCTGCGCGACGAGGAGATGCGCGGGTGCGAAGACTGGCTTGTCAAATGGAGCAATCATTTCCAACAGTCCGGCCGCGTCACCGGTTCGCCCCATGCCAAGCTTGGCTTTGGCCAGAATAAAAATCGCCTCGTTGCGACCGCTACTCCCGAAGCCGAGCAATCTCTGCCCCGCCACCAATGCGGTGGGATAGTCTTTTGCATCCAGCGCCGAAAGGGCTACCCGCTCGTAATTGACCCGAAGTTTTTCCGGATTCCAAACGAGCATCGACAGCAGGAAAAAAATCCCAAGCAGGATCGCCAAGCCCGCCGGGACGTCCCACCAAACCGGGGAGGCATGCCTTTTTGGTGATTGATCCATCTCCGACTTGCTCATGGGTTTCCTTGCGTTTCAATCTTCTGGGCAAGAACCGCCGCGGCCGCATCAAAGAGCTCCATGGCGGCAGCGCGCGACGCGAGATCCAGCGACTCATTGCCGACGACCAGCACCTGCACCCGGAACGTCGTTTCTTCGGCCAGCCCCAAAAGCCCTAGCCGACTGGCAAAATCCCGCTTGAGCGTGGATTGATCAACCCACTCTCCCTGTTCGTTGAGGGTGGCGAACCAGAGGGATCCATGAGCTCCCGGGTCCTTTTTCATTTCCATCTGGATCCGCGGTGGGGCCCCACCTTCGGGAACTATCAATTCCTTCCGGTCGAGCACCCATCCGGTCCGGGTGTAGCACTCGGCAACATCATGGTAGCGCCAAATCGGGTAATCAAACGCAACGACAGCCGTCATTCCCGGACGCTCGAAATTCCAAATCATCGACGAGAGGCCAAGCGTCTCGATTTTGTTCACCGTCGGCGGACCGGTTTCCGCACGGGACCAATCCCCGATTGTTTCCGGCATGGAAAAAGTCAGCTCGCTCTCAAATGCCGAACTGGCCGCCTGCAACGGCTCCGCCGTCTCGCGAAACTTCGCCCAACCTCGGGAGGCTGAAGCAAATCCAAAAAGCACCAGCAAGGTGCCAACCGCCCAAACCCACGCGGCGCGGCCTGGCGCATCCACCAGCACCGGCGAGGATCGTTTTGCAGGCGGTGGAATCGTCGACGCTTTCTTCCCTCGCGACAGAAGATGTTCGAGGCTGATCACAAGGATCACGTAAATGATGACAAGCACGATGCTGAGGAGTTCGTGCTTCCAACCCGTCAGAATGTCGATCCCGTCGTGATACCGAAGCCACCCGCCCAGCGAGATCCTCACCACGTTCCCCATCACCACGAGTGCCAGTGCCGCCGGGAGACAGAAAACGAAATACCACGCAGGCCGTCTCCGCCAGAGCAGGAAAAACAACGAGAAAGCCGTGACAAACAACAGGGAGTTGATTCCGCTACACGCCTCCTCGACCAGCAACTTCTGGCCGGGCAGTTCGATCACATTGCCGTCCACACAATGGATCACCCCGACTAGGTCGAGCATGCGACTGCTCAAGTTCGTTGCAATCTCGCGCAAGAAGAGTCCGAGGCGCACATCCAGTCCCAACGGGAGCGGGATAATCGTTGCTCCAACAATCAATGCTGGCAACATTTTGCTCAAGAAAGACCAACCCCCGATCCACCACATGGCTGTAACCATCGCGCAGAAAAATGCCACCGCTCCCAGCCAAGGAGACCAAATCAGGATCCCAGCGCCCAGTGCCCCGAGCGAGACAAGCACTCCGAACACGACGAGAACCGGGCGACCAGGTTCGAATGGCTGGGGAACTTCCCGGAAGCGCTCCCATGCAAGGAACCCCGCTGCTGCCAGGGCCTGCGGGAAAAATTGATACTCAGGCAGCTTCCACAGGTTTGTAAAAAAATAGATCAGCAGCGGCGCAAAGCAGAACAATGCCAGCCCAAGAACCCACCCAACTCGACCTGTTGTGCGAAGTCCAGAAAGTGGTTGCGGAATTTCGCTCATCAATCCCGCAGAATCTGGGCGGTTTGCCGTCTAGAGTAAACGAGATTTTGATTTCCGCTGGCCAGCCTCAGCTAGCAAGAGAGGCCTTCCGCCGGGCGACCAGGACGACCGCTCCAAGGGCGAGAAAGCCCATGACCCAGGTGCTGGTCTCGGGAACAGCCGCGATCGAAGGATCTACATGACCGACAAGGAGGTCGTTGCCGCAATCCTGAGTGAGCCGAAAGGTCGCCCCACCGGGCGCTATCGCCGCCAGCAAGGCCGCAGGCAGGTCGAATGTCGTCACGTAGTTCGTCCCGCCATTCGTTCCGGCGACGATTCCCAATTCCGTCAGCAGCTCCGATCCGGTTTTTGTCGTCACGGTGAAGTTACCGCTCGAAATCACTGTTTCATTTCCTGGGGCAGCCTGAAGTGTCGCCGGGCTGCTCGCTTGGGTGACTGCGAAAGTGGCCGCGCGGAGAACCGAGGCGGGACTCAGCTCCACGACTTGGTAGGCCAAGCTCCCGTTCGAGGGATTCGTGAGGTTGATCGCGAATTCGTAGCCAGCCGCCGTATTGAGGTAATCATTCGGATTGCTTCCGGAGAAGGTATGCAACGGGATCGCGCCGTTTGTATTGATGAAAATATCCCCAATCCCGATGTCGTCTTGCGCCACCCGCGGATCAAAACCGGAAACAAAGGCGAGTTTGCCGGAGTTGATGTCGAAAGAAAATGCCCGCAAGTCCCAACTGTTATTCGCGACAGTCCCTTGCTCGGTTTCTCCCCACTCTAAGATCCCGCCGGGCCTCAGGTCCGTGCCAAAGAGGGCCGCGTTCGGATTGCCGTCATTGACGGTAATGTCGACCGAAGCCGCTTGCGCCACAGAAGAGGCGACAGTCATCACGGCAAAAATAGCTAAGAACCAAGTTGCGAACTTTTTCATTTCTTCGAAGACCTTTGGGGGAAACACCTCCCTCGTCAAAACAAATCCATGCAAACGGTTGCTTTTTGCTGCCACCCCATCCAGGCAGAAGCTATTGCTAAGTCCTCGACCCAATGGCCACCACCGTTTCATCCAGCGTTCTCGGAAGGATTAGAGATTTGTCTCTTGAACGATGCCGCGTTGTCGCTCGGAATGGCCGATCTGCCCTTCCCGTCTTTGCGGCGATGACTTTGATTATCATCGCCTCCCCGTTGGCCACTGCCGAACCCGGCCTCGCTCTTCAGTCCGACCAAGGCGTTTATTTCAAAGACAGCGTATTTTTCAGGGTGCTCCTCGCCGAGGATCCCAAATCGTTTCTGGACCAATGGTCGAAGGCAGCGAAGCCCGCGGCGGAGATCTACAAGACAAAGACGTCCTTCCATCGGGGCGATACTGTCTACCCTGCCATCATTTACGCAACGGGCACGCTCTCCCTGGACGGCCTTGCAGACATCTCTTACTCCGCTCTCTTCCGGCGTCCGGATGGTTCGATCTACGAAAACTTGGAGGGCTTGACCGTCGTGAAGGGCGTCCCTCCCCCTGGGGCGGCACTGTCGGAGAAGAAAGTCGGACTCAAGATTGAAGAAGACGATCCCTTCGGAGAATACACCGTTAAGATCACAATCACTGACAATCTTCGGCAGGTGCCCGTCGAGATGCTTTTCCACTTTACTGTCGTCGACCCCACCGCGCTGAGCCAACCCTCGGTGCTCACTGCGGCACCCGCTGCCAATGCTGCTCCTCAACTCCTTCAAGCGACACCACCGGCTTCCACGGCACCACCATCCACTGGCCGGATTCGATCCCTCAAGGACTGACCGACAAAACACTTGCAGCCCGAACCCCACCCGGCTTAGATTCATCGGTCCTGCGGACATTCGCGCACTGCAAATCGTTCCGACAGATCCCGCGCGGTTAGCTCAGTGGTAGAGCACCTCCCTGACACGGAGGGGGTCACAGGTTCGAACCCTGTATCGCGCACCAGTTTCTGGGCTCTCCTCCAAACAATGGGGATGAGGTTCATTGTTGATGAATTTGATTAAAGGCGTCGGGCGACGTCATGCGTGGGTTGGTTCATTTGTCGGACCGCGCTGGGGATTTGACTCGTGGCCCGGAAAGGACAATGGTCGCAAGGCGTGACGAGATCGACAGGATCACTTTCTGACGGCAAAAGCCCAAAACGGCCCGTGGTGGTCATCATCGGCGGAGGTTTTGGCGGCTGAGTGCCGCCAAAGCCCTTGCGGAAGCCCCTGTTCAGATCGTCCTCATCGACCGCAGTAATCATCACCTTTTCCAGCCACTGCTGTATCAGGTGGCCACCGCCGGCCTCTCCCCTGCCGATGTCGCAAAGCCCATTCGCAGCATCCTGCGGAACCAACAGAATGCGGAGGTGATCCTCGCTGATGTCGTTTCGATTTCTCCCTCCACAAAAACAATCCAGACCCATGGGGGGACTCTCGGCTATGATTATCTGATCGTGGCCACGGGCGCTCGCCATTCGTATTTCGGCCACGATGAATGGGAAACCCATGCTCCGGGTTTGAAGACTCTGACTGATGCCGTGGACATTCGCAGGCGGATCCTTGTGGCTTTTGAGGAAGCGGAAAAGGCCCGTGACGATGCGGAGCGCCGGGAGGCGATGACTTTTGTGGTCGTCGGCGGCGGGCCGACCGGAGTCGAAATGGCGGGGGCGATTGCAGAACTCGCCAACTTCACATTGAAAAAGGATTTTAGAAGAATTGATCCCAGCCAAGCACGTGTGATCATTGTGGAGGCCGGGCCGCGACTGTTGGCGGCTTTTGACGCGAAGCTCTCCGATCATGCGCTCAAGGACCTTCAGGCCCTGCATGTGGAAGTCCTCCTCGGAAAGCCACTGACCAACCTTGACGCGACCCACGTGGAGGTCGATGGCAAACGCATTGGCTGCCGCACCGTTGTTTGGGCTGCCGGCAACAAAGCCTCTCCCCTTGCGGCCATGCTGGGCGAAGTCGACCGCCAAGGACGCCTCAAAATCAACCCCGACCTCTCTCTGCCCGGGTATCCCGAAGTGCAAGCGGTCGGCGATATGGTGACGACGGTCGATAAATCAGGGAGACCAGTTCCCGGCGTCAGCCCCGCCGCCATGCAGGCGGGACGGCACGCGGCGGAAAATATCCTTCGTGCGCTGCGAGGCGAACCGGCGCTGCCATGGGAATACTTTGATAAAGGGAGCATGGCAACGATCGGACGACATTCCGCGATCTGCGAGCTGGGACCCTTGAAATTCGCCGGCTTCCTCGCGTGGATGGCTTGGGCGTTTGTGCACCTCTTCTTTCTGGTCAGCTTCCGAAACAGAACGGCCGTTTTTCTGCAATGGATGTGGGCCTACTTTACATACGCCAAAGGGGCGCGGATTATTTCGCGGTCGTAGAAATTGTGAGTTTGGGTCAGAGAATTTTTGGAGCGTTGGAGATTTTATGAAAACGGACGGGAAGTTAAAGAAAGTCGGGCTGATTGGTGCCGGGGGATTTGCCCTGAATCACTTTCAGATGTTGGTGGAATCCGGTGCTGCCAACGGAATGTGTTTGGTCGCCGTGGCAGATCCCACCGTCCTTCCCGACTCAACAACTGCCGCCCTCGAGAGGAACTTTGTCCGGCGATACGGGGACTACGAGGAGATGTTCGCCAGCGAAGCACTTGAGGGAGTTTTCATTGCCACTCCGATCCCGACTCATTTTTCGATGACGGCCAGTGCCCTGCGCCATGGTCTGCACGTTTATCTGGAGAAGCCGCCGGTGACATCTGTTGCCCAGATCGGGGAATTGATTCGGATGGATGCGAAGGAATCCGTGCAAGTCGGATTTAACATGATGAGCTGGCCGATGGTTCGCCGGACATTGGCAAAGATCCGGCGCAGGGAGTTCGGCGTCGTACATTCGATCCGAGTGGTCGGGCTTTGGCCACGGAACACGAAATACTATTCACGGGCATCGTGGGCGGGGAAGATGGGGAGCCCGGAGAATCCGATCTTTGACGGCCCGGCGACCAATGCCATGTCTCACTATGTCCAGTTGCTGTGCGCGGGAGCGAGGGCGGCGGGCGGCCGCCGTCCGACTGGGATCCGTGGGGACTTCTACCGAGCACGCGCCATCGAGAGCTATGACACCTGCTCACTCTCCGGGCATTTTGCGGACGGTCCCCGGTTCTCCATCGTGATGTCCCATGCGGCCGGCCCGGGACAATCCACCGTCCTGACCCTCGAAACCGACAAGGGAGTCGTCACGGTGGACGACCGTTTGTTTGCACGAATTGGCACCTCCCGTTTTGGACTCTCGACCGGATTCGCACACCGGGACTTCGGCCGCTTGCTGAATGGAAAAATGTCCCGCCCGAGGGTGACTCTCTCCGATTGTGTCGACTTCCTGGAGATCATGTCCCAGGGCCTAGCGGCATCAGGCGGGATCACGTCGATCCCTCCGGAGTTTATTACACGAACGGGCGAAGGAGACGACGAGCTGTATGTTGTTTCTGGTTTGCGAGAGAGCGCGAAACAATGCAGCGATTCGTTCCAGACTTTTTCCGAAGCCGGCGCTCCGTGGAGCAAGACCTGCGCGGTCGCCTAGGATTTTTCGAGGCGGCTGGCACAAATCTCAGGCCCCGAGCCTCTGCAGAGCTGGAAACGAGAAAATTCCGGTATTGTGGCCGTCGGCCCATTTGGGTTGGAGGCCGTAGCCGCCGACGATCTGCCAGCTGAGGAGTTCGAAACTCGCCGGGGTGAGCGTGGTTGCGGGTCGGTGGATTTTTCCTGTGACATCGGGCTCGCCACTGCACGTCGCACACGGGCACGCGCGGCGGAGAGACTCCAGCGCGAGGAAGGATTCGGTCCCATCGCTCCACGAAATCGCGAGTTCGGTGCCGATCTTTTGGACGACTTGGGGAAAGAGTGTTTGGTGCATGGGATGACTTTTTCGCTGGCAAATCGAAATGTCCACTGTTTTGGTAGAGGATTACCCATGGATCACTTGGACGAATTGGAATCGCAGAGCATTTACCTTCTGCGCGAGGCCTATCACGGATTTTCGAATCTCTGCATGCCGTGGAGCATGGGGAAGGATTCGAACGTCCTCATCTGGCTCTCAAAGAAGGCTTTTTGCGGGAAGATCCCGTATCCTCTGCTGCACATTGACACGACTTACGAATTTCCTGAGATGCTGGAATTCCGCGACTGGGCGCTCGATCATTATGGATTGGATTTGATTGTGAAGATCAACGAGGACGCGCGAGCCGGGCGAGGAACGTATACAACCTCCATCGGGTATGAGACCCATGATCCGGTGACGGTGACGCACGAACTCAAGACCGTGGCGCTCCAGCAGGTGATGGCCGAGCGGAAGTTCGATGCGCTCATCACGGGCATTCGGCGGGATGAGGATCCGACGCGGGCAAAGGAACGGTATTTCTCGCCGCGCAATGCGGAGTTCGAGTGGGATTACAAAGACCAGCCGCCGGAGTTCTGGAATCAATTCACGACCGAGATCGATCCGGGCGAGCACATCCGTGTGCAGCCGTTGCTGGATTGGACGGAGGTCGATATCTGGCGATACATCGACCGGGAGAAAATCCCGATCCCGCAGATGTATTTTGCGCGGCCCGGCGACGACGGAAAATCATACCGCTTCCGTTCGCTCGGATGCTGGCCCATCACGAAGCCGGTCGTCAGCTCGGCGGCAACGATCAATGAGATCATTGATGAGTTAATGGTGACCAAGACCAGTGAGCGGGCAGGCCGCGCTCAGGACCACCACGAGCGAAATGCCATGCAGAAGCTCCGGGCGAAGGGGTTCATGTGAGTCGTGATGGGGGATGCCGGAACAGCGAAAGGCTGGCGGTTCCCTCGATCCAGATCGCGCAACGCAACATAAAGTTTCAAAATCAATGAAAGCAGTCATTCAACCAGATCCCCCAGCCACAGCCCCCGATCCGCGCTCACCCAAGCTCCGGATCGTGATCGTCGGCCATGTGGACCATGGAAAATCCACACTGATCGGCCGACTTTTCCACGACACCAACTCGTTACCAGAAGGGAAGATCGAGCAGATCCGAAAGGCGAGTGAAGCGGAGGGAATGGAGTTTGAGTTCGCGTTCTTGCTGGATGCGCTGTTGGAAGAGCAGGAGCAAAACATCACGATCGATACGACGCAGCTTCCGTTCCGCACGGCCCTGCGGGAATACGTGATCATCGATGCTCCCGGCCATAAGGAATTTCTCAAGAACATGATCACCGGTGCCGCGAGTGCGGACGCCGCGATTTTGCTGATTGATGCCAACGAAGGGATCCAAGAGCAGTCCAAGCGCCACGCCTATCTTCTCTCGCTACTCGGAATCAAGCAGGTCGTCGTGGCTGTGAACAAGATGGATCTGGTCGGATTTCGCGAGGACACGTTCGAATCGATCCGCGCCGAATACACGGTCTTTTTGGAGAAGCTCGGAGTGAAGCCCCGATTTTTTATTCCGATTTCCGCAAAGCAGGGGCAGAACATCACGAAGGCAAGTCCCGAGATGTCGTGGTTCGATGGGCCGGCCATTCTGGAGGCGCTCGACCGCTTTGAGGTCGCCGCCGATCCCGAGGGTCGCCCGCTGCGTCTTGTGCTGCAGGATGTTTATCGCTTCGACGAGCGCCGGATTCTTGCGGGTCGGATCGAATCCGGGCGGCTGGCCGTCGGCGATGAGCTGATTTTTTGGCCGGATCGAAAGAGGAGTCGGGTGAAGAGCTTCGAAGCATGGGGGAGTGCCGTGGCGCAGACCTCGGCGACGGTCGGGCAATCCGTCGCGATCACGCTGGAGGAGCAAATTTTTGTAGAGAGAGGCCAGATCGGCAGCCATGCCGGAGTTGGACCCGCCGAAGGACGCGAGCTCCACGTGAGTCTCTTCTGGCTCGGCAATGAGCCGCTGACGATCAATCAAGCCTTCACGCTCAAGCTCGGCACGCAGTCGGTCGAGGCGCGCGTGGTGGAGATCCAAAGGGTGCTCGATTCGTCGACACTCGAGCCCCTTCCCGGCCAATCCGGGGAGATCCAAAAGAACGAAGTCGCTGACGTCCGCATCCGTGCGCGGCGACCGATTGCCTTTGACCGTCACGACCGCGTGAGCGAGACCGGCCGGTTTGTTATCTTGCAGGGGAAGAGGATCGGCGGAGGAGGAATCGTGCGGGAGGCCGAATACGAAGCCGATCAGCCCGGTGTGGCCAGTGATAATCTGACATGGACGGTGAGCCCGGTGACCCGCGAGGCCCGAGCCGACCTTCTCGGCCACCGCGGTGCCGTGCTCTGGCTCACCGGCCTCTCGGGCTCTGGAAAATCGACATTGGCAACTGGCTTGGAGTATCAGCTCCACCGCAAGGGCCTGTCCGCCTTCATCCTCGACGGGGACAATCTGCGCCACGGGCTGTGCTCGAACCTGAAGTTCTCGCCCGACGATCGTTCGGAGAACATCCGGCGTGCTGGCGAAGCCGCGAAGTTGATGGCCGAAGCCGGACTGATCGTGATTTGTTCACTCATCTCGCCCTACCGCGCAGATCGGAATCGGGTTCGGGAAATTTGTCATGGTGACGGGATTCCGTTTGCCGAGGTTTTCGTTAATACGCCAATCTCCGTTTGTGAGGCCCGGGATCCTCGCGGCCTCTATAAGCGCGCGCGGTCAGGCGAGATCACGGATTTCACTGGAATTAGCTCGCCTTACGAGGCCCCTGAGGCGGCGGAACTGGAAATTCGCACGGACGAGGTTTCGATCGAACAATCGCTCTCCCTGCTCCTTGATTTCACCAATTCGCTGGCGAGGAACCTTGATTCTTCGAAGCCCGGAGAGATCGGACCCGGCTCCGGAATTTGACCACGCCGAGCGGTAAAGTCTCGCGGCGAATCCATCAATATCCGTAGGAATCCGGGAGCTGAAAGGCATTTTCGAGGGTTCGGATCACGGGCGGATCCGAATCGATGACCTCGATGACGTCAAAACGAAATGTCAGGTCCGGCATGTCGAGCATCCGGAGCCAAGTCATCGCTCCACGAATGATGAGTCGGCGCTTTTTCTGATCGACGGCATCCATTGGCCTGCCGAATTCCTCGGAGCTTCGCGTCTTCACCTCGACGAAGACCAACTCGCCATGGCGCTTGTCCCGGCAAACGATATCCACTTCCCCGCCGCGAGGGGCGCGGAAATTCCGTCTGAGAATTTTGTGTCCATGCGCTCGGAGGTGAGCCACGGCCAAATCTTCTCCCCGCCGGCCCAGCGCGATATGCGTAGCCTCAGTCGCGTTCGGCTTGCGCCACCGGCGCGTAACTTCTGCGATGAACCGGGCAAGGGCCATGGGTGCGGAGTCTGGCAAGATGATGGGGCGTTGGATAGCCTTTGTGCTTCGCAAAATCATATTCTGGATACAAGCGGTCAAGCCGATCCATTTCCGCATCCCGAGTGACTTTTGCAATGATGCTCGCCGCTGCAATCGTCAGACTCGTGCGATCTCCGCCGACGAGGGCCGTTTGCGGGACAGGGAAATCCGGCACGGGAAGCCCGTCGATGAGCGCGTGCGCTGCCTTGGGTTTCAGGCGGAGGAACGCCTCGCGCATCGCCTCGTGAGTGGCGCGGAGAATGTTCAGTCGATCAATCTCCGCAGGTCCGCGGACAGCTACCGCCCAGACGACGTCGGGCGCACGGGTCAGTCGGTTGAAAATCTCAAGTCTTCGGCCCGGCGGGATTTTCTTGGAATCATCCAAGCCCCGGGTATCGAATGTCCGGGGTAGAACGACCGCAGCCGCGACAACCGGCCCTGCCAGCGGTCCCCTCCCCGCTTCGTCAATGCCCGCTACAGAAAGAATCCCCTTTGTTGCGAGAAGCGATTCGTGCTCGAACGAACAGGGCATTTACACCCGCTCGGCCTTCTCCTTAACCGTGGTAGCCGACTTGCCCTTACGATTCCGGAGAAAATTCAACTTCGAACGGCGAACCGAGCCTTGGCGCTCGACTTCGACTTTCGAAATCCGCGGGGAGTGCAATGGGAAAACCCGCTCAACCCCCTCGCCATACGAGACGCGGCGGACGGTGAAGTTCGCATTCAGTCCCGTGCCTTTGCGTCCGATCACGATTCCGGCGTAAATCTGAATTCGTTCTTTGTCGCCTTCGACAACGCGGGTGTGGACTTTAACGCTGTCTCCAACCTTGAATTCCTTGAGGTCGGATTTTAGCTGCTCGGCTTCGATTTTTTCGATGATGGTCATGACTTGGAAAAGTGGAACCTCGAACTATGATCCGTCTGCGGCAGGGTGCAAGCAGGGAATGCGGAAAAATCATTCGTCCCACGAGCAGGCGGGCGGGCGGATCAAACTCCTGGGGTCGTTACAGAGCCGCCAGAGCCGCCTCAATTTTTGCAAAATCGGGGAGGTCTTTCGGCGTGGGAGTCTGCTCGCTGTAGACGATTGTTCCCGAGGAATCGATGACGAATGCGGCGCGGGCCGAGGTGTCGCCGATCCCGGCCAGGCCTGGGAACAGGACGTCGTAGGCCACCGTCGTCGCCTTGTTCAGGTCGCTGACGAGCGTGATCGAGATATTTTCCTTTTTCGCCCAGGCATCTTGAGCAAACGGGCTATCGACGCTGATGCCGAGGACCTCGGCATTGAGGCTGGAATATTTCCCAAGACCCGCAGTCACGTCACACAGTTCTTGTGTGCAAACACCGGTGAAGGCGAGTGGGAAAAACAAAAGGACCGTTGCCTTCTTGCCGTAGTTTGCTGAGAGAGTGACATCCACAAGCCCGTCTTTGCCGAGAGATTTGAGAGTGAAGTCCGGTGCAGGGGTTCCAATTTTGAGTGCCATATTTTTTTGTTTAGTGAACCGTGAATCTGTGGTGTGTGAAATACTCTGTCAACTCCCGAGCACCCACCTAGGCGATCTTTCTTCCATCGGATTGACGCGTAAAAATCACGGGAGCCATGCGGGATTTCGTGGCGGGTTTGTCGCCGGTTGATCTACGACGCCGTCCTTTCGAACGGTCACCTCGGAGCCATCGATGTGTCGGATCTTGAAGAGAGCGGTATCGAGCGGGTCGACCTCTGCAACGTTCGCCACGGTGATCGATGCGGGCACAGCATCCGGGAGGTAGTTGTTTTCCCTGAGCACCGCAAAATAGGCGGCGCCCGTCGCCGCGCCGACATCGTGCGGCCATCCAAGACCAGCCTTGCCAAACTGGAATCCATCGAGGGCCATATTTTCTGTGGCGGAATGAAGCGACGTGAGAACAGATCGCTCGGATTCGAGCGAGGCCGGAGTGCCCGGCGACGGCCCGGCCTCGGGTTTGCATGCGGCGAGAAAAAGGATCAATGGCAGGGTCCAGATGCCCGGTTGACGAACGTCCATCTCAGAACCCTGGGTTGGGAGCGAGCTTGCGACAAGCACGAAGCGGGCTTTTCAAACACAGGAAATCGTGAAATCCTTCCGACGTGTCGTCTCCCCGGGAAACATCGGTCATTGTTGTCGGCGGCGGACCGGTTGGTCTGTTGAGCGCACTCCTCCTTGCCCGCGCCGGCATCCCCTGCGTGCTTTTTGAACAGCGCGAAGGAATATCGACGCATCCAAAAGCGATGGGCATCACCCGGAGGACAGCCGAGATTTTTCGTGAGCTCGGACTACTCGACCGGATGCGGACGGAGGACTTTTCGACGCCAGAAACCCAGTTGATCATCTGGGCGAAATCCCTTGTCGGCGAGGAGCTCGGACGGGCCCCCCGTTTTCCAACGGAATCGAAATTGAGCCCATGTGCGCCCTTCCACTCTCCCCAGACACACACCGAGTCCGTCTTGCTGGCAGCGCTTGAGGCCGAGCCTCTGGCAAGGGTTTGCTTCGGGTCACGCGTGGGCGGACTCCACGAACTCCCGCACGGGGTGGACCTCGACGTGGTGACATCCGCCGGGACGGCAACGTGGCGGAGCGAGTGGGTCATTGCGGCAGATGGTGCCTCAAGCCCGATGCGACGAATGTTGGGTGTCGAGGCCGATGGGCCCGGCGACCTTGGGTATTTTCTGAACGTTTTTTTCCATGCTGATCTTGGTGCCCATCTCGACGACCGCCGCGCGCTTCTCTACAATATCCTCCGGGAAGATCTGGTGGAGTTTCTCATCGCCGTAAATGGTCGGGACTTATGGCTGATGCATCATTTTCTCGAAGTTGGCGAGGGCGGAAATCCCGAAGAATCTGCCAACCTTCCCGAGATCATTCGCCAAGCGGTTGGGCTGCCCGAACTTCGCGTGAATGTGCTCGCCACCGGAAGATGGGTCATGAGCCCAAAGGTCGCCGCGAAGTTCCGTGAAGGGAGAGTCTTTTTTACAGGCGACGCCGCCGCGCGGCTGAGTCCGGCCGGAGGGATGGGGATGAACACCGGGTTCCAATCTGCGCACAATCTCGCATGGAAACTTGCGGCGTTAATCCGGGGCGACGCGGAGCCGAGCCTGCTCGACTCCTACGAGCACGAACGGCTTGGGGTCTCGAGGGCTGTCATGAGGCATACGAATGAGGGTTCGGGTGAAGTTTTCAAGCAAGTAGACTGCGCCCTGCGCGGGGACTTCGATGGAGTGAAAAAGCTTCTCGCTCAATCCCAGCGGCAGCGGGAGGAGAGCGCGTTTGATACGGAAGTTCACTATGGAGAAATCGCCCGCCTGCCCCATGGGTGGCTCGAGCACGAGGGCCGCCGGATCTCCAGTCTCGACCTGATCGGAGGGCGATTCGTGGTGCTGGCTGGGGAGGAGGCATTGATCGGTTCGGCGGATCTTCCCGAGGTCATCCGCCCATCACACTTTGAGGACCCCGGCTACCCTGAGACGGCGGGGTTTGGAAAGTCCGGCGCGATCCTCGTCCGTCCGGACGGATTCGTCGCGTGGAAGAAGCGGACTTCTGCGACGAACGAAGACGTGGTGGCCGCGCATCGTGCCGCGCGGCGGTAGTTTGGAATTCCCGGCGGCGACAAATTTCCCTAGCCTGCAAACAGATTCATGAATTCCATCGCATTTCTCGGCCCGGAAGGCACGTTCTCCGGCATCCTCGCCCGTAAGCGCTTCGGGCGCAGCGCCCAGCTTTCTCCGTGTCCGACGATTGAGTCGGTCTTCGATCACGTGCTCTCCGGAGATGACGGGCTCGGGATCGTGCCGGTTGAGAATTCCTCTGGAGGAACCGTTTACGACACGATCGATCTGTTAATCCGCCACGCTGGCTCCGTGTTCGTGTGCGAGGAGCTGTCGCTCAATATTCGCATCGCACTGCTCGGTCGGCCGGGCACATCGCTGAAGACGGTTTTTTCGCATTTCACTCAAATCAAACACCACCGAGAATGGCTGAAGGTTTATCATCCCGGCATAAAGTTGGTTCCGGTCGAGAGCACGGCCGTCGCCGCTCAGCGGGCTGCCGAGACCAAAGGGGGAGCAGCGCTCGCCTCGCCCGGAGCCGCAGAGCTTTACGACCTCGACGTTTTGGAGTTTCCGGATGGAGGCGACGAAGTCAACGTGACGAACTTCTTCCTGATCGCGAAGTCGGAAGCGTCCCGCGCCAAGCCAGATCGAACGGCGCTGGTTGCTGCCTTGCGCAATGAGTGCGGGAGCCTCCACCGGTTTCTGGGACCATTTGCCCGGGAGAAGGTCAGCCTGACCCGAATCGTCTCACGGCCAGTTCCCGGACAGCCGCAGACATATGTCTTTTACGTTGAGGTTGAAGGCGCACTCGACCAAGCCGGATTCGGGCGCGCCAGGAAGATTGCGCGGTCGCTCGTATCGCTGGGAACATTCCCGGTCGGGCGCCGGTTCCGATCCTGACAGGCAGGTTAGGCCTTTTCAGCCATTTGAGTTTTTGAGGCAGCCAGAGAGTCGAGAAGGTGGGAACCGTTTTGATCTAGCCGCCCGAAGGTGAGAACGCCCGTCGGGCAACTCTGGACGCAGGCGGAACATCTCACGCATTCCGGGTCCTCCATCGGCATTCCTTTGTTGGCAAAATTCATCACATCGATCCCCTGGTGGCAGACCGAGGTGCACACATTGCACGAGATACATTTGGATTTCTCCGGAAAGATTCGAAAGCGTGAGAATCGGGCATAGATGTGCATGAGTGCCGCGAGGGGGCAAGCAAAGCGGCACCAGACGCGACCACTAAACCAAAAGTAACAGGCCACGCCGACCGTGCCGGCGAGGAATATATCGACAACCTGGTAGTAATTCAGCTGCACCCCGAGAAATTGCCAACTGCTGAGTAGACCAGAGTAGATTGGCTCAAGGAAGCTCAAGCCGGCCCATGAGAGAATCCTAAAGATGAAGAGCAAGCCGGCCAGGGCGAGGATGGCTTGGCCAACCATATTGAGGCGATTCCAGAACGGGCCGTGGGGCATCTTTTGCCGATGCTTGTCACCGAGAGTTTCGGCCATTGCACCGCAGGAGCAGATCCATCCACAATAGGCACCCTTGCCCCACCTCCAAACAATGAGCGGGATGATCACGAAGGTTTGGACGAGAGAAATCGCGAGCCACCAAGCGAGCGGTTGAGACGTGAACACGTTCCAAATAAAGAGCGGCCAGGCAAGGACGAAGCCAAACGCTCGCCAATATTCGCGTCCGTGGCCGTAGGTGACCGCCGGGAAAAGATTATCGGCGATGGTTTTTCCCAAACCCGAGTCAAACCATCCCGCATAGCCCATTGCTGGCAGCGCGAGATAGGGCAGCAAGAAAAGCGGGATACATTGGAAGAGCATCAACGAAGTTGTCTGTGCGGTGACGTAGGGAGTTTGTCTCCGCTGGATGCGACGAATGCCGAAAATGACAATCAACGTGCAATAGAGAAACGAGTAGTAGAAGCCCGCATCGTGAAGGCTTCCGCTCAAGGCGTGGACGAGAGGGTTATCGCTTGCGAGCGTTGGCAAATTATACGGAAACCATGCGTTCGCCTTGAACGCCGCGTTGACGGAGGTCCCCCCCTTCCAGAGGTAGACAAACGAACAGAAGACAAAAAACGATAGGAACGCAGCCCATGTCGAGGGTTTCCATTCGCCGGAGATCGCAACCCCGGAGCGCCGGAAGAACTCAAGCGGAGCCTCGCGACCGATCATCGCAAACACCGCATCATTCGGGATCTCGCGATCGGAGAGCCTGACGGAGTCGGGAAGGATTTCTTGAACGGTCGTGCCCAGCGCGAGTGTGACCGAGCCCGGTGGTCTCTCGCCTCGCATCTCAGAGGACGCTGCCGTAGTCACCCGCTCGGACGTCGGATTGACGATTTCAACCGGCGCTGAGGCATTCCGCTGGAGAGCGCGGATCATTTCCAGATTCTCAGGTTTCGGTCGGGAGAACTCCGGTTTGCGGTAGCTCAATGTGACATTTGCGCCGCAAGCTCCCAAGGCAATGGCGGCCTCGAGCGCCGAGTCGCCACCGCCCACGACGAGAACATTTTTGCCACTGTGATCTTTCGGGTCGTGGAGGCGATTCGTCACCTTATCGAGTCCCTCACCCGGGCATCCCAGTTTGCGAAAGTTGCCGCTGCGTCCGATGGCGACGATCACCCGCCGAGCGCGGGACGTTGACTTATCCGCATGGTGAAGAACGAATTCATCCCCCATTCGCTCCGCTCGCTCGATTCGGGCCGACGTCAACTCGATTCCGGCCCCTTGTCGCTGGGCATCCATTTCGGCGAGCAATTCCTCTTTGACCTTGGCTTGGAGTTGAAAAGTTCCCTCCGGAGTGAAGTCGGCGGGATACGTGTAGATTGGCTTCCGCTTTGGAAAATTCGCGACGGTTGAAAACGCCTCCGTCGCTTCAAAAAGTTTAAATGACAATCCGAGCCTCTTCGCTTCCATCGCCGCAGCGACGCCCGAAACCCCGCCACCAATAATCGCTAAGTCGGGAATTTCTCCGGATCGTCCTGTCGGGAGCTCTTCCGCGACTGCCCGGGCCGCTTTCGCACCAGAGTCGGCCGCGAATTTCAAGAGGGGGATGCCTGTCAGATCTCCGACGACCCGGAGGCCGGGAACGTTTGTCGTGCCATCGGCTTGAACTGTTGGCAGACGCTCGATTGTCCCGGCAGGCCAGCGGGTGTGGAGCCAATGGGTATAGCGGGCGATCAGCTGGAACATATCCAACTAGGAGTTGGACCGGCCCGGTTTATTCCCGTCCACCCATTTCATTCGACTCGGTTACAACTGACTAGCAGTTCTTTGGAGCTTAAAATTCCTCGGGAGTTCCTTGCAAAAGAATCTTCCCCTCGTGCAGGACGGGCATCTGCGTGGACAGGGTAAAGGCGCTTTCCCTTTTTCGCGGGTAACGACAATCGATGAGACCGCTTTTTGATCTCGTAGTTTGATGATCAGGTCGTCTATGAGCTTACGGTGAATCGGGTCGAGGCCGACTGAAGGCTCAAAAAGAGGATCAGAACAGCATTCTGAAATCCGCACTGGCGGATCCAAAGAGATGGAGCCAAGGACGGCGAACTGCGACTACTTCTTTTCTTCGCTTTCCTTCGCTGGGAAAACGATTGAGAGCACGGATGCCAGCACGAGGGTTACCAGAACGATGACGAGAGAGATCATCGGATCGATCTTGATGCTCTTGACCTCACTCGCGGACCAGCCGAAATCATAGAAATAAGGGGGAGCTGCCAAGAGGAGGAGCTTCACTCCGACAAAGGCCAGAATCAGGATGAGCGCGGGTTTGAGGAACCGGAACTTTGCAATTAATGCGGCGAGACAGAAATACAAAGCCCGCAGCCCAAGAATCGCAAAGATGTTGCTGGTGAAAACAATGAAGGGATCCGGCGTAATCGCGAAAATCGCAGGGATCGAATCCACCGCAAAAACCAGGTCCGTCACCTCCACCATGATGAGAGCAAGAAAAAGAGGCGTCGCAGCACTCTTGGCTGAGAGCGTGCCGGGTTCAGCCGGGGCGTATACATCTTTGCCGCTGATGGGATCGCGGATGTAAGTCGGAGCCACTGTTCGCCGCGTGAAGAACTTCTGGCCATCAAAGAAATCAACGGTTCGGAACATGCGCTTCGCGAGCTTCACCACGACATTATTCCCGGGGTCGTCGTGGCTTTTGATGAGCGCCATCTTCAGGGCTGTCAGAATCAAGAAAACCCCGAAGAAAATCAGGATCCATGTATAGCGCATGATGAGTTCGGCACCGAGGAAGATCATCCCGCCACGCATCACGAGCGCCCCGATGATACCCCAGAAGAGCACCCTGTGCTGATACTTTGCCGGGATGGCAAAGAAGCCAAAGATCATTGCAATGACAAAGATGTTATCCATCGCCAGCGACTTCTCGACGACATAGCCCGTCAGATATTGGATGGCCGCAGTTGCCCCGGTGACCTCGCCCAAGGCAATCGCCCCGTCGACGTATTTCGGAGTATTCAGACCGAGGGCCAGCCAGTGATGCTCATACGCAAAATAGACGAACACACTGAACGAAAGCCCACAGGTCAACCAGATTGCCGACCAGATGAGCGACTCTTTCATGCTCACCTCGTGCGCATCCCGATGAAAAACACCGAGGTCGAGAGCCAAGAAAATGAACACCAGCCCAATAAATCCTACATAGGCCCACATCTTGAGGTCAGCAGGAGCATTGGTAGCGGCAGCAGCGAGAAGGTTCAGCGTCATTCGTTTTTTAATTAGGTGGCTTCATTATTGCCGCAAGAAACCAGGCGGAACGATGTCCCTCGGAATCTCTGCGAGCGGAAAGCGACTTGGTCTTTTACTCCAGAGAATGAAGTTTGCAAACAAAAGCGGCTCGCCCTTCTCGTTTTCCGGGAACGTCAATCCAGCTTTGCCTATCGGGATGCTGCGCCCACCCCCAAACGATAAAACCTAGATTCGTTCCTCCTCGATGTCGTAAACATCGAAGAAGAAATAGACTGGGCGGTTGCGAGGAAGGAATTGGGGAATGTAGTCCTCCATGTATTCTTGGAGGCCATCCGGGAGCTCACAGAGCCGTTTCCCTCGCCATTCGTTGTTCCACTTGATGATTTCAACCCGCTCGCGAGGCTTCGCATTTTTTGTGATCCACTCGGCGACTTCGGCATCGGTGGCGCCTGCGGCGACGATCGCCTTGAAGTCATCGGCCTTGATCTCGGAAAATCCGAAAAAGATATTATCGAGCGGACAGTCGAAATGGTATTCGCCACCGGTGCCGGCGAGAACGGCGCGGCACTTATCGAGCGTTCGGCCTGCGAAGACGTAGCCGCCGAGCACTTCGCGCGGGCTCCGGGGGAAATCTTTGGTCAGGTCTTTGGCGAGCAGTTGGAGCTTTTCGTTCATGGTTTTTTGGATGGTGGTGACGTGAAGATTTCTTGGAATTTTCCGAGGCCCTCTTTTTCGAGGTCCTCCACCGGGATGAAGCGCAGAGAAGCGGAGTTCATACAATAGCGAAGTCCCGTGGGAGCAGGGCCATCCGGAAAAACGTGTCCGAGGTGAGAGTCGCCCTTCACCGATCGCACCTCGGTGCGGATCATGCCGTGGGCGGAGTCTGTCTTCTCGACGACAGCCGCTGGGGAGAGTGGCTTGGTGAAGCTCGGCCACCCGGTGCCGGAATCAAATTTATCGCGAGAACTGAAGAGCGGCTCCCCAGAGACGACGCAAACGTAGATCCCATCGCGGTGGTTGTCCCAGTATTCATTTCGGAATGGCGGCTCGGTGCCGTCCTGCTTGGTGACTTGATATTGAAGCGGGGTGAGTTTCATGCGGAGTTCGGCATCGGTTGGAGTTGGGGATTGGGCGATCAAAAATCCTGCGGGGATCAAGAGAAGTGCTGCGAGGCGTTTCATTTTCCGTGTGAGGGCCCGGAGACCCGGGATATTCCCATCAGTTACGAAAGATTGTTAGAGGAGGCCTCTTAAAATTTCTGAATCCATCTCTCCGAACAGGAGGAATTGAGAACTCCCCGAGCTCCACGAAGCGACGCTCCACGAACCACGCTGGGCGATCCGGGGGCTACCCGAGATTTTTTGGAATGTCCCGCCTTCGAAGATCACCAAATGAAGCACCATCCCGCCAGGGGCCTCAAAACAGATCAGGGAGGCTCGGTGACCGTCCCAGTCGATAACCCGGCAACCTTCCGGAACAAGGGCCGCAAGATTTGCTGGCAGGCCCTCGCCAGACGGCGCACTCTTGGCACCCAGCCACTGACGGAGATCGGGAAGCGATTTGCCGGAGACAGAGAGCGCAAAATCTGTCGAAAGGAATGCCGCTAGATCGGCTTCGGCCTTATCGAGAGATGGGCCACGTTTTTCGAAGCTTATCACGAGCAAAATCATCGCCAGCGAAGCGACGGCAACGAGCCAGACGCCGTAGGCTGGACGCTTCGGCAAGGGCTCCAGCGTCATCAATCTGCGGCGAAGATCCGACGGCGGCTCGACGGTCTTCAAGATCCCGGAGATCACGCCATCCGAGGTGTCGAAGTCTTTGCGTGGCTCAGTCATTTTCAAGTAGGGCTCGGAGTTTGGATTTCCCCCTCGAGAGGCGCGACATCACGGTGCCGATGGGTATTCCGATCTGTTCTGCGATTTGCTGATAGGTATGTTCCTCCATGTAGAAGAGGACCAAAGGCTCGCGATATTCCATCGGGAGATTGCTGAGAGCTTCGAGGACGGCTTGAGCATCAAGAGATGAGAGCGTTTTTTCAGACAGATCCGGTGTTGTTGCCTCATCGGGAGCTTCGTCGGCGAATCGTTCAGCGCTTCGTCGGATCGCAAAAAACTCTCGCCGCAGCGTGGTGAAGAGCCAGGTTTTTACCTTCGAGGAGTCGCGGAGCTGGTGGCCCTTGCGGGCATAGATGGAAAATGTCTGCTGGACGAGATCACAGGCATCCGCCTCGTTGTGTGCCAGACTCAACGCGAAGAGGTAAAGATTACGATAATGCCTTTCGACGATCTCGCCAAATGAGGGACCTTCAGGCATTTGGTGGTTCAGTCGTTCCCACTTTTTCTCCGAAATTCTGGCGCATTCCTGAGGATGGTTTAACACGGAACGTATAATGTTCGCAATGTTTTGGGCGAGCGGACATCGTCACCGCCTGCCTGCGTTTCCGACCTTGCGCGACGAAGTGATAGAGTTCACTTTCTTTGCCAACGCATGAGCAAACCGGATCCGAAGATCACCGAGGGCGAGGCCATCGACGCCGAATTCGAAGTTTCGTTGCGCCCGCCGTTATTCGAGGAGTTTTGTGGACAGGAAAAAACGGTCGAGCGTTTGCGCTTGATGGTTGAGGCCGCCAAACAACGAGGAGACACGCTCCAACACATCTTGCTGAGCGGTCCGCCAGGACTGGGAAAGACAACATTGGCCTACATTATTGGCAATGCGATGGACGCCGAAGTGCGGACGACGAGCGGGCCGATGATTGAGAAAGCGGGCGACTTGGCCGGACTCCTCACCAATATTGAGCGAGGTGGAGTTTTGTTTATCGATGAGATCCACCGACTCCAGCCTGCGATTGAGGAGTATCTCTATCCGGCAATGGAGGACTTCAAACTCGATATTGTGATCGATCAGGGCCCGAGCGCCCGCAGCGTGAGGCTGAATCTGGCCCGGTTCACGATGATCGGCGCGACCACTCGGGCAGGAATGATCAGCGAGCCACTGCGGTCGCGGTTTGGGATGGCCTGCCGGCTTGACTACTACGCGGCGGAAAACCTGGCGAGGATCGTGGAGCGGAGCGCTGGACTCATCGGGGCCGCAATCGATTCCGGGGGAGCGATGGAAGTCGCTCGACGGTCTCGTGGGACGCCACGTGTCGCAAACAACCTTCTCCGGTGGGTCCGCGATTTCGCACAAGTCCGGGCCGATGGCCGCATGACAGCCGCCGTCGCCTCAGAAGCCCTGTCGATGCTGGAGATCGACGAGGAAGGATTTGACGAGATGGACAAACGCATCCTTGAAGCTGTGATCGGCCTTTTCGACGGCGGCCCCGTGGGTGTCAGCAGTCTGGCCGTAGCCGTTGGCGAAGAGCCCGGCACGATTGAGGAGGTTCACGAGCCCTATCTGATTATGCAAGGTTTCTTGAAGCGCACCCCTCAGGGACGGGTCGCCATGCCGAAAGCCTACAGGAAGCTCGGCCTTATCGTGCCAAAGTCGGCACAGGGTGATTTATTGTGATTCTCGGCCCCCGGCCAGACACTTCACTTTTCCGGGTTGCACGCGCTCTGTGGATTCGCTACGAGTGAAGCATGCTTGAGAGTTATGTTCCGATTCTGATCCACGTGATCGTGGCCGTTGGCTTCGCCTCCGTGGCCTTGGTGGCCAATCTTGTCTTGGGCCGAGCCGGAACGCGGAATGCATCAAAAGATATTGCCTACGAGTGCGGGGTGATTCCCGAGGCGGGCCCTCAGCCTCGGTTCAGCGTGAAATTCTACCTCGTCGCGATGCTTTTCATCCTCTTTGATATCGAGATCGTCTTCATGTATCCGTGGGCTGTCGTTTACACGTCTTTCCTCGCGGAGCACGGCACGGTGATCCTCTGGAGCATGTTGAGCTTCGTGACGATTCTCATGTTTGGATACGTTTACGCCGTGAAAAAAGGCGCGCTCGACTGGTCCCGCTAGCGCGTGACGCTCGAAGCTCGGCGTCTTTTCGCCTTCATCACCAACCCGGCTCCCGCCCACGATTTTGAAATTCCCATTTCTGAGAAAATCTGTAGGCCGCTCGTTCCGATAATGCCGCCTCTGAGGCTCTGCTTTCCCCTGCTTTTTCCGATCTCAATCAACGGTATTCCAAAATTCGCATGATTGATCACGTCGTCCTTTTCAAGCTGAGGCCGGAGGTTGATGGCGAGAGGGTTGATTGGATGATGAGGGAAACACGTCTTCGCCTATTGAAGATTCCCAGCGTCTTGGCCATCCGCACCGGACGAAGTCTCGACGCCTGCAGCGACTGGGACTTCTTTTTATCCGTCAGCCTGGATTCTCCCGAGCGGCTTACGAGTTTCTCTCGCGAAAAAAGGTATCAGGGGCTTCTTGACGAAGTGATCGCACCAAATACCTGTGGCCGACTGATACTGGACTTCCAGACCGACCCGGGTGAGAACCCCCTCCTCTTGTGAGACAGAGGGGTTAGCTCTTCTGGTCGAGGATCGCCGCTTTGACCTGTTCGGGAACCTGCTCGAAGTGTGAGGGTTCCATGGAGTAGGACGAACGCCCCTTCGACAGGGAACGGATCGCGGTGGCGTATCCGAACATTTCGGCCAGCGGCACCTCGGCAGCAATCGTGCAGAGATTGCCTTTCGTCTCGATGCCCATGATCCGGGCGCGGCGACGATTCAAGTCTCCCATGATGTCGCCTTGGAACTCGTCCGGCGTGATGTTCTCGACCTTCATGATTGGCTCCAGAAGGATTGGCTTGGCCTTCTTCAGTCCATCCTTGAGGGCGAAGATCGCGGCCATTTTGAAAGCCATTTCGTTCGAATCCACGTCGTGGTAGGAACCATCGGTGATATCGACGTGAACGTCGATGACCGGATAGCTTGCAACGACGCCGTTGAGAACAGCTTCGTTGAATCCCTTGATAACGGCCGGGATAAATTCTTTCGGAATCGTGCCGCCGACAACCTTGTTGTCGATCGTGATCCCCTTGCCACGCTCGTTTGGCGTGACCTTGCAGACAACGTGTCCATATTGACCACGACCACCCGACTGTTTGACCAGTTTGCCTTCGCCATCGGCGGGGGCGAGGATCGTCTCTTTGTAGGCGATCTGGGGCTTGCCGGAGTTCGCCTCGACTTTGAATTCGCGGAGCATCCGGTCCCGGATGATTTCAAGGTGGAGTTCGCCCATGCCTGCAATGATGGTTTGTCCGGTTTCTTCGTCCGTGAAGACGCGGAAGGTCGGATCCTCTTCAGCGAGGCGCTGGAGGGCGATGCCCATTTTCTCCTGATCGATCTTTGTCTTCGGTTCGACCGACATCGAGATGACGGGATCCGGGAACGATGGCGGCTCGAGAAGGATCGTATGGTCCTCGTTGCAGAGGGTGTCACCGGTCGTGATGTTCTTGATGCCAACGATGGCTGCGATATCACCCGAGTAGCAGGTATCGATGTCCTCGCGCTTGTCGGCTTGGATCTGGATGAGTCGGCTGATCCGCTCGCGCTTGTTCGTGCGCGGATTGTAAACCGTGTCGCCCTTCGAGAGCTTGCCCGAATAGACGCGGAAGAAGACCAACTTTCCGACAAACGGGTCGCTCCACAGCTTGAATGCCAAGGAGCAGAAGTTTGCGTTATCGTCGGAGACGACGGACATCGGCTCGCCGTTATCGGGATTCTGGCCTTGCGCAGGAAGGATATCGAGCGGGCCAGGAAGGTAGTCGATGACGGCGTCTACGAGATACTGGACACCCTTGTTCTTGAACGCTGAGCCACCCGCTACCGGAACGAAACGGTTGGCGATCGTCTGGCGGCGAATCGCCGCTTTGAGCTGCTCTTTGGTAATTGGCTTCTCCTCGAGGAAGAGCATGCCGATTTCTTCATCGAGATCGCACATTTGGGCAACGAGATCCTCATAGGCCTTCTCTGCGATCAACTTGGCGTCCTCTGGGAGTTCTTGAACTTCATAGGTCGAACCCATCAAATCATTGTCGAGATAGATGATCGCCTTTTGGTTGAGGACGTCGATTTGTCCCTTGAGATAGTCTTCGCGACCCAGAGGGATGAGCACCGGCCAGGCATTCGCGCCGAGTTTCGAACGCATGCTGGCAAGAGCCGCATCGAAATCTGCGCCAGTCCGGTCCATCTTGTTGACGAAGGCGATGCGGGGCACACCGTATTTTGTCGCCTGCCGCCAAACTGTCTCGGACTGGGGCTGCACGCCAGCAACTCCGCAGAAAACGGCAATGGCTCCGTCGAGCACACGAAGCGAACGCTCGACCTCGGCCGTGAAGTCCACGTGCCCGGGAGTGTCGATAATGTTCACCCGCATTTTGATGCCTTCGTAGGCCTTATAAATCCCCTCCTCCGGCCGCTGCATCCAAGAACAGGTCGTCGCAGCAGAGGTAATCGTGATGCCACGCTCGCGCTCTTGCTCCATCCAGTCGGTGACCGTCGTGCCTTCGTGCACCTCACCGATTTTGTGGATCATTCCCGTGTAGAAAAGAATCCGCTCGGTGAGGGTCGTCTTGCCGGCATCAATATGCGCAGCAATCCCGATGTTGCGGGTGCGCTCGAGGGGGAAAGCGCGGTTTGGAGAGTTTGGGTTGGCGGATGGGGCCTCGAGCGTAGCGGACATGGGAAATGAAGAGTGGAGAGTTTCTACCAGCGGAAGTGAGCGAATGCGCGGTTGGCTTGGGCCATTTTGTGCATATCGTCACGCTTTTTGATCGCGTTGCCTTGACCGGCTGCCGCGTCTTTGAGCTCGTAAGCCAGCGCGTTTTCCATCGGGACACCCTTCCGGTTTCCGGCAAATGTGACCAGCCAGCGCATCGCGAGCGCGATCTGGCGTTCGGCCGGAACTTCCATAGGGACCTGGTAGGTGGCACCACCGACGCGGCGCGACTTCACTTCCAAGCGAGGCTTAACGTTCTCGATCGCCTATTGAGTGTCTCGAGTGGGTCGACCGTGTCACCGCCTTCGCGGCTCTTGTCGATCGCAGTGTAGACAATGCGTTCGGCAATGGACTTCTTTCCTCGCCGCATAACGGCGCTGATGAGACGAGCGACGACCGGACTGGCGTAGCGGGCGTCTTTTTTGACTTCTTTGTGGATGACTCTGCGGCGACGGGACATGGATTATAACAGATTGCGGACTTCGGATTGAGGATGGGGAAATTTACTTCTTCTTGCCCTTGGCGCTCTTCGCGTCTTCTTGGCCGGGCTTCGGACGTTTGGCACCGTATTTCGAGCGGCTCCGGCGACGGCCGTCCACTCCGAGGCTATCGAGCGAACCGCGCACGATGTGGTAGCGGACGCCGGGAAGATCTTTTACTCGGCCACCGCGAACGAGGACAATCGAGTGCTCCTGAAGATTGTGCCCTTCCCCGGGGATGTAGGCGATGACTTCTTGGCCATTCGTGAGGCGAACTTTGGCGACTTTGCGAAGTGCCGAGTTCGGCTTCTTTGGGGTTCGGGTCATGACTTGAACACAGACACCGCGACGCTGCGGGCAATTCACCAGCGCAGGGGATTTCGATTTCACGGTCACTTTACGACGACCTTTGCGGACCAATTGATTGATTGTGGGCATGATAAAAATTTCTATTCTGGCACCGCGAAGTTCGTTGGGACAAAAAAGCCACCCGGCGGTGGCTGTCGCGGTCCCCCGTGCTCGTGCGGGAGGAGAGAGACTAGTGATCCTCCACAGCCGTGCAAGAGAAAAATCGCGAACTTTCGGGCTGAGACCGTTCTAACGACTCACGGCCATCTACCCACCAAGAACGTCACGCAGGAGGAAGCCCCTCAGATTTTTCCACAATCGCCCGCGCCATTTCCAAGGCGCCGTGCAGGTCTGAAGCGACATGGTCGTCGCCGAGTTCATCGAAAAACCCCGCCTGGGTCATCATGAAATACGGCTGGGTATGCGCTCCGCAGATGATCACGTGCCCGCGGTGAGCACGAATTTTCGCCAGCAGCATCTCGAGAGCGTTGAGCGCGGTGGCATCCATGGACGTGACCGCGCGCATTTTCAGAATGACGACTTTCGGTGGGGCGTTCGCGGCAATGAGAGCGTCCTCCAGTTTGTCGGCCGCGCCGAAAAGAAAGGGACCCGCAATCTTGTAGATCGTCACCCCTTCAGGAACAACCTTGCCAACAATCGAGTGGCGGTCCCCCTCGTCCTCGTTATCCGCCGTGACCTCGGCGACCACAGTCGTCTCAGTGACGCGTTTAATAAACAACATCGCCGCGAGGAGCATCCCGATCTCCACGGCAATGGTCAGATCAAAAATGATCGTCAGCAAAAACGTCGCAAGAAAGACGGCCGCATCCGCCGTCGGAATCTTCCGGAGACGGGTGAACTCCCGCCACTCGCCCATGCGAAGAGCGACCGCCACGAGAATCGCACTCAGCACCGCGAGCGGAATGAATCGCGCCAGCGGAGCCGCCACAAGGACGATCGCCAGAAGGGTTCCCGCGTGGACGATCCCGGATACCGGACTCACCCCGCCGACCTGGATATTCGCCGCGGTCCGAGCGATGGCTCCCGTCGCCGGAATCCCACCGAACAACGGTGTCACAAAGTTTGCGATCCCCTGAGCGACAAGCTCCGTGTTTGCGTTGTGGCGGTCGCCCGTGATGCCATCCGCCACGACCGCACAGAGCAGCGACTCAATCGCAGCCAGCAACGCGATCGTTACCGCCGGCTGGAACATTTCCGTGACAATCGGAAGGCTCACTTCGGGAAATTTCAACGCCGGGAGGCCGGAGGGGATTCCCCCAAACTCCGAGCCAATCGTCGCGACTGGCAGACCAAAGATGACGACCGCCAACGTCCCGAGAATCAGCACGACAATCGGACCGGGAAGCGCTCGCAACGGAAGCCGCGGCCACATCCGCAGAACCACCAGCGAACCGACTGCAAGAATCAACGTGCTCCACGATGCTCCAGGTAACGCGGCCGCCAAGACCGGGATTTTTTCAAAAAAACCGACCGGAAGCTGTTCGACCGGAAGCCCAAGGAAGCCCTTGAGCTGACTCAGCAAGATGATGACCGCGATCCCGCTCGTGAATCCCGTCGTCACGGGATACGGGATGAATTTGATGAGCGTTCCAATTTTCAACAACCCCATCGCAATCAGAAGAACGCCCGCGATCATCGTACAGACGACGAGCCTCTCAAACCCGTAGGTGTGCACGATCCCGTAGACGATCACAACAAATGCGCCCGTCGGTCCACCAACGCAGAGTCGTGTGCCGCCAAAAAAGGAGATCAGAAATCCCGCCACAATCCCGGTGTAAATCCCCTGCTCCGGAGTCACCCCCGAGGCGATCCCAAAAGCCATCGCCAGCGGCAACGCAATCACTCCCAGCGTCAGCCCGGCCCCGAGATCCGCAGCGAACTTCTTCCTGCTATAGCCGCGGAGTGCCGAGAAAAGATACGGCGGCGAATACAAGCGTTCCTTCATTATCTATTAGACATTCTAATATATCCACTCCGCCCGACTAGCAATGTCGAATGTCCCGGCCCGAGGCCCGGAAATTTTTCTCCACCGAATGTCTTGCCGAACGCTCCACGTCCGATATTCTGACAAACCACGGCTGGGTAGCTCAGTTGGCAGAGCAGAGGACTGAAAATTCTCGTGTCGGGGGTTCGATTCCCTCCCCAGCCACTTCTCCCCAATGCCAGGCAGAGAGCCTTGGCCGACCCGCAGCAGAGCCAATCCCGCAGATCCCCGGATCGCGGCGAGTATCATCCGTCCGCAGGAGTTACTGGCTCAGTATTTTGCTCGACACCCCGTCAAGCGCTTAGTCCACGGACGAGCTGGAGCAGTCGGAACTCGAATCTTCAGTTTGGCCGTTGCCATCGGCTTGGGCTTGCGTCTTCACGGCTCTTTGTCCGGCGGGAAAATCTGCCGCCAGTCGTTCTTCATGTCCACGACAACCCAACCTCGCTGCGGTGCCTCGGCAAGGGCCTCGACGAGCTTGCCTGTGCTGAGCGGCTTGGCATCGTAGGCGTATTCGCGATCCGCGTCGGTGTGGTGGACGATGAGGCCGAACGTTGGGCGGGGGTTGGCAATCGTGGTGTATTCCAACATCGCCTTGTCCCCGTCACTGTTGCCGAATGCGGCAACGGGACGCCGTCCAATGAACTGGTGAATGCCAACGGGTTTGCCCTCGCGGTCGTCTATGAACAGGTCATCCATCGTCTTGATCAATACGGGGCCTCCCTCCCGCAATTCGAAGACGGGACGCGTATTCGAGCCGACCACCTGCTCGGGAGGGATCCCGTAGACGCGCTCGGTGAACACGCGCATGAAGTCGGCCCCGCCACCGGATACGATGAATGTCTTGAACCCGTTCCCCCTCAGGTGCGCCAGCAACTCGAGCATGGGTTGGTAGGCAAGCTGGTCGTAGGGCCGTTCAAAACGCGGGTGCCGCGCCGTCGAGAGCCAGTTGCGGACGCGATCGGCGTATTCGACGCTCGTCATGCCAGAACCGGCCAAGGCGAGCACCCGCAAGAGCTTCGCGTAGTGGTTGGCCATGAGCGCGGGAAGGTCGCCGGCAAGTGCTGCTTGGACCGCCGGGTCGTCATTCCACTGGGGATTTTCGGGCAGGCGGCGTCGGATTTCGTCGAGGCAGAAGTTGAGTTGGAAAGGCACCGGGTTCTCGGGCCAGAGGGTTCCGTCATTGTCGAAAACGGCGATGCGCTCAGGGACAGGAATAAAGTCCGGCGAGCCCTCCGTGGTCACCCGCGCCACGTAATCGAGAACGGCCCGCTTCGGTGCGGTGTCGTTCCATGAGGGCAACGGATCTCCCGCTTTGAGGGCTACGACAGAGAGGAGAAGGAAGGCGAGCGACCGGACCATGGCCGGAATTGAACGTCGCCCCGGCCTCACGGCGTGCCCACGGGAGCGCTCAGCGACTCGGTGATCTTCGAGAGGTTGAACGAGCCTGGGCTCTGGCTCGGCGGGAATTCTTTCAGCGTCTGCGCCAGTTCGGCGGCCTTGGCTTGGAATGGCACGAAGATGAAGGCGTGGTCAATCAACCACGCGTTGTAGACGTTCGCACTCTCGTCAGCCCGCTCGAATGGGTCGCCGCGCAGGTCGAAGAGCTTGGGCACACGGAGTTCCACGTAGGGTTCCTGCCACACTCCGAAGCCTTTGCCGCGGTTCTCGAGGAAGACAGCCTTCCAGCGCTCGTAGCGCGCGGCTACGATCAGGCCGTCGTCATTAACATACCAGAACGAGTCGCGCGGCGAGGTGTCGGATTTGCCGCCGAGGTAGTCGAGGAGGTTGTATCCGTCGATGTGGTTCTTGTAGGTGCGGTCCCCGATCTTCAGACCCTTGAGGAGCTGCTGCTTGACTTCCGGGTTGCCGGCAGCGGCGGCGAAAGTGGGCAGCCAATCTTGGTGCGAGACGATGCCGTTGCGAACGGCTCCGGCCGGGAATTTGCCAGGCCAACGGACGAAACACGGGACGCGGTAAGCGCCCTCCCAGTTCGAGTTCTTCTCGCTGCGGAATGGCGTCACGCCGGCATCCGGCCACGAGTTGAAATGCACGCCGTTGTCGGTGGAATACATGATGATGGTATCCTCGGTGATCCCGAGTTCTTCGACGAGGGCGAGGAGTTCCCCGACTTGGGCGTCGTGCTCGACCATCCCATCGGCATACTCGCCGAGGCCGGTCACACCGCGGTTGGCCTCCTTGACATGGGTCTTGAAGTGCATGCGGGTGGCATTCCACCAGCAGAAGAACGGCTTGCCGCCCTTGACCTGCCGCTTGATGAAGTCTTCGGCGGCATCCAAGGTCTCCGCGTCAATCGTCTCCATGCGCTTGACCGTGAGGGGGCCGGTGTCCTCGATCTTGCCACCGGCGGTGGCGCGGATCACGCCTCGCGGGCCGAATTTTTTCCGGAACTCCGCGCTCTTCGGGTAGTCGGGGTGCTCGGGTTCCTCCTCGGCGTTGAGGTGGTAGAGATTCCCCATGAACTCGTCGAACCCGTGGTTGGTCGGGAGGTGCTCGTCGCGGTCGCCGAAGTGGTTCTTGCCGAACTGGCCCGTGGCGTAACCCTGCTTCTTGAGCACGGCGGCGATGGTCACGTCGGATTTCTGCCAGCCTTCCTTGGCGCCGGGCAGCCCGACCTTGGTCATGCCGGTCCGGATCGGGTTCATGCCGCTGATGAACGCCGCGCGGCCCGCGGTGCAACTCTGCTGGCCGTAGTAGTCGGTAAAGGCGACGCCTTCTTTGGCGATGCGGTCGATGTTCGGCGTCTGGTAGCCGACGAGTCCGCGGGTAATATAGCTGATGTTGCCGGTGCCGATGTCGTCGCCCCAAATTACGAGAATGTTGGGTTGTTTGTCTGCTGCCACAGACGCAACCAAAGTCGTGGCAAGCAGGCTGATGGCAAGGACAAGAGTTTTCATGGTCTTGGGATGGAGTGGTATTTCCCCGGTGGAGGGAGCGTCTGTTTTTTGGAAATCACTCACCAGCCCTCCGGGGCGTTGGCCTGGAGTTTGAGGCTGGATTCCGTGATTTCCCCGCAGTCGCTGCCAGATCTGGCTTTGGGAGTCAAGCACCCACTCACTCGTGGTCGGCAAAATCGGAGGCATGCCCCCCGCAGATATCCTACCGACCCTGCTAAGAAGCTGAGCACCATGGCCCGCAAATCCTGACGATCCTGTCAAAAAATCAGTTCCGTCACCCACACCGCCCTTTGCCCTGTCAAAACGGCTTCGAGGATGCTGTAATAAGGGTCTCATGACGGTCGCTGCCATCCGCGATGCACTTAACTCCATCCTCGTCGCATGAAGAAGATCCTTATTATCGCCGGGCCGAACGGAGCTGGAAAGACCACCTTTGCCGCAGAGTTCCTTCCCCGTGAAGGCGACTGCCCCGAGTTTGTGAATGCCGATCTCATCGCCGCCGGATTGAGTCCTTTCCAACCGGATCAAGTCGCCTTGGCCGCGGGGCGTTTGATGCTTGGACGTATTGATGATCTCGTCGCGGCCGGGAGAAGTTTCGCATTCGAGACCACGCTCTCCACTTGCGGCTACGCCCGCCGCATCCCGCAATGGCGAAGCTCTGGGTATCTGGTGAAGCTCTATTTCCTGACGCTCCCTGATTCCGAGTTCGCCATCCGCCGGGTCGAACGGCGGGTTCGGTTTGGTGGTCACGATATCCCCGCAGCAACCATCCGTCGTCGTTTCCAACGAGGATTGGAAAACCTAAGAAATCACTATCTTGGGATTGTGGATGAGTGGTCGATCTACGATGCTTCAGAAAACCCGCCGCTCCTCTTGGATTCCGGCGACAACCGCCCGCCCGACAAGCTTATGGAAGACCGTGTCGAATACCTCACCACCTCAAGCCGCCCGTGTCCTGCCAAGCCCTTGAACGATCCCGACTTCATCGGTGCCGAAGCGGCTCTCAAACGCGGTGCAGCCAAAGCCGTCGCCCGCGATCTCGCGGCGGGCTTGGAACCGATCGTCCGCACTCGGCCCGATCTCCAGACGGGCTCTCAATCTTGAACTGAAATAATCACCTACCTCGCCCACACGGAAACATTCCGCGAAGCCAGCTGCCCCCGCCCGTAGCGGTTGACTGATGACGAAGTCGCCTTTTTTACGATGCCCTCGCAGCCAACAGCAGCGATGGGCGACGATAAACTAAAGGTTGTTGCGGCGGAATTGATCACCCAAGTGAAGAAGAGCGTGACCATCGACTGGACCCTCCGCGAAAGCGCGCGGGCCCGGATCAAGGTAATGGTGAAGCGCATCCTGAACAAGCACGCCTACCCACCGGATTTGCAGGAGGAGGCGGTGAAAACCGTGCTGATGCAGGCCGAGCTGCTGTGCGCGGAGTGGGTGTGACGGCCTGAACTCGCCGATTCAGACGTATTGTTCGCACTTTCCCCGCCCCGAGGGACAGGTGCACGGGAACAAAGGATGAAGGGCGCTTTTCAGACGGCAAGAAACGCTGAGGGCAGGTGGTGACGGAACTTTCCGATTGACGGAATAAATAGAACATACATACTGGTCGGTATGGTTGTAAATGCACGGAATCCTGTTCAGACCCGCGAGAGGCTGGTGACGGCGGCGGTGGGGTTGATTCTCGAACGGGGGTATCACGCGACTGGGGTGGAGGCGATTTGTGAAGTGGCCGGGGTGACCAAGGGCAGTTTTTTTCACCATTTTGCCAACAAGGATGAGCTCGGCCTGGCGGTCATCCGGTGGTGGAGCGTGATGGGCACCGCTCTTTACTCCGAGGCGTGGGAGGATGCGACGGTTGACCCGCTGCAGCAGCTTTTTGCGATGATCGACATTATGGAGGGCTTTGCCTCCCGTCCGGGCCAGCCGTGTGTCTGTGTCATTGGGATGATAGCGCAGGAAATGGCGGCGACGCATCCGGAGTTTCGTGCCAGTTGCGCTGAGGAGTTGAACGTTTGGACTCAGAATGTTGCGGCTCTGCTGGGCAGAGCTCTGGAGCTGCACCGCCCGCCGGTTGCCTTCGATCCTGAGGAGGTGGCCTGGTTCCTCAACAGCCTGTGGCAGGGCTCCATGCTGATCGCCAAGACCCGCGAAGATCAGGGAGTCATCATCCGCAATCTCCGCCATATCCGAGCGTATATTACATCACTTTTTCCGGAGCGGAAGGTTCTCACAGAGGCACGAAGTCACGGAGGAGGGGAAGATTTCGGTAGTGTAAAGATTTGTCTGTAAAAGCCCGCTTCGCAGCAAAGGTCCGCCGCACTGGCAGCCGATGGAGCGTAGCGGAATCGGCTGCCAGTGCGGCG
>Ga0247842_10000358_pt1 | contig 99157 bp, 112 predicted proteins | sample LaCruzMarch2015__3_FD_192411 | JGI IMG/M metagenome (GOLD analysis project Ga0247842, IMG submission 192411) | Freshwater microbial communities from meromictic Lake La Cruz, Castile-La Mancha, Spain - LaCruzMarch2015_19m | ecosystem: Environmental > Aquatic > Freshwater > Lake | place: Spain... | reverse complement strand
TTTGTGCATACATTGACTATAACCTTATCCGAATCATATCTTTCCTTTAATAATAATGATGCACCATGTGCAACTAATGCCTGCTGCTCCATTTCCCCCAATCTCAATGCGCCGCCTTTTGATCTCCCCTCAATTGGCTGTCTTGTAAGCAATGTAACCTTTCCTGATGCCCTTGCATGCATCTTATTTGCTACCATATATTTCAATTTTAAGTAATACATATCCCCAATATATATCTTGCAATGAAGCATCTTTCCTGTAATGCCATTAAACATTGTTTCCTTGCCATCATACCTGAATCCCAGCTTTTGCAATTCTGTTTCAAGTTCTCTTGTTCCTGTTCCAGAAAATGCGGTTCCATCAATGCTTTCTCCTTTCAAGCATCCAACCTTTCCAGCAAGCAATTCAATTAAATATCCTACAGTCATTCTTCCAGGGATACTGTGTGGGTTGAATATTATATCTGGCCTTACACCTCTTGCAGTGAATGGCATGTCCTCTTCAGGAACAATCATTCCTATCACTCCCTTTTGCCCATGAGGAGTTGAGAACTTATCGCCAAGTTCAGGTATTCTCTGGTCTCTTGTTCTTACCTGAATAACCTTATTTCCCTCCTCATCAGTTGTTATAAAAACAGCATCTATAGTTCCTCTTTCCTCCTGCCTTATTGCAATCGAGCTTTCTTTTCTTGCCCTTATTGCAATTTCTCCTGCATCTGACAGGAATTTTGGGGGCGAGGTCTTGCCCATAACAACATCATTCTCGTTCATTATCGCTTCGGGGTATGCAATGCCATCATCTTCTAAAAATCTGTATGAGGACTCTGTTCTGTATCCGCTTGTATCTTTGCTTGGAACGCAGATTTCATCGGCCAATCCGCCGGGATAATTTATTTCAGTGCTAGAGTAAGGCCTGAAATATGTGCTTCGTCCAAGCCCTCTTTCAATTGATGCCTTGTTTATGACAATAGCATCCTCAAGATTATATCCTTCATATGTCAGAATTGCAACAACAACATTTTGTCCTGCAGGATAGAAATTAAGTGTGTCGTATACGAAGCTTCTTACTATTGGCTTTTGAGGGTAATGAAGTATGCTTACATCTGTGTCTACCCTGCACAAGAAGTTTGAAGCGTATATACCCAACGCCTGTTTCTGGGTTTTGCTGCCACGATTTAATCTTGAACTCTGGTCGTGATTTCCATAAGGAACAAGGCTTGTTACCAATCCGAGCAAGTCAATCTTATCAACTTCAAGATGAGTATGCTCTGGTGTTATATCTTCTTCATTTAATGCAACGAGAGCATTTTCCTCTTCACTTGCATCAATGAACTCTATAATCCCATTTTTGACTAAATCATTCCACGTTATTTTATTTTGCTTTAAGAGAATGAGATGTTCTTCCTTTAATAGTGATTTGCCGTCCTTTACTATAATCAGAGGTCTTAATACTCTCCCAGTCTCCGTCGAGATTATCACAAAATTATGGTCATAATCATATCTTATGCTTAACTCCCTAGGAAGCTGATTGTTCCTGCGCTGTTCTCTGACCTTATCAAGGAATTGCACGGGGTCATTCACCTCGCCGATGAATTTTCCATTGTAGAAAACATCAACAAGATTGGGGTTTATCTCACCTTCACTTTTTGTTTCCATTCCAATCCCTGAAAATATCTTTATTAATTCCTGCTCATTAAGCTTGACCGTAGTGCTTATTATAGCAAGAAGCGCAAGATTCTTTCTTAATCCAATCTCTGTGCCTTCTGGTGTTTCAACGGGGCAGAATCTGCCGTAATGGGTTGGATGCAGTGTTCTTGCAAGGAAGTTTTCCTGCTCTCCAGGCAGTAAACTCGAAACCCTCTGCAATTGCGAGAGAACTGCAAGATAGTTTGTTTTATCCATATTCTGCGTGACACCTGTTCTTTCACCAATCCATGAACCTGTTGCAATTGCCGACTCTATCCTCTGGGAAAACAATGTTGATTTTGCAAGTGTCTTTATTGAATAGACCTTTTTTCTTCGCGCTGTTCTTTGCAGGTTATGCTGTATGTCTCTCAGCAAAACAGCGAGATTAATTCTGAACAAGTCAGCAAGCAAATCGCCTGACAATCTCACTCTCTTGTTTGCATAATGGTCTTTGTCAGACAATATCCCAATGGGATTTGTTTTTGCCCTCAGGAATTGCTTGACTAATCTGCATAATGTCACCGCCTTTTCTTTTCTGCCCTCTTCTTTTGTTCCTATGTGGGGCAGGAAGTAAGAATCAATTCTCTGCTTTACCCTGTCAGTAACCTCTTTTTTTGTGCCCTGCATTGCAACCTTTTCAGCTATAAATATCATTGCGTCCTGTGCTGATTGTAATGATGCATATTCATAAAAATTAACTATCAAACTGTCAGACTCAATGCCAATGTTCCTTGCGATTTCTGACTCTTTTAGCATCCCAAGCGCCTTTAATAATACAAACACTGGTATGTTCTTAAATCGCGAGAATGACGCCTCCAATATACCCTCTGATGTTTCGGTTATTGATATTGGTATTTTATATGCCCCCCTTTGGGAGAATAACCTTAACATCAGCTTGGATGACTTCTCTATGAAAGGCTGATTTGATGCCAAATCCTCAACCATGACAATTACTCTTTCATTGCCGTTGATGATGAAATATCCCCCAGAATCCAGGACATCATTGTAATTTTCAATGAGCTGTTCTCCATTCAGCCCATATAAGTTGCAGTACTTGCTTTTTACTATGATTGGGATTTTTCCTATCTCAACTTCCTGCTGTTCTGATTGCCCATTAAACTTTATCCCTATCTCCAGATATATTGGCGCAGCATATGTGAGATCTCTTAATCTTGCTTCTGCAGGGGTTATGATTCTTGTAGAGCCATCTGCTTCAGTTATGCTTGGTTTTCCCACTCTTATCTTGCCAAGCTTTATCTCAACATCCTCCTGCGACAAGCTATCTGCCAATTCTGAAACAATCTGCTGTATCTTTACATCGATAAAATCATTGAACGAGACAATATTTGACTCAACAAGAGAATGCTGCGCGAGATATTTTTTGACTAGGATATGCTTTCCGTTAGATTCATCAACTGGCTGGTTTGCTGTTTCAGTTTGTTCTTTCACTTCTTCCTGAACCTTTTCCTGTCTTTTCGTCGGCATTTTTTTCTTTTTTCGTCTTAATTTTTTATCGGGGGTTGATAAGGGGTTTCCCCTTATTAAGGCACTACGACCCTGTAATATTCTTCTTTGCCCCTCTCAGACTTTCTTTCTATCTTTATTACATCGCCCGCCTCTACATCTGAAGGCAATGCGGCATCTCCCTTTTTTATCCTGGGCAGCTGAGAACGGGATATATTGAATTTGTTTAATAACTGAGAAACCTCTTCGGGCTTTAATTTAGAGTGTTTTGGCTGGAATATATGCATTTTTAGTAAAAAAGACCTAAATTAGATATTTTCGTTTATCACCTGGCAATACTAAAACCTACTTTTTTGGGGCTTTATAAAGGTTTCTGTTTTGCCTGAACAAAACTAATTTTTCTATTTTCTTAACTCTAAAGTACTCAATTTAGAAAGCTTTATATATTTAAATGCTGCAAAAGAGGGATGAAAAGCCAGTATGCATCAAATAACAGCTACAGGCCAAGGAAAAGCTTAGAGGTTTTCGCTCATGAGCCAATCGCACTCTTTGTTTCAGGCAGTTTGCCCGAGGACATAAAGCCCGCACTTTTGGAATACGAAAGAGAGCAGAACGAGAAGTCCCCTTCAGAAGCTATATTAGAGAATTCCGCTAATCTTTATATTTCTAAATAAATTTGGATGGACCCGACGCCCTTTAGAACTAAGTTCCGTTTCACTCACTTTTTGAGTGCTTCTTGATGCTATTAAGCATAACTTATATTTAAAGATTGCTATCTTTTCTTAGCTAAAATTTCTTCAATTTTGTTAACACATGTTACAACATCTCTTTTAATATCACTTTCCCAAAATCTAATTAATTTCCATGAACCATCATCAACTTTAGAGATATATGCATTTTTTGACTTATCTCTATTTCTCCCTTCCAGTTGATGTTTATGAAGTCTGCTTCCTTCAGGATATTTATTTGGATTGGCATGCCAAAAATCTCCATCTACCTCAATAATAACTTTTTGATTTGGAAAGCAAAAATCACACATAAATTTATTCATAAATTTAAATTGGTGTATAAAGTCTATCCCCTCTTTAAATCCTCTTCTAATAAGCTCTTCTTTTATTTGTCGTTCGGGTTTGGTGTTTTGTACACCTGGAAAACTCCCAGATTCAAAAAGTTTTAATATTCTCTTCCTACTTTTTTCTCTAATTTCTGGTGTAGAAAGGAAATCAATAATTTTTTTTCTATAATCAGGATTCGACCAATTTCTTTTTGAAATGATACTTAGTTTTTTTCTTGTTTCTTCAGAAGAGATTCTTCCTTTAGAATATTCTCCCCATCTTTTTCTTACTTCTGGGTTAGAGAAGAATTTTTTAATTACCTCGCTTTGTTTTTTTCTAAGTTCTGGATTAGCCCAAGCTTTCTTAAATACTTCGCTCATCTTCTTTCTATATTCAGGATTAGAAGTTATTTTTATTATAGAAGCTCTTTGCTTTTCTATTTGTTCTCTTGTCGGAGATATGTCTTTATTCCAAGCAGGTGTTCCTTTACGAGCTGCACTCATTCGCTTTAATTGTTCTGGAGTATAGACTCCTTTCTTTCCCTTATGCCAAGGAATATGCCCTAACTTAAATTCGGTTTTTTGAGAGAGGCGTTTTCCTTTTCTAGCCTCACTCAATTTTTTCCTTGCTTCTTCACTCATAGAAATTCCTTTATTCCAAGATGGCTTTCCTTTTTTAGCGAGGCTCATTTTCCCCCTTATTTCTGGATGAGACAATAACGTTTTTTGATAAGTTGCCTTCTGCTTTTCTATTTGTTCTTTTGTTGGGGGTATACTTTTATTCCAAGGAATCTGTCCTTTATGAGCCTCGCTCATCTTCTTTCTATATTCAGGATTTGATAATAATTTTCTACGAGCTTCTCTTAATTTTCTTTTATGCTCTTCAGTGTGGGGGATGCCCTTATTCCAAGGAGTATGCCCCCTACTAGCTTCTCTTAACTTTTTTCTTATTACAGGATTAGCCATTGCTTTTTTTGTAGCTTCGCTTATCTTTTTCCTTAATTCAGGATTCATCAAGATTCTTTTATGGGCTTCGCTCATCTTTCTTTTTGATTCTTCAGAGTGTTTCTTTCTACTCATACCTGCTATAATACCTTTATGAGACTTAGAGATTCTTTTTCGTTGTTCTTCTGTCATCTTAGAACCTTTTTTCATTTTTCTTTGAATTTTTTAAATACTAATTTATCTCCTGAAAGTTCAAAAAATCCTTTATTTTCAAAAAGAAAATTTTTAACTAAGTTTTTGAAATCTAACAAAGCCTTTTTTTCTGCTTCTCTAAATTGTATTTCCATATTAGCACTTTTATCTTTAAATTGCACAAGCATAGAGTCAATGGGAAACTGATGTAAAATTTTATCTTCTTGATAACCCTCGCCATCAAATTTATAAAACTCTAAACGCCAAGTATAACGGAAGCAAATGAAGGGATCTTCTTTTGAAAACTTTTTAATCCTATCCCAAATATTTGGGACTTTAAGGATGGTTGATAAAAGATAGTTACCGTAATATTCTCCCCCTTTGCCATTATTACATAAGTTACACAAAGTTCCTAAATTATCGAAATCTGAAGACCCTCCGAAATGTTCTGGGGCAATATGATCCACATTTAATTTTACACCATCCACTACACTAAGACCACACCATAAGCATTTATTTCCATCTCTATTAAAAATCTGAATTCTTTTTTCATTAGAGATTTTTGTCTTTGACATCACTCTGCCTCCACAAGCACGAATCCTTTATTAGATTGTTCTTTATGAACCATTCTAAAATCAGTTATCTAAATCTTATAAATTTGTCTTTTAAGAGATTAAGTTACTTTCCCCTTTATGCCCAAGCGAGCGATTTAGAACTTAGTTCTAATGGACCCGACGCGATTTGAACGCGCGACATCTAGCTTAAAAGGCTAGCGCTCTAAAACCAAGCTGAGCTACGGGTCCGCATCAGAATTCGATTCTGACAATTTCTTTTATTAAAGGCAATTTATAAACTTTATCAGAAGCCTATTGAGAATAATTTTACTTTGTTTTCTTTATGAATTTGCCCAGCGCAAGAACAAACGCGGCATTCTTCATGCTTGTCCTGTTCAGCACAGAAAATTCATAAACATCCTTGAATGTACTGCAGATTTTGTTTTTTATTTCATCTTCTGCCTTTTCTTTCTTGATTTCGCCTTTATTCTGCATAAGTTCAATATTGCCTGCAATGATGCTTCCTGTATTTGCAACAACATCTGGGATAACTGTCTTTCCCGAAGAATATAAAATTCTGTCTGCCTCAGGAGTCACCGAAAAATTAGCAATCTCTAAAATAATCGGCGTATTTATCTGCAGTGCGTTTTCTTCGGTAATCTGATTCTCAATACCTGCTAATATCAAAATGTCTGCATTCATTTTTAACAATTGTTCATTTGTTATGCTTATGCCTTTCATTCCCTTTACTGTGCCATGTGTTTTTTTCCAGTATAAAGCATCTCTTGGGTCTATTCCTTTTATTGATGCAGTGCCGCCATGCGCATCTGTTATTGCAATAATCTTATGCCCTGCCTGATGCAATAAAGCAGCGATATTGCTGCCAACAAATCCAAAACCTTGAATTAAAATCCTTAATTCCTTTGTTTTTGGCTTGACAATATTCTCGTGCCCCTGCACCCCAGGATATTCCTCTGCTTCTTTCTTTTTGAGGAATTCATCAAGAACCGCCATTGCACCAAGGGAAACTGGCTCAATCTTTCCATAAAGCATTCTTCCAAGAAATGCATTTCCAGAGTTAATGTCTTTTGTTAATTTTTCATACGCATCAGCCATAATCCCGATTATCTTCCCATCAACACCCCTGTCTGCTATTAATACATCAACATTCGGGCCTATGAACCTGCATACCTTTTTTGTATATCCCTCTGCAACTCTCCTTGCCTCGTCCTTGCTTAGCAATCTGTGATTTACTGTCACGCCTCCTGCAGAACCGCCGAATGGCAGGTCAAGCAATGCAGTTTTTATTGTTGTTAACGCAGCCAATGCCTTAGCCTCATCAATATTCAGCTTGGGATAGAATCTTACACCCCCGAAATATGGTCCCCTCTTGTTGCTATGCTGTATCCTAAAGCCGGAAAGTATCCTTACTACCTGCTTGTCATGAAATTTCTTCTCGAGAATGAAAGGAACATCAATCTCTACAATCCTGCCAAAACCTGAAATCATATCTCTTGTTTCAGCATCAAGCTTTATTTTTTCACCCGCATAATCTACCTGCTTCAGAAAATTATCATGTATGCCTTTTTGTGATGATGCATCGTCAAGAGTATCAACGATTGCATCGATGTTCATCTCATCAATTTCGCCAGTTTTTTCTTCTTTTGCCATTTTTACAGGTACTTTTCAAGCCGCTCTTTAAGGATTTCATATGACTGCGCGCCATTTATCCTGTCAACCAGCTCTCCTTTTTTGAATATAAGCAATGTCGGAATTGACATTATCTTAAATTTTGTTGAAGTGTTATGATTATCATCAACATTAATCTTGGCGAAATTAACCCTGCCTTTAAATGTTTCTGCAAGCTCATCTATCACTGGGACGAGCATGACACATGGCATGCACCATTCGGCAAAAAAGTCAACAAGCACGACATCGCTCTTTTTTAGTGTCGCATCAAACTCGCTGTCAGTTATTTCTTTTACTTCTATTTCCCCCTTTGTCTTCGCCATTTTCCTTAGAATTCTTCCCTCTAATAATACCTCTCAATTTGGATATTTGGTTTAGTTAATAAATCTTTCCTTAAGCAGAATTCCCAAGGCAAATGCCAGTATTTGTGGCATTATCGCATGGCGATTTTATGAACAGGAACTTTATAAGCAGCCAGAAAAGCCATGTGCTTGCAATTGTAAACACGATAAGCACTATACCCAGAGTTATGTCAAAATTCCGCTTGTTATTGAAAAAGCGTGCCATCCCTACCTTGTTCTTTCGGGTCAACCACATCACAAAGGCCTGATGCATCTTCTTGTCAAAGCTTACAGGGCATTTTCTTCCTCTTAGCTTATCAATAAAGCATCTCCATGCATCTTTGATATAAATACGATATCGCGGCACAAATAAGCTTACAATCAGGAAATATAATATCAATGTTAAGCATGGAATGCACAAAAAAAACACCATTTTTAGTTATCTGTAATTGCAAAGATGATTTTTAAAAGTTTCTTTAGCTTTATGTTATCTGGAAGCTTCGAAATTTTTTTCAATGTAATCAATTGCGGCTAATGCGGCCTTTGCACCCTCTCCTGCAGCTACAATAATCTGCTTTGCAGGAATGTCTGTGCAGTCACCAGCAGCGAATATTCCCGGGATATTTGTCATATTCTCTTCAGTGGATTTTGTGCTTCTTTTAATCTTTATCTCTTTCCATTTATTTTTATCGACAAGAGGAGCAAAATCACATTCTATTATTAATCCCACTTCAATAAAGACCCCCTGTAGGTTGATTGTTGATTCATTTTCATTTTGGATGAATTTTAATGCAGAAACCCTGTTCTCCCCGAATATTCCAGTCGTCTTGGCATTTGTGATAACTTTTATTTTTTTATTCTTGACAACCTTTTTTACAATAACCTCTTCCCCTATAAGCTTTGCATTGATTGTAAGCAAGTAAACAGTTTTCGCATACTTGCTTAACAATAGTGCTGCTTGGAGTGCCGAATTTCCCCCGCCAACAACAGCAACATCCTTGTCTCTGAATAATGGAGCATCGCATGTTGCGCAATAGCTTACCCCTTTATTGTACAGCCTGTCTTCACCCTGAACATTTAACTTTTTGGGTTGCTTTCCTGAGGCAATTATTACTGATTTAGCAGAATATCTTGATTTGCTTGTTTTAAGTTCAAAAATCCCGCCCTTCTTTCTTATGCAGTCAACCCTCTCTCTTAGCTTTAATTCAATCTTATAGTCTTCCATATGCTTCTGGAATTTTTTTATTAAGTCCATGCCAGAAAGAAAATGATATCCTGTATAATTCTCTACATCTGTGCTCCATGCTGTCTGCCCTCCGATATCCATGGAAATAACCAAGAATCTAAGCTGGTGTCTTGCAGCGTATATTGATGCAGTTATTCCTGCCGGGCCCGCCCCGACAATTATCAAATCATAAATTTTGCTCACCATCTTTTGTATGCTATCTTATGCTCCCGAATATATTTAAATTTTGTCTTTCTCTATATACAACTTTACTCCTCATTAAAACTTTGTTCTTTTCATTAATAGGGTATTCAAAACAACACTTACAGAACTCAGTGCCATAGCCCCTCCCGCGATTATTGGGCTTAACAGCCATCCAGTAGATGGGTAAAGCAACCCTGCAGCTATAGGGATTCCCAAGGAATTGTAAAATAATGCCCAGAACATATTCTGTTTTATTTTTCTTATTGTAATCCTGCTTAATTTTATCGCTTTTACGACATCTGTTGTCCTATTATTCATCAAAACAATGTTCCCTGTTTCCATTGCAACATCTGTCCCGCTCCCGATTGCAATTCCTATGTCTGCCTGCGCCAAAGCAGGAGCATCATTTATTCCGTCTCCGACCATGGCAATTTTTCTTTTTCCATTTTCTTGCAATTCCTTCACTTTGTTTGCCTTGTCTTGGGGAAGAACCTCTGCTATGACATGATTAATCCCCAGCTGACTGGCGATTGCGTTTGCTGTCCTTTTGTTGTCTCCTGTAATCATATATACAACTATCTTGTTCTCTTGCAGTTCACTTACTGCAATTTTTGAATCCTCTCTTGGGGTGTCGGCTATTGCAATTAATCCATAGATTTTACCAGCATACAAGAGAATAACAACAGTTTTTCCTTGTTCTTCCAATTCTTTTATTTTATTGTCTAAGCCCCTTAAATTTTTTATTTTTCTTATGTACTCTGGCTTTCCCACAATTATCTTCTTGTTTTTGTAAATTCCCTCAACGCCATGCCCTGGAACTGCCTTAAAGTTTTTTACTTTTCCAATTTTCAAATTTTTCTCTTTTGCCTTATTGACAATTGCCTGTGCTAATGGGTGCTCGCTGTTCTGCTCTACGCTTGCTGCTAGTTTCAACACTTCAGATTCCCCAATCTTATTATTAGAGGCTATTATATCAGTAACTTCTGGCTTTCCTTGTGTTAATGTTCCTGTCTTGTCGAAAACAACAGCATATAACTTATGTGCCGTTTCCAGCGCATCCCCGCCTTTAATTAAAATTCCTTTTTCAGCCCCTTTGCCCGTTCCGACCATTATTGCAGTGGGAGTTGCGAGCCCCAATGCGCAGGGGCAGGCAATAACTAACACAGAAACTGCTATTATCAATGAAAATGAAAATTCTTTTCCAATTACAAAATACCATATAACAAAAGACAGTATAGCTATTAATATTACAACAGGGACAAAATAGGCAGAAACCGTGTCAGCAAATCTCTGTATAGGCGCTTTTCTTCCTTGCGCCTCATCGATTAATTTTATTATATGGGCGAGGGTGGTATTTGCCCCAATTTTTGTCGCTTTAAACTTAAATGAGCCATGCTTGTTAATGGTCCCGCCTGTTACTGTATCTCCCTTCTTCTTGTCCGCAGGCATGCTTTCCCCAGTAATCATCGACTCGTCAACTGCACTTTCGCCTTCAGTAATAACCCCATCAACAGGAACTTTCTCCCCAGGCTTCACTATGATTATGTCGCCTACAATCACCTCATCAACAGAAATTCTTATCTCTTTGCCCTTTCTTATTACAGTCGCCATTTTTGGGGACAAATTCATTAATTTCCTTATTGCTTCGCTTGTTTTTCCTTTTGCAATTGATTCCAGATATCTTCCTAAAATGACAAAGGTTATCAAAATGGCAGCGGCTTCAAAATACTGGTCTGCCATTGGCTCAAGAAAGATTACATAAACGCTGTAAAAATAGGCGGCACTTGTTCCCAATGCAATCAAGGAATCCATATTTGCTGTTCTGTTTCTTAAGGCGCCAAAAGCACTTTTGTATATGCTCCAGCCAGCAATAAACTGGACAGGGGTTGCCAATGCAAAAAGAATGTAATCCCTGTATGGAACATCAATGCCAAGCCACATTAACACCATCCCTATTACGAAAGCTGGAGCCGCAAAAATTAAACTGAATATAAAAAGATGCTTCAATCTTGCAATCTCTTTCTTTCTCTTTTCCAATTCATAATTGAAAGAATCCTTATCATCAGTCAGCACTTTTGCCTTGTAGCCTAATTCTTCAATTGCCTTTATTATTGAACTTTCAGAGGTTTTTGTCTCATCAAATTCAACTGTTGCTTTTTCTGTTGCAAGATTTACATTTACATGCCTTACTCCCTCTATTTTCTGAAGCCTTTTAGTCAAAAGAGTAACGCAGCTCTGGCAATGCATTCCTTCTATTCTGAATGTTTTTTTCATTTGTTTTTTTATATCTATCAAATTTATCTTTTGAGGTTTATCTTCCTGTAATTTTGCCTGCATGTCTTTGAGCAGAATTCCCTGCTTCGGTCTTCAAGAACCATGCCGCACATCTTGCAGCCAGTTCCTATACTGCTGTAGATGTTTTTGTGGCATAAAGGGCAGTTCATTTTTACATCATCCCACAGCCGCAGCTGCCTCCCCCGCTTCCTCCACATTGCATTCCTGTTGGAGGAGTAGATGCCTTAATCTGCTGCTGGCTTGCTTCTCCTGTTTCTGTTACTATAAAGCTTCCCCGCAACATTCCCATACCGCAAGAAAATGTGAAAGTTCCTATTTTGTTAGGAGTAAATTTCGCAAGATTTTTTCCCGCTTTCAAGTTTATATTGATTCCATATTCATTTGCGACTAGCTCGCTATTGCAACCAGTAAGTTGTTTTACATTGATGTTCCACTTCACAGGAACCCCTTTTTTGAGAACAAAAGAATTAGGCTTATAACCTGATGCATCAACATCCATATTAATTTCTTGGACACCGCTAACTATTTGGCTGTTTTGTCCTGCACCAGCATTTGTTCCAATAATCTTTGATTTGATAGAGTCATAGTTATAGGAGCTTCCTGCTAGTGTTAAACCCCTATTTATCATAATTAATCCAAGTATTATCACAACAATTGCTGATATTTTTAATATTCTCTTTGTAGTTTTATGGCTTATAACAGTTGCAAGACTTCCGAATCCAAGCATGACTGGCAAGGTTCCTAAGCCAAAGGCAGTAAGACTTGCAGCTCCAGCAATAAAGCTTCCAGTACCTGTTGCGTAAAGATACATTGCCTGAAGAGGGCCGCAAGCAATAAACAAACCATTCAATAGTCCTGTTATAAACGGAGCTTTATATGGGCCTTTAGCAGAATCTGATGCTCCACTTGCAACTTTTGTTAAGAATTTAGGATTAAACTGAAATCTTCTAAAAAATTTGATTCCAAACATGCTTAAAGCATAAAAAATCATAAATATTCCTGCTAGTATTGATACTATACTTCTTAATCCAATAGAAAATGCAATAATCCCCCCAATTGCTCCAAAAAGCCCTCCTATTATAGCATAAGAAAGCACTTTGCTTCCTCCGTATACTAAATGCTGCTTAAAGCTCTTGTGCCCATTTAAGGCATTTTTTGTTGTGTAAGAAACAACAAATCCACCACACATGCCAACACAATGGAATCCTGCAAGTATACCTGCAAGAAATAATAATACAAGACTTGTTTTTTCGCCAAGTGATGGTATTCTTACATTAGAAACATCAAGGTTTAGATTAAAACCTGAAAAGCGGTATAAGACAAAAAGAGCAAGTATAATAGATATAGTAATGGGAATCCATCTGTTATTTGCTAAATTTGTCTTTTTTTCATCTTCTTTGACCTTCTTCTTTTTTGATGAATGCCTTGTTTTGGGTTTTTTCTCTTCCTTAAGCGATTGAATTGCTTTTTCTGTAGGTTTCAAAATAATCAGCTCATCTTCTATTTCCTCCGGCTTGGCAATAGCAGATTCTTCTGATTTAATTGTCTCTATATTAACAACATCTTTTGCTTCTTCTTTAGTTTCGGTATTTATTACTGTATATCCTAATTTTTGTATTCTCTCTTTTATCTGATTCTCTGTAATTTTGTTTTCATCGAATTTAATCTCTGCTTTCTCATCAGCATAGCTTACAGATATATTGTCTACCTTTTCTTTCAGTTCATTTTCTATAAGGTGGGCGCAAGAGTTGCAGTTCATTCCTTTTATCGCAAATGTTTTTTCCATAAAAAGTCTAAAAAGAAACAGCTCTTAAGCGTTTGTATGAAACTAGTTTCTCCTTCTTATTTTAGAATAACTATATTATTCATTCCTCTTCTTTTTCTCTCAATCAATTGCTTGCCTTCAAGCCTATCAAGGATTCTTGTAACCTTAACCTTGTTAAAACCAGATTTTTCTACTAGGTCTGCTTGGAATATACTGCCTTCTTTCATCAAGATTTGATAAATAATTTTTTCTTCCCTGTCCAAAAGCTTAAGATTTTCCTCTTTTTCCTCTTTTACTTTTTCTGCAAATTCATCCTTTATCTTTTTTGTTCTTACTATTATCCTTTCTTTTTCCTTATTGAAAATAAAAACAAGCCCGATGATAACTATTACGCCAATCAATAAAAGACTAACAGTCGTCTGTGTATTTATGTTGCCATACATAGAACATGATGGTCCATGCGAGCAAGTAGCAGTAACAATACTTCTTAATGCATTGTTAAAAAGAAGAACTATGATGCCTATTACAACAGCCATGCCAATTATCAAATAGCCGACTTTTCTGTTTTCCATTTTTAATGATTATGCTCCTCGTGTGGCTTAAGCAAAGCATATCTTTTGAGCATCTCCTTATTGCCTTGCTTCTTATAATAATCTAATACTGCAGCATGCAAGCCATCAGCAGCAAGGTTCGAGCAGTGCATTTTTATTGGCGGCAGTCCTTCAAGCGAATCTGCAACATCCCCTCTTGTTATTCTCATTGCTTCCCCTATAGTTTTGCCTTTTGCGAGTTCAGTTATCATGCTCGAAGTTGCAATTGCGGCAGCACAGCCAAATGTCTTAAACTTTATATCTTTGAGTATTTCCTGTCCTTTTTTATTTTTGCTAACCTGGATGTAAATCCACATTACATCACCGCAGACAGGATTGCCAACCTTGCCGATTCCATCAGCATCTTTAATCTCGCCAACATTTTTTGGATGCATGAATAGTTCCATTACCTTTTTGCTGTAATTTGCAGTTATTTTAGACATTTTCTATTTATTTATTGTTTTATCAAGAAGGGACTTTAGTGCATAGTAAGAACCCCCAAATATTATCACTCCAGGTATTATTGTAACACCTAATCCCGGAAGCAGTGTCGCAACTCCTAAAGTTCCTAAAAAGCCTGCTCCCACGCTCTCAAAAAATCTGCTTATTGCTGGCACTTCTTTTTCTATGCCTTTCTCAAGAGCGTCAAGCTGCATTATATATCTTCCATTCTTGAAAATCTTTACTTTCCTTTCCTCTTCTGAAGACAGTATTGATGTATTGCCATTCTTTGATGCAGCAAGAGCAGCAGCATGCCTTGTTCCAAATCCCTTGAAAGGCACCGAATTCCTGATCATTGCACCATAAGCGATAAGCTCCCCTTCAGTATTGATAATAACTGCGCCGTCAATCATAGCAAGGCTTTCAACAAGCTTCTCATTTTTCATTCGAGTCACATTGAAAGGTTTTATATTCTGCTCAACTAATGTCTTGAATTCCGGTTTTTTGCCAAATACTATTACAAATAAGCCGCCTTCACCCCTTCTTGCGAGTTTTATTGCTATATGAATTAGTTTCTCCTCTATCCTTCTGTTGATGTTTTCTTTCATTTTTTTCTTGATTTTGCGACTTTGTTTAGCTCGTCAATGATTTTCTTTATGTCTTGTCCGTGAGCTTTTATGCCCTGTTCAAGGGTTTCCATCATTGCTGCAGGACAGCCAAAGCATGACATTCCATGCTTGAAGAATACTTCAGCAGTTTCCGGATAATTTTGTATAACCTCTGCAAAACTCATTTTTTCGTTTATTTGATTTCCAGAACTTTTCTTTTTTTGCAATTTTTTTGTTGTTTTCATCTTTTCCTCCTTAACATTTTCTTAAATTTTTCCACTTTACTTTTTTCAACTTCAGGGAATATGCCTTCATAACCGCATGATTTGCAGTAGCTAAAGCATGAACTGGATTGGATAAGCAATGAGCCAGCAGTAGTGTTGTCACTGCCGCACTTGGGGCATACTCTAATAAATTCCTTCTTCTCTCCGTTCATTTTATAGGGCTTATCTTCCTCAAATTCTCTACAATCTCCCGCACAGTTTTTATCGTGTAATCTATTTCCTCTTTAGTTGAGCTTCTTCCAAGGGTTAATCTTAATGAACCATGCGCTTGAACATGTGGCAGTCCAATTGCAGTTAAAACATGGCTTGGCTTCAGGCTTTTCGTTGAGCATGCACTTCCTGTGCTTCCCGCTATGCCCTGCATATCAAGATGCATTATCAGGCTCTCCCCCTCAATGCCAAAAAATGAAAAATTACTATTATTATAAAGCCGCCTTGTTGCATGCCCGTTCAATTTAGTATTGGGAATTTTAAGCATTTCTTTTATAAGGTAATCTCTTAATGCAGTCAATCTTTTCGCCTCAGGTTTAATTTCTCTTTGGCAAATTTCAACTGCCTTAGCAAAGCCGACAATGCCTGCAGTATTTTCTGTAGAGCTTCTTAATCCGAATTCGTGTCCTCCTCCATGAAGCAACGGCTCTAGCTGTATTCCTTTTCTTATATAAAGCAAACCAACTCCCTTTGGACCATAAATTTTATGGGCAGATGCAGATAAAAAATCAATATTAGTCCTTTTTGCATCAATTGGCAGTTTGCCGAATGACTGGACAGCATCAGTATGAAACAGAACGTTCTTTCTTTTGCAGATTTTTCCTATTTCCTCTATTGGCTGTATCGTCCCAATTTCATTATTTGCATGCATTATTGAAACAAGCAATGTTCTTGGGGTGATTGATTTCTCTATATCCTTAACATTGACTAACCCTTCATTGTCAACTGGAACATATGTAACCTTGAATCCCTTTTTCTCAAGGAATTCACATGGCTCCAAAACAGCATGATGCTCAATTTTGCTTGTTATTATGTGATTCTTTTCCTTCCCTAATTCACTGAGCGCAACTCCTTTGATTACTGTATTATTGCTCTCTGTTCCGCTTCCAGTAAAAATAATCTCGTCAGCCCTTGCATTGATGAACCCTGCAATACTTCTTCTTGAGTCCTCTATTGCCCTTCGCGCATCCTGTCCTTCTTTATGGATGCTAGAGGCATTTCCAAAATTTTCCGAAAAGTAAGGCAACATAGCTTTTACGACTTCCTGGGCAACTGGTGTTGTTGCAGCATTATCAAGGTAAATTCGTTTTCTCTCTATCATTTTACATTTCTCCTGTTGTTAGGGGTTTCATCTGGCATAAGGCAAGTATCCCCTTATTGTATCTTTTGCAAATCTCGCAGGAACATTTCATTTTCTTTATTGTGGCCAATAATCTTAATATCTCCCTTAATGCCAATTTTGGGTTGTCAACTAAAATCTTGGCTGATTTTTCCATCTCTTTTTTTATTCCCGATGGAAATTTGACATTAATCGCCCTTTTCTTGCTTAAATACTGGCAAACAGCCGCCTTGCTTACACCCAGTATGTCTGCAGCTTTCTCCTGTGTAAACCCATATTCCTCTGTTAAAATCTTTGCAAGTTCTCTCCTTATTGCAGGGATTATGTACCATACTTCAATTTCCTGAGGCAGGTTATACATCTTTTTTGCTCCATTATTTATTCTTTCTAAGTTAACTATAGTTAACTATTTATAAATCTTTTGGTTTTCAATACCACGTTTAAAAGAAATAAATTTATAAATAAAAAATCACTATACCTTTTTCAAGCAAAAATGGTGAATGGGAAAGAAAGCAAAATTATAGGCATAGTTTCGGCTAAAGGAGGCGTAGGGAAAACAACAACAGCCCTGAATTTCGGTGCTGCCGCTGTAAGCACGTTCAATAAAAGTGTTCTTATTCTCGATACAAACATTAATACTGGCAATCTGGGGCTGAATCTCGGGCTTACCTATCATCCAATAAGCATGTACAAGATAATAAAGGACCCATTGTCAATACTGCATTCTGTTCATAAGCATAAGTCTGGGTTGCATGTTATCCCATCATCATTGGCTGATGAAAATAAGAAAATTAATCCAAGTGCATTGAAGAAAAAGCTGAAAAGCTTGAGCAATTATGACTTAATTATACTTGATTCTGCACCAGGTATAGGAGATGACGCAAAGATTGCAATCAAGGCTGCAGATACCTTACTGCTTGTTGTGACTCCTGATTTCCCAACGATTGCAACAGCACTTAAAACAGTTGAGCTTGCAAAAAAATTGAAAGTTCCAATAATTGGTGTAATAGTAAACATGGTAAAAAACAGAAAGTATGAGACAACAAGGAGATATGTCGAAAGCAGTTTGGGATTGCCTGTATTGTCAATTGTGCCTTATGACGAAGTGGTTCAGGAATCAATCGCCGCGAGAATGCCTTCTGTCTTGTATAAAGGCAGAGCCCCGTCAAGCATATCATTCAAAAAACTTTCAGCCTATATGCTTAATAAAAAGATTAGAAAACAGAGCTTATTTGTCAGATTAGGATACGCTGTTCTTGGTCAGACAAAATAACACAAGCAATTTAAACTTTTGTTACCTTTATCGCACTAACTGGGCATGTTTCAGCTGCTTCTTTATTACAGGGTAAATTGCTGATTGCCTTTTTTGGGTGTGCTTTGCCATCTTTTAACTCAAAATTGCCTTCGCATATCGCAACACAGCTTCCGCATCCAATGCACTTTTTTGTGTCTACTGATACCTTATATTTTTCATTCATAAAAATTCTCCTTTAACAATCCGAATTTTTAGGACTGTCAAAAACTTTGTTTTTGAAGTTGCCATTCTTACTATTTGTTTTCCTCATTTAAAAATTTATATGCTGAAAATGATGCCATTGCACCATTCGCCGCAGCAGTAATTATTTGCCTGAATGGTGTTGCAATTATATCTCCGGCAGCGAAAACCCCTTTAACATCTGTTTTCATTTCATTATCTACCATTATATAACCATCTTTATCTGTCTTAAGACCTATCTTTTTAACGATGCTTGAGGCAGGCACACTTCCAATCTCAACAAATATCCCCTCAACTTTTAATTCTTTTTTCTTGCCATCCTGTTCTATCAACAGCTTTTCAACAGATTCCTTGCCTTCTATCTTTGAGGGAATTGAATTGTATAATACCTCAATATTATTTGAATTCTTTATTTTTGCGAGAAGGGCATCATCACAGTTAAGCAAATCCTGTCTGTATATGATGTACGCCTTTTTAACATGCATCGCTAACATTAATGCAGTCTGCGCAGCAGAATTTCTGCCGCCTATTACCGCTACTATTTTGCCCTTAAAGAAGGCAGCATCACATGTCGCGCAATAACTGACTCCTGAACCCAAGAACTTATCCTCACCAGGTATGTTAAGTTTCTTTTTTTCTGTGCCTAGGCATATTATTACTGCACTTGCCTTGATCATTTCATTTCTTGATGTTTGGATTGTAAATTGTTTCTCTTTCGCTATATTAACAATTTCTCTCTCAAGAATTTCAACACCTATTTTTTTTGTCTGCTCTGCAAATTTATTCATCAACTCAACACCGCTTCCATTAAAACCAGGATAATTTTCAACAGATGTTGCATAGCTTGCCATCCCCCCTATGTTTTGTGCTATTATTATTGTTTTTAGTCCGTATCTTGCAGAATAAACTCCTGCAGACAGTCCTGCTGAACCAGCCCCAAGAATGGCAACATCATAGAAATCTTTAGATTTACAATTTTTTTCCATTCTCTCCTTAAAGATGAGGGTTATTTAAATTTTTGGCAATAATGCAAGGGAAACATTTAAAAAGTAGTCACTATACAGTTAACACAATAACTAAGGGACAAAAATGGGAATAAAGCGAGAACTTAACACTATTGTTGATAAGTATTCTGTTAATCCTTATAAAGCGGGCAGCGCAGATTATGAGGCGAAGGCAAGAGTAATAGGAGAAATTGGATATATAAAAGAGGTTTTAGCAAGCGAGAGAAGAAAAAAATATGTTATAAATGAAAAGGTATATGGTGGATTCTGGAAATTGCAGGACAAGTTAACTGAAGCAAATAAATCAGTTAATGAAGTAAGAAGCTATATTGCTAAAAGTGGATATATTCCAGATAAGGAAGATGTAGAAGCATTAAAGAATATTAAGAATGCATTAAAAAACAATGATTATCTCCAAAAAATAAAGAGGAAAAGGGGGATTAATGCAGTTTTGAAGGGTCTGAATTCTAATATAGATAATTATGCTGAAACTTATAGCAAAATCAAGGAAAACAATCTGGGCAATTCAGCAGTATATAATCATAAGGATAATCTTGAGCATAGAAGCGAGGGTGTTTCAACTATCAGCAAAGACAAAAAAAGAGGGCTGGAGGGCGCCATAAATAAAATTGCTACATTTGCAACAGTCGCTATAGTAGCTGCTTCTCTAATTGGTGGTTGTATCGGATATTATGCAAGGGACAAATCCGCGAAAGATGAAATTGCAAAATTAAAAAATCAAAAGCAGATTGAATATGTTGTAAAAGACAAGCAAACTTCTGAACAAGCGAAAGTTGAAAGTATGATAATAACTGCTAAGCCAACTTTAGAAGACAAATTGGTTGAAGCAAAGGCAGAATCCAAAAAAACAGAAGACAAGGAAATTCTGGGAAATGGCGGTTACATTCAAAAAGATAATATCCCAGAATTCACTCCGGAAAAATTAGCCAAGAGAGAGAAATATAGGGTGATTTATTCTAAATTAAGAAATAAATCCAAGGAGCAGTTTAAATCAGTTACTAACTGGCTAGGGCACTCTTTATGGGGTGCAGCAAAGTTGCCTGTTGATGCCTGTGGAACTGTATACACTACAGCAACAATTCCATTTAGAGAGCACGGCTTCAAAGATACTTGGCAGTCATTTAAGAACGTTGGAGGGGATGCATGGGATGTTGGCGAAGGTGTGAATAAAGCGGCTTCTGGTGTGACTCTTGGAACTCTAAATGGTGTTGCAGGCTCAACTCCACTTGGAATTTTAGATAAAGGTGTGGATGCAGTTGACTGGACAATATGGAATACTTATGATGCATTGCCTTTTGGTGATTATGATGGCAAAATAAAATATGAACTCATAAGAATTGACAGATGGGGAAAGAAAGATGGTTTCTTATGCACAACTTTCAACAAAGAGCATCCTGAAAATGTTATTAAAACACCAATTTCACTTGCCTCTGATTACTTTTTAGGCAAATGGATTTTTGGATGGATAAACGACAAATGGTTTGGAGGGGGCAAAGATGGAAGTGCTCCTTGGAGTAGGGCTGGCAGAAGCGGTGGAGCAGGAGGAGGCATTCCTGGCAGAAGCGGAGGTGCTGGAGGGCCATAATTAAAATGAGAAAAATATTTCTATTTTTGATTGCTGCATTATTCACATTAAATTTTGCAGCTGCCTATCCTATTTCAATACAGCTAAATGGCAATATGCAGTTTAACACAGCAGTTTATCACTGTTCTGATTCAACATGCAGTAATCTCGGTTTATTATACTCTTCTGGTTCAGGGAATATAATAACTTATACTATTAATAATGAGGGTTCTGGAACCCAGTATTTTGCCGAATATGATTACACAACAGACAGATGCTATGTTTCGCATTCATATAAGAACTGGTTTGATGAAAGCACTGGAAATGACCCATGGCAGTATGCAATTAACCTTGCAAAACAAAACAACTGCCAGTCAAACATAAATTCCTTTTCATTCAACCAGATTATATATGATAATCAGACACAGCAAGTTACTGCAAACATAAAGAGCCCATTAAACCTTAATTCGCAAGGTCCTCAAGCAGTTCCAAGTAGCTTGCAGGATTATTATTCAACAAATGTTTCTGTGATATTAGAGATAAGAAATCAGTCTCTTGTTTATTCACAGGCATTAAACCAGGGAATATTGTGGGAAACGTCAAAGAACTTTACTTTCACAACGCCATTATTGCAAGCAGGAAATTATACTATTACTCTGAAAACAAATGTAAATGACTGCATGTGCAGCAATTATGTTGAGCAGAGCCAACAGGGAACCTTCACTGTTTTGTCTCAACCTGGGCAGGGGCAAAACCAGACTAATCAAACTAACCAGACAAACCAATGGCCCATTGCAAATTTTGTGTATTCCCCCCAGCTTCCAGTAATAAATCAGGCAATAACATTCAACGCAAGCTCAAGTTACGATTCCGACGGGAGCATAGTTTCATATTCATGGAACTTTGGTGATGGCACAAGCGCAACAGGAATTGCACTACAGCATACTTACACTATTCCGGGCAATTATTCTGTCTTATTGACAGTAACAGATAATAACAATACACAGTCAACGATAATAAGGATAATCCCTGTTTTGGCACAGCCATCAAATCAAACTAATCAATTGCCTTTTTCCAATTTCCTTTACTCACCGCAAAATCCCATAGTCAATCAACTTGTAACATTTGATGCAAGTTTAAGTTACGACCCTGATGGCATAATAACTGCATATGCTTGGAATTTTGGAGATGGAGCAACTGCAACTGGAATAATAACGCAGCACTCGTTTAGTGCTCCTGGTGATTATCCTGTTTCATTGACAGTAACTGACAATAGCAGTGCCCAATACACCCAGTCAACAGTAATAAGGATAGTGCCTGTTTCAGGCAATCAAACAAACCAAACAACTTCCACACAATCTGAAACAACTACTTCAAAAAAATCCACAAAACAGGGCGATATTGATAATATTGCAGTGAGAAACTTCATTTTTAATAAGAATCAATGTGGTGAAATTGGAGAATTAACCTTTGAGGTTTACAACCAGCAGTCAGGCAAAATGCAAGATGTCAAGGTAATTGTTGAGATACCAGAATTAAGCATAAAGGAAGAAAGCCAATTCTTCGATCTTAGCAGGTTTGAATCAAACTGGGTCTCATTCAGCATCAAATTGCCCAATGTTCAAGGCGATTACTATTCAAGGATAAAAATAACCTCTCATAACGAGATAAATCAATTCATCAAAAATCTTGATATAACCTGCCAATCAGCAGAACCAATAATCTTTGAGACAATCCAGCAAGAAGCTTCTTCAGAACAAAAAACCCAATCAACTGGGATAACAGGAAATGTTATTGCAGGTATAAGGGGCAGAGCAACTGTTGCAGGAATATGGACCGTATTCCTGATAATTGTTATTATATCTTTGGCTATCAAACTTTTACTTCTTAGATTCCAGTAAACTTTAATAAAAGGGGGAAAGCTATAAAAACAGGCAGTTTAAGTTAAAAATATGGAAAATAGCAAGCCAAATTTAAAAGAACGTCTTAAGGAACTTTCTAAATATATTCATGGTTACTTTGAGAATCCTAAAGCTTGGGGGCCAAGGATTGCAGAAGGAATGGTTGAACTTGACAAGAGGCAGGATGATCATGAAGTAAAGATAACCAATCTTGAAAAGAGAGTCCAAGAAATTCAAAGTAAGTCTTCTAGTGACATTCTGAAAGAAGTGACAGCAGAGATAAATAAGGCATATGGAAAGATTGGACTTAATGCATTTATGGAATATGCCAAGACAGACAAGGGCAAAGAAGAGATAATGGGGATAATGGAAGCAAACCAGGATGTGATAAAACTTGAGCTTCAGAAGGTAATTGAAGGTAAGAAGGGAATACTCTCTAAGTTCAGGCGATTTGTAAAATTTGCGATATTTACTGGGACAGGTATCGGACTCCTTGTTGCAAGCGGGGTGGTTGCTACAGGAGTTTTTTATGTAATGAATAAAACCACACCTGGGAATGTAGTAAAATCCCTAGCGGCATCAAAGCAAACAATCACCACATACTCTCAGAAAGTCGACAATTTTGAAAAAAAATATTCTGATGAATATTTTAACACGCAGAAAAAGTCAATAGATGATTCTTTTGCAAATCAACAAAAAAATTTAGAGGGGCAGTTAAAATCATATTCAGACCAGGTTATTGGTTTAAAAGATTCATATGAAAAACAGATTTCTGATTTTAAAAATAGCGTAGATTCTTACAAGAAATCCAATGAAGAGTTGAAAGCAAGCAATGATTTATACAATAAATCATTTGATGAAATGCAAAAAACTAATGATTCTAATGCATCCAAAGTAAAAGAGCTTGAAAAAAGAATAACTGAAAATGAAAAAAAGTATGATGTTAAGATAAAGAAGCTGGAAAAGGTGAAATAGAAAATTATTTAAAGTTATTCTCTGTTAAGTTTATATGACCACAAGTATGCAAAAGAGGCATAGATGGACGATTTCTGTAGTTACTGGTATAGCAGTAGCTGCAACAATGCCTGGCTATCTTTGTGGCTTTAAAATTAAGACACTGTAAGGGCCTTATTTTTTCCGGCTCTTGCATAATGTTTTCTTCTTAAGCTAAAAATGATACAAAATTTTTCACCCACAACATGCATGGAATGCACAGAGGTAATTTACAATCCCCTCTGCCCTAAATGCATTGCTGGGGAAATGCAGCAATGGCTGGATGGAACTGAAGTAAGCAAAAAGATACAGCAGGAAATAAAGAATTATCTCCTGAAGAACGAGGGGTATGGCGAAACAGCAAAATGTGTTATCTGCAATGATAATTACACTGATATCTGCCCTTACTGCCTGACAGAGCATGTTTACGAATTCCTGAAAAGGATAAAGGCAAACAGAGAAATCCTTAACGAATTCTTTGAGTTCTTTAATTTTGACTTTGAGCATTCTGGCTATTCAAAGGATTTTGAGGAGGATTCCTGACATGACTGACTTAAAATACAGGAAAGGGAAGATACCTATACTAATAGAAGGAACAAACGGTTTTACTATAATCGGGGGGATAGAGGACTTTACATTTGCAAATTTCTGCGGCTCTGACTGCAGGGAAAACTTGGAGGAAGGAATACAAACAGTAATTGACGGCCTTTGGATAAGGGCAAAAATGTACTTAGAAAGTATGGCAGAAGAGAGGCAGCTACCGATGATAAGAGACAAATATGAGGAAGTTGCATTCCGGCTTATCAACTATAAAGCATGCCCAAAAGAGCTTTTCTTTCTTAAATACAAGAAAAATGAAAGAGAAGGAATCGAACAGCAACTTGGCAAATTCAGGGAATTGGAGGCAATTGCAAGATGAAAAGCCCTGAAGAGAAAGAGGACATAAATCCCTTTCCTGAAGATGAAAGCTATCAAGACCCAGATAGCAAAAACCTCAAAAAAATGACACTGAACCTCGGAAAAGATGAAAAGATACCTATAAAGATACTGGGAGCAAATAACTTCTCATTGACTGCAGGAATACCTGGCTTTAGGTGTGGAACTTTTTGTTTTGGGCAATATGGGCAAAATCTTGAGGAGGGTATAACTTTTGTAATTGAAGATTTTAAGTTTTATGCAAAAGGATATCTAAAAAGAATGATTAAAGGCATGAAAAATGGGAAATACCAAGACCTTGCATTTAGAATTGTAAACAGCAATGGAAATGCTAATGATTTATTCTTCCTTAAGTATGACTCTTGCTGGAAGGAATACATTGAACCAAAACTCGGCAGATATAACTCACTAGAGAGAGTTATATTAGGGAAACAATTTTAAATCAGTTCTAAGAAATAGGTTTATGGCTATTCATAAAAAACCTAAAGCATTGTGCCTCTTGTCTGGGGGATTGGATTCAAGATTGGCATGCAAGATTATGCAGGAGCAATGCGCGGTTGAAGCAGTTCACTTTAATCTCCCTTTTGGTTCTGGATGCTGTAAGTCAGATTGCGCTTTTAATTTTACACAGATGCAGAATGTAAAACTAAATGTTATTGACTGCACAAAAGGAGTTCTCTTCAAAAAATATCTTGAAATAATCAGAAAGCCAAAACATGGTTATGGCTGTGCAGTTAATCCCTGCATTGATTGCCATATCTTCATTATTAAAGAGGCAAAGAAGCTTATGAAAAAAATACATGCAGATTTTTTGGTTACAGGAGAGGTTTTAAACGAAAGGCCTATGTCACAGCATCTTTCTGCGTTAAATATTGTAGAAAAAGAGGCAGGAGTTGAAGGCATTTTATTAAGGCCATTATCAGCCAAACTCTTGCCAGAGACTATTCCAGAGAAAAATGGGCTTATTGATAGAAACAAGCTGTTCGACATGCAAGGAAGGCAAAGGGTAAGGCAGATTGAGCTTGCTGAAAAATTTGGCATAAACTATCCCTCACCTGGAGGTGGATGTTTATTGTGCGAAAAGGAGTTTGCGATAAAATTAAGGGACTTATTAAAGAATGACAAGGAAATATCTCATAAGGATATAGAACTTCTCAGGCTTGGCAGGCATTTTAGGATTGATGGGATCAAAGTGATTGTCGGAAGAAACGAGCAGGAGAACAAGCAGATTGAGAGATTGGCAGATAAATCTGATTTGATTCTTGAGCCGAAAGATATTGTCGGTCCGACAACGTTGATAAGAAGCAAGATTTCTATAGACAAAGAAACAATAAAGACGGCTTCAGAAATTACTGCAAGATACAGCGATTCAGCTGAAGAAAAGGTTGGAATGCATGTCAAAGGCCGCAAAGGGGAATTTGTGCTGAGTGTAAAAAAGGCCGCAAATGAGGAAATTGACAAATCAAGGATTAGTGGCTATAAATAAGACCGCTCTCCAGCTCGCTTCTTATTCTTTCTGTGAGGTCTTTTCTTCTTTCAGACTTATCTGTTATCTGTTTGTTTAGATATAATCTGTTGCAAACATTCAGCCTAACTTCTCCTGAATATTTTATCCTGCCATGCCTTGGCCATATCTCGTAAGTGCCAGACAAAGAGACAGGCACTACGGGGCTGTCACTTAATTCTGCAATTAAAGAAACACCATTATTGAAATAACCTATCTTACCATCAATGCTTCTTGTTCCTTCAGGAAATATCGCAACCTTATTGCCTTTTTCAAGTTTATCTAGCACCTGTATTAAAGCATCTCTCTGCATTTTCCTGCCATCTATAGTAATGACTCCTGCCAGTTTTAGCCATCTCTGAAACATGCTGCTCATAAAGTTGTGATTGGAATCTAAGTCTCTTGCAATAAAAGTTAATTTTCCAAGCCCTACCGCGAGAGATATAGGATCAAGGTAACTTGCATGATTAGCGGCTATTATTGCCCTGCCTTTGGGAATGTTCTCTTTTCCATGAACTATCAGCCGGTAATCAAGGGCTTTCATTGCCAATGCGCAGAAACCTGTTGATAGGTTATAAACTACTTTCTCCCATCGGTCCATAAGTTTTAAAATGGCAGATATTTTAAAAAGCTAACTAAAATGTGCCGGCAATGCGCGCTAAATCCAGTTTATGAACTGACAAACAAGAGGAAATTCTGCAAGAACTGCTTCTGCAGATACTTTGAAAAAAAAGTCCTGCATACAATAAGAAAATACCGCCTCTTAGATGATACAAAAAGGGTTTTTGTTATATGCAAAACTATCAGGGGAAAGATAATCCTGAATATCCTTAACAAAATAGCCAAAAAGAGGGGGATTGAAGTCATTCAAAGCAGGAGTTATCCCAAGACAAAAAGATACGAGAGAGTTGCTGTTGAGGACTGTATTGATGATGAAGCATTTTCCATTATTTTTGTTATGATGGGCAAAAATCTGAGTTTTGATTTTATAGGGCCTAAAATAAAAAAAGGGAATCGCATATTCATCAAGCCGCTATATTCCTGCCTTGACAAGGAGATTAATCTCTATGCAAAAATAAACAGTATAAGAGGCAAAACAAAACTGCCAGAGAAAAATCCCTTAAAATTAAAGATATCTGATTTTATTGATTTCATGGAGAAAAAGCATCCAGAAATAAAAAATGCAATCGTAAACTCCATGCTTGAAATATTACCAGCACTAAAATAATTTATTTAGCGCTGTCAAGTTATTTATGATATAATCCGGTTCTTTTCTTTTTATTTCATTCAGAGGGCTCCAACTGCATCTGTTGCTTATTACTGCTGATTTGCAGCCAGTTTCTCTTGCAATATCAACATCCTGCGCCCTGTCTGCAATGTAAACTGCCTCTTCTGGCTTAATTTTAAATTTCCTGAAAAGAACTCTAAATGCATCCTGCTTGGAAGAAAATTTTTCAGCCCCCATAACCATTGCAAATTTAAGGTTATGTTTTTTCAAGAAAGGATAAGCATATTCAGAGAGGGAATTTGTGACTAAAACACACTTATTTTTTTGGAGTATGCCATTTAAGCTTGCAACATTTGGGCAGGCAGTAAGCCCTGCTGATTTTTTTAGCACCTTTTTATTCACTTCATTTTTTAACACACTTATCGCCTTCGCACCATTTATGCCTAATTTCTCCAACAGAACTTCCAATCTGAATCCAAGCAAATCTCTCACAGATTTCCTGCTTGGATTATATTTGTGCTTTTTTAAGGCGTTATAGATGGCATCAAAATAAAGGGACTTGCTCCTTACTATAGTGCCATCAAAATCAAAGATAAGGAGTTTTATCATACTTATTCAGTTTCATTTAATCCGTTTCAGAACATCATTTAGATAAGATTTATATGCCTCTCTTGCGCCAATGCTCTTGACAGAGTAGAGTTCTATAATGCCATTAATCGTATTGATTTTCCCGGCGCTATTGCCCTGTGCTTCCTGCATAACCCTTGAATATGAGTTTTGAGTAGCATATACCCCATTCTTTGCCATATCCGCAACCTTCTTTGCGAGTGCAATTGCATTTCCCATAGCAGTATATTGCATTGCCCTATTAACGCTCATGATAAGTTCTCCTGTATTAATACCGATTCCGTATTCTAATTTGTCTTTCAATTTGTGGTTATAGCCCTCAAGAGCATTGTGGATATTCAATGCTGCCTTGACACCAGCCATCTCATGCTTAAACTGCCTTGTTGCAGGGGAAAAAATCCCCATTAAAGAGTGCTCAGTTATCTTTTTGGCGCACCCCCTATTCTGCTCAATCTCCATTATCGCCTGTTTCTCTATGAATTCTGTAAGCGCATTAAATGCAGTGTTTTCCAGTTTGTTCTTTAGATCATGAAGGTTCTTTGGATGCACTACAACTATTGTAGCGCCTTGTTTCTCCCCATGAAGAACTAAGGAATGCTCTGCTCTTCTTGATGGATAAACTGAAAACCCCCCTGTATGACTTATATGCATTTCTGTTCCATCTTCTCCATTAACAGTAGTCGAAGGTTTTTTTTCTATTTGAATATACTCTTCCTCTTCACGCCTAAATGGCATATCCCTTGCTCGCAAAGTAATCAAAAGAACAAAAACTACCAGCACAACAAATACAAAAAATGCTATTATGGGGTATTGCGCAAGAAATCCAGGTTCATTGGCAAGTTTGATTACTGCAGATACCTTGCCAGTTATGATAAGATTGGCTATTATTACAGGCAACAAAAATAAAGCCAAAATCAAAAGCAGTAACTTAAATCCCTTTTCTAAATTATGCGCAAGATTTACCATATAATAACGATAATTAAATTCTATTTAAATTTTCTGATTCTAGACATTGTCGAATTTGTGGGACTTTTAATAATTTTTATCTCAATACTTTTTATAAAAATCCAGACTATTTGACAGAGCCTTGATTCTAATCAAATAGGTTTAGTTGCCTCTGCAGAAATTTGCCCAATATTCTCTGCTATGTAAAGATGCAGTTTATCAATTATTATCTCCTGCAGTCCTTCTTTGAGCAGTCCATGACAGTTGGCAATGTCGCTTTCAGGTGGCATAACCAGCCCCCTGGAAAGATAACAAATCATATCCTTATTCTCTATCCTTTTTGCTTCAGGCAGGTTTATACGTATGCTTTTAACTTCCACCAGGCATTTTTTCTCTTTTACACCCTTGATTGTGTAAAGCCATGTTGCTTCTTCCTTTATATTTGTGAATTTTACCTTCTTGCATTTTGCTAGTGCCTTATCAAAGCATGTTGAATTATTGCATGAACCAACAAAAAAGAATGTAAAATAAATAGAAACAACCAATGCAATAATAATCAGAAGTATAAGAAATTTCTTGTTTATAATCGGTTTGCTTCCCTTTTTTGTTTCACTCTTTTTCATTTAAACAAGAACAAATCCCTATATTTAAATTTTGTCTATAAACTTACTAAATTTATGCTTGTCTGGCATGAGGCAAAGTTTCTTGCAACAAGATGCTTGCAGCCGGCTCTTTCTGCAGTTCTTATAATGCTTAAAGTCGCTATGCCGTCTATCACTAATGCGTATGTCTTGCCCCTGGAGAAAGACAATGCGGGAATAATCTCTCCAGCAGGAACTTTCCTTATTACATTCAGCTCTGCATCAAGCAGACATGCACCCTTTGTGCCTGTCATCTCACCAAGTATTGATTGGAGTGTTTCTTTTTCGCGTTCAGTCATTTTTGCTGTTTCTCCCGCTTCATGTGTTTCCGCTCCATCTGGAGATTCGTATCCCCTTCTATAAACTCGTGAACTCGTTGTTGGTGTTCTTGTGCTTCTTGTATAACTCCTTTCCTTCCTCTCTTCTGTTCTTTCAGGTTTGTCAAATTTCTCGAGAAATTCGTCCTTGCTAACCTTCTTTCTTAATGAAGTGATTATCTCTTTTCCTGATAACTCCTCCACCTCTTTGCCATCAGAGGCAAAGGCGACAAAATCGATGGCTGCATTCTTAATGACATTTTTTGCTATAAGAATTCCTCCCCTGTCACCATCAACAAAAAGTGTTATCTTTTTTTCATTGCTTAATTCTTGTATTGTACTTGGCAATTGGGTGCCATTCATCCCTATTACATTGATTATGCCATGTTTTAATAGGTTTAGAACATCTGCTCTGCCTTCGACAACTACTATCTCTTCCGAGTTCAAATCACCAGCTGGAAGTTTCTCCTCACCATAATCTTGCAGTTTTGAAAGCCGTGACGAAACGGTTACTGCCTCGTGTATCTCCTGTGTTTCAGGCGAATCGTTATTAATCTGTTCCAATAATTTTTTTGCCCTTTCAATTATATACTCTCTTTTGTTGCCCCTCACATCCTCAACCTTTTCTATTTCTATCTTTGCGTCACTTGGTCCTATCCTTTCAATTGTTTCCAAGGCAGCGGCAATTAATGTTGTTTCTGTTTTGTCTAACGCAGATGGTATCTCAATCTTTCCTTTTGTTTTTCCGTCTCCTGCCTCGAGATTTACATCTATCCTTCCTATCTTCCCATTCTTCTGCAGTTCTCTTAACTCCAAATCCTCCCCAAGCAGACCTTCTGTCTGCCCAAATAGCGCCCCTATAACATCTGGTTTTTCAACTGTTCCTATAGCGCTAAAATTCGCATGAATTACATATTTTATTGAAACCGGACTTACTTTGCCCATTTTTAACTCCTTAATCCAGAAATCCCTTGTAGGATTTCTAAGATAAGAAAAGTTATTCCCAATCTATTCTTCTAAACCTGATTATTCTTTCACCTGCTCAAGAGAAATAAGTATAAAATGAAATTAACTTATTCTTGATTTGTGATGAGTAAAGGTAATGCGTGATATTAACTTTTCTTATTTATATTTTCTGAATAATATTATATCTTAAGAGGCATTTTTAAATTTTTTGGTTTTGCCAAAAAAATTAAATCGCAAGCTTTATAAACCTTTTACAGCACTTAAAAGCAACGTGAAAAAGGAAAGAAAAATGCAGAACAAACCTCACGAAAAGGAATTTGAAAAAGAGGGAGATATTGATGAAGCTGATGACAGCGAGGATAGGATAGGGGAAGAAGATTTGGATGACGACTTTGGGTGATACTCCCAGAATTAATTTTTTTTCTTTATTTTTTTTATTAGCTATCTGTTAGAGTATTTTATTTTCCTGTTTCTTGTTATCAATGCGCTTAGTGAAATAAATACAAGCAGAATGCTTGCCAAATGAGAGATAGACAGCCCGGCTAAGAACTCTCTTTTTGGGTAAATCCTGAAAAAGTCGACAATAAAATTAAGCGCAGCGTAGAATAAAAGAAATAAAAAGAACAGATTGCCCTTCTTCTTAAGGAATCCGCCAGCTTTTTTCTTTATGGCTGTTAAAATAAAAAATACCGCAAGATTGCCTATAACAAGATAAATCTGTGTTGCATGATAGGGTACTCCATTGACCCATACCGCAAAAAGGAATTCTGATGCTTTTCCATAAGCATCCCAATTTAGGAAGCATCCTATCCTGCCGATTGCAAAACTCAATGCGATATATGGCGCAGATAAATCCATAACTTCAAAAAAATCAATGTTTTTTGCCTTGGTATAAGCAAATGCAAAAATTAGCCCCCCTAAAATACCTGAGTAGATTAGCATACCTCCATCCCATATCCTAAGAACATCTAGCAGATTGCTGAAACCCTGAGGATGAAGTACGATATACCCCAATCTTGCGGTTATAATAGAACCAAGAATGGTCCATAACAGCATTTCATCTATATGCGAGAGATGCAGTCTTATCTTGTTGTCTTTTCTCCTTAAATCAACAAGCTCTCTTCTTACGAGTATATAAAAAACAAGAAGAGCAAGTGAAATCATAAAAATGTGAGAATATATTTTTATCCCTGCAATCTGGAAAAGAACAGGAATCGGTGTATATTTAATCATCATATACAAAGCAATATTGAATTTAAAAAAGTAACTTATTTAACGCTTAATTCCATAAGCTTTAAAAAGACGCTCTGATTGAAAATAAAAAAGGAGAGAACAGATGATTCCAATTTTATGGGTTATACTTGGTGCTATTGCATTACTCTTGCTCCTAGCTTTAAACTATTTCAACAGGTTTGCAGTATTGACAAACAGGATTGAAAATTCTTCTGCCCAGATTGATGTCCAGCTTAAAAAAAGGGCTGATTTGGTGCCTAATCTAGTTGAGACAGTAAAGGGGTATATGAAACACGAAAAATCTGTAATTCAGTCGGTTACAGACGCAAGAAAGGTTCTTGTAGGAGCTAAGGGATTCGCAGAGAAAGTAAAGGCAGGAGATACTCTTGGAAACGCTCTTGGAAGAATCTTTGCAATAGCTGAGAATTATCCTAATCTCAAGGCAAATGAGAACTTCCTCGAATTGCAGAGAGAACTTTCGTCCATCGAAGACAAGATAGCCTATGCAAGGCAGTTTTACAATGATTCTATTCTTGAATATGACAATCTGAGAAGCACTTTCCCAGGGAATATGTTTGCATCAATATTCAACAAGCCAGTCAAGCCATACTTGCAGATTCCAGAATCGTCAAGAGAGCCAGTTAAGGTTAAATTTGATTAAAATAAATTCTAGGAAAAAATGAAAGAAATTAAGCATATTGATTTCAGAGACCAGATTGCAAGGAACAAAAGAAATTCATTTTTCTTATCCCTTGTTGTTTTCGCAGTTCTTATTGCTTTAGGATATACAATAGGGCAATTTGTAAGGGCAGATTTCTTTGGTTTCATGATTATTTGGATTATCTTCTCAATAGGATATATTTGGGTTTCATATTATTTCTCTGCAAACATCTCACTTGTTGCTGTTGGTGCAAAAAAAGCAGACCCAAAGCAGTATAGACAACTCTATAATATTGTTGAAGGGCTTTCAATTGCCTCTGGCTTGCCAATGCCAAAAATCTACATAATGCAAGACCCCCAGATTAATGCCTTTGCGTCTGGAAGGGATGCTAAAAATGCAGTTGTATGCGTAACAACAGGAGCAGTTGAAAAGCTGAATAAAGATGAGCTGGAGGGTGTTTTGGCTCATGAACTGACACACATCAAAAATTATGATATAAGATTTGTGACACTTGTTGCAGTTATGGTTGGCCTGATTTCTATTGTCTCTGAAATATTCCTAAGGAGCTTGTGGTATGGCAATAGAGACAATGACCGGAAGAATAACAATGCAATTCTGCTTGTTATCGGCATTGCACTTGCAATAATTGCTCCTATAGTGGTTAAACTTGTGCAACTTGCAATTTCAAGAAGAAGAGAATTTATGGCCGATGCAGGTTCAGTTGAGATAACCAGGTATCCTAAAGGGTTAATTGAGGCTTTAAAGAAAATAAAGGGAGACAAGCCAATGAAAGTCAATCAAGCAGTCGCCCCCCTATTCTTTTCCGACCCGACAAAGAGCAGGATAATCAGCTTATTCCAAACTCATCCTCCTTTAGATGAGAGGATAAGAATTCTTGAAGCAATGTAATCTGAACTGAATTTGACGACATTGTCTAATTTGCGGGACTTTTAATAATCTTTATTTAAACATCACTTATAAAAGTCCAGACTATTATGATAGAACTTAATTTGACAATCTTTTTATACCTCTATTTCCATATTAATGTCAGAAATGTTATGCATTTCTGAGCATCCTAACAGAGGAAATCAAAGATTTCCTATGCCCCAAAAATCTATAAAAGATTTTTGCGGAATTCCAACAGGAATTTTTTGATTTTAACAAATTTCACAAAAGAGGAAAAATGGCTGAATTATGGCATACACTAAGCGCAGAAGAGGTTTTGCAAAAACTTAAAACATCTGCTAATGGTTTAACTGAGGAAGAGGCCGAAATAAGGTTAAAACAACAGGGGCTGAACAGGCTGAAAGAATTCCACAAGATAAAACCATTCAGAATATTCTTAGAGCAATTTCATTCATTCTTAATATATGTATTAGGAGCTGCATTAATTGTTCTTGCATTGATACAGCATTGGCTTGATTTCCTTGTTATTCTGGCAGTCATTATCTTTAATGCGCTCTTGGGTTTTATACAACAATACAAAGCTGAGAGGGCAATTCAGGACTTAAAGCAGATGCTTCTGCCCCAGACAAAAGTCATGAGGGATGGAAAGGTGAAAGAGATTGATATCTCGCTTCTTGTGTCTGGAGATATAATCCTCTTGAACGAGGGTGACAGAATCCCCGCTGACTGCAGGTTAATTGCAGTAAATGATTTTGAAACAAATGAGTCAATCCTTACAGGCGAGAGCATGCCCGTTGAGAAATTTGTAGAAAGAATGAAGGGAGACACCCAAATTGCAGACAGAAAGAATGTGATATTTCTTGGCACTTCAGTAGCGAGAGGAAGTTGCAGGGCAGTTGTTACTGCAACTGGAATGGCTACTGAATTTGGTAAGATAGCTAGACTATTGCAAGAACCAAGGGGGAATATAACACCTTTACAAAAAAAATTGAATACCCTGTCAAAACAGTTAGGTATTTCAGTAATCATCCTTATAGTCGCATTATTCTTTATAGGAATAAGTGCTGGAATCGAGAAACTTGATATGTTTCTTACTGCAGTAAGCCTTGCTGTTGCTGCAATTCCTGAGGGATTGGCGGCAGTCATAACCCTATGCTTAGCCTTTGCTGTCAAAAGAATGCTTAAAGTAAAGGCACTTATAAGAAAGCTGCCTGCTGCAGAAACTCTTGGCAGAGTTACAGTAATATGCTCTGATAAAACAGGAACAATAACAAAGGAGGAATTGACAGTAACAGAGATATTCTGCAATAATAAGCTTGTTCATATTGATGATAAATTCTTGCAGCATGTTAATCAAAGCGAAGAAACAAGATTGCTTTTAAAAATTGGCTGTGTGAGCAGTAATGCACGACTTGAATTATCGAAAGGGGATGACGGAAAAGAAAGGGAATATTTTATTGGTGATTATACAGAAAAGGCGTTGATTAAACTTGCGAAAGAGACTGGTTTTAATAAAGAGGCATTAACCCATGCCGAACCAAGAGCAAGGGAATTCGGGTTCTCCTCCCAAAGAAAGATGATGAGTATTGTGCGAAGAACAAAGAACCAGCAGCTTATAAGTTATGTAAAGGGCTCACCGGAGATTATACTCAGCAGATGCACAAAAGAGCTGATTAATGGCAAAGTCATTGCATTAAAAGAAGAAAGGAAAATGCATCTGAAAAGGGAATTTGAGGGAATGGCTTCAAGGGCATTGAGGGTATTGGCATTTGGCTATAAATTTCTTCCATTATACAAAGAAAATGAGATAACTGAGGAAAATGCAGAATATGGATTGACCTTTGTTGGTTTTCAGGCAATGTTTGATGCCCCGAAAGAAGAAGTCAAGGAAGCAATCGAGAGGTGCGAGAAGGCGGGCATTGCAGTAAAAATGATTACAGGAGACTCTTTGCTGACTGCAAAGGCAGTTGCAAAACAAATAGGATTGGACGGAAACGCAATTGAAGGAAAGCAAATTGAAAAAATGAGTGATGCTGAACTTTCTGCTGTCCTTTCAGAAACAGCAATATTCGCAAGAATTGACCCAAAGGATAAAGTCCGGATAGTAAGATTGCTAAAAGAACAGAACCATATTGTTGCTGCAACGGGTGATGGCGTTAATGATGCTCCAGCATTAAGAAAAGCAGATATAGGAATTGCAATGGGAATCAGGGGCAGTGATGTAACGAGGGATGTTGCCGATATAGTTCTTTTAGATGACCATTTTGCCTCTATAGTAAAAGCAGTTGAAGAGGGCAGAAAGGTATACGACAATATAAAGAAATTCACATACTACATGATAAGCACGAATTTTGCCGAAGTGCTGATAGTCTTCCTTGCATTGTTATTCGCATCAACCTTTGGATGGAAGAATATACTTCCTTTGCTGCCAATACAGATATTATGGGTAAATCTGGTTACTGATGGATTAATAGCAGTAACATTAAGTGCTGGCGGGGCAGAGCACAATATTATGCACCGAAAACCAGAGAATATGTCTATAATAACACTTCCTGTAGGGGTGATATTGATATTGATGGCTTTCTTAATCACAATACCCACGCTTGTATTGTTCAATGAATATAATTACAATTTAATCAAAGCACAAACAGTTGTTTTTACAGCACTCGTCTTTTTTGAGGGATTCAATGCATTCAACTTCTCATCATTCACCCATCCTGTTCATAAAAGAAAGAAGAATTTCACACTGATATTTGTTGTTTTGCTGACATTCTTGCTGCAGATTGCATTAATTTACCTGAAGCCACTCCAGAAATTTTTCAGCACAACCTCACTGACACTGCGGGAATTACTGATTATTACTCTTGTCTCTTCAACGATACTTATCATTGGTGAGGCATATAAGATAATAAAATTCTATACAAAAAGGAATGTTACTGCCTAATCTTGTATATTTTGCAGTTGCATGCATTTTCCTTGCAGTTTCATCAATTATATTGGTGAAATTGCTGAAAAATATTGCAGCCCTGCTTAAAATAACAGATTTTGCAGCTGCATTCATCATAATGGGGGCTGCTACATCCCTGCCTGAGCTTTTTGTTGGTATAACCTCTGCTTTGCGTGGTGAGCCTGCATTAAGCTTTGGTAATATACTCGGAGCAAATATGCTTGATGCCACTCTTATACTTGGCTTGATAGTTATTGCAGCAAGAGGGATAAAAATGAATGAAAAAGGCTTGCAAAGAGACTCCATAGTCATGCTGCTTATGGCTATGATGCCTGTTATCCTTTTCATTATAGGGGGCTCAATCTCAAGAGCTGATGGGGCGATTCTTGTTTCCTCATTTATAGCCTACTCCTATTTTACTGTCAGAAACAGAAAAAGAAGCAAAAAGAAATCAGAGAAGAAAGAGGGAATAGCAAAAGCGATATTTAGCATTGTGTTCTTTCTGATATTCCTGTTCATATTGTTCAGGAGTGCTGAATCAGTAGTCAAATACGCTTCTGCTCTTGCAATTGATTTCAGGCTGCCGGAAATAGTTATTGGAATATTTCTTATCTCCATTGGAACAACAATGCCTGAACTGACTTTTGGTGTATGCTCTGCATTGTTAAAAGAGGGTGAAATGGGTTTGGGTGATCAGGTTGGGACAGTCATATTCAACTCAACCTTTATTGTTGGTGTGACAGCGCTGATACATCCGATTACTGCATCATTCTCTCCATTTATAATTACCTCTGTATTCCTACTTTTCGCTTCTTTGCTCACTATAAAATTTGTAAAATCAGGAAAAACTCTGAGTGTAAAAGAGGGTATTTTACTCATATTAGTATATGCAACATTCGCAATAGTCTATTTTAGATTTAATCCATTTTAAGGAAAGGTTTTAGTGCTTGATGATATGAATCCATTTTAAATAAGTCTTGCAGAACATTTTTTCTAAAATATACTTTTTTCTGATATAATGTTTAAATATGAACTTATTCATGAGAAATCCATGTCTTTAGTCAATATTCTTGAGCCGTCTTTAAGCGATAATGCTGTCAAGGTTTTGGAGAGGCGTTATCTGAAGAAAAATGAGTATGGCAAGGTTATTGAAACACCCAAAGAGATGTTTGGGAGGGTTGCTGAATATGTGGCATTAGCTGATTTTTTGTATAATGGAAAAAAGGAAAAAATCTTTGATGGCGTTAAATACAAAAATAGAAATGGCTCCCTCCTGATGCTCTATGACAATAAGGCAGAAAAAAATTTCTCGAAATTTCTTTCTAATTTATATGCCCTAAAAGGAGAGCAAGAAGATTTAATTGGCAAGACGATATCTGACTTTAATGAGATGATGGCAAAACTTGAGTTCCTGCCCAATTCCCCGACATTAATGAATGCTGGGAGGGAACTTGGGCAGTTAAGTGCCTGTTTCACTCTTCCAATATATGACTCAATGGAATCCATATTTGAAACCCTAAAACAAACTGCAATAATTCATAAGTCTGGGGGTGGCACAGGATTCTCATTTTCAAATCTAAGAGCCCAGAATTCCATAGTAAAATCAACAGGTGGAGTGGCGTCAGGCCCTATCTCCTTTATGAAGGTTTATAATGCATCCACAGAAGCCGTAAAACAGGGAGGAACAAGAAGAGGCGCCAATATGGGCATATTAAGAGTTGACCATCCAGACATACTTGAATTTATAAAATGCAAAGAGCAGGACAAGCAGATAAATAATTTCAATATTTCTGTTGCAATTACCTATGAGTTTATGAATAAACTGGAAAAAGGGGAGGATTACGATTTAATTGATCCTCGCACGCATAAAGCAGTAAGGAGAATAAACCCAAAAGAAGTTCTTGATTTAATTGTAAAATACGCCCATGAAAATGGTGAGCCTGGGATGGTATTTATAGACAGGATAAACCAATATAATCCTACTCCTGAATTGGGCAAAATTGAGAGCACTAATCCTTGCGGGGAACAGCCGTTATTGCCTTATGAATCATGCAATCTTGGCTCAATAAACCTCGGAAAATTTGTAAAGGGTAAGAATATAGACAAAGGCAAATTAGAAGAGATAGTATTCAAAGCAGTTCACTTTCTGGATAATGTTATTGACATGAACAAATATCCTCTGCCTGAAATTGAGCAAATGACAAAAGGCAATAGGAAAGTAGGATTAGGCGTTATGGGATTTCATGACATGCTTATAGAGCTGGGCATTCCATACAATTCTGAAGATGCTATAAAAATAGGAGAAGAGGTTATGAGTTTCATTTCTGAGAAGGCAAGAGATGAATCAGAAAGATTAGCAAAAGAAAGGGGAACATTTCCGAACTTTGAAAAAAGCATTTATTCCAAAGTCAGAAAATTAAGGAATGCCACTCTGACAACAATTGCTCCTACAGGAACATTAAGCATTATTGCTGGGCCGTGCTCTTCTGGAATTGAACCCCACTTTGCGGTTATTTATTCTAAAAATGTTATGGACAATGATAAGTTGCCAGAGATAAATCCAGCATTTGTGCAAATTGCAAAAAAAGGAGATTTCTACAGCAAAGAGATTATGGAAAAAATAGCTAAAACTGGCTCAATTCAGCATATAAAAGAGATTCCAGAAGAGATTAAGAAGATTTTTGTTACGGCACATGATATTTCTGTTGAATACCATATAAAAATGCAGGCAGCATTCCAGAAGCATACAGATAATGCTGTAAGCAAGACAATAAACTTCCCCAATTCTGCAACTGCCGAAGAGGTAAGGAAAGCGTATTTGCTTGCGTACAATTCAGGATGCAAAGGTGTCACTGTGTATAGGGATGGAAGCAGGGAAGAACAAGTCCTTGTTGTAGGGAGGAAAGAAGGGGATTTAGAAAAAATCGCTAGAGAACATAAAATTGCTCCCCGCCCAAGGCCTGAAGTCCTACCCGGCACGACAACGAAGGTCAAGACGGGCTGCGGCAATCTTTATATTACTATAAATGATGATAAAGAGAGCAGGCCATTTGAATTATTCACACAAATGGGCAAGGCAGGGGGATGCGCCGCCTCACAGCTTGAGGCAACGGGAAGATTAGTTTCTCTTGCATTCCGTTCTAATGTAGACTATAAAGAAATTGTGCAGCAGCTTAAAAATATAAGATGCCCTTCCCCAATATGGGAAAAGGGAAAAAGGATTTTTTCATGCGCTGATGCAATTGCCCAAGTCGTAGAAAGCCGTTATTCTGGTAATGGACTTGACAACAAAAAAGAAGAGCAAAAGGAACCTGCAATGAAACATTCTCATGATGATGATATAAATAGCAATCCAAAAAATTCCAAGGGCAATATGGTCGGTGTATGCCCAGACTGCGGTGGGGCATTAAATCATGAAGAGGGTTGTATCAAATGCGGCAGTTGTGGATTTTCAAAATGTTGATTGGTAGTTGATATACCATATCCTACCACAAAAATATTTAAAAAGTCCACAGCAAAATTATGGTTGGGAAAAGAGGATAGAGATGATAGCTGTTTCTTTTAAAAAGGCGAGAAAACGCGATGGAAGGATTGTTGATTTTAACCAAGAGAAGATTACTGAGGCGATATGGAAGGCGGCACAGGCTGTAGGCGGCACTGACAGGGAAACAGCAGAAAAATTGAGCGATGAAGTGACAAAAGAGATTGAAAAGGGGTACAAAAACAGGATTCCAAGTGTTGAGGATATACAGGACACAATAGAAAAGGCTCTTATTGAGAATGGGCATGTAAAAACCGCCAAGGCGTACATTCTTTATCGTGAAAAGCACAAGGAATTAAGAGATGCCAAACAGCTATTAATGGATTCCCAGTCAATTGTAAGAGATTACATAGCAAAAGAGGACTGGAGGGTTTATGAGAACGCAAACGCATCTTACTCTCTGTCAGGGTTATTATGGCACTCAGCTGGAACAGTAATGGCCTATTACGGCTTGAATTCTATCTATCCTAAAGAAATCGCAAATGCCCATGTAAATGGCGACTTGCATCTTCATAATTTATCAATGAGCTTGGCAGGTTACTGCGCTGGATGGAGCTTAAGGCAATTGCTGCATGAGGGATTTAATGGCGTGCCAAACAAGATTGAGAGCAAGCCGCCAAAACACCTGAGGACTGCTGTAGGCCAGATGATTAACTTTATTGGCACACTGCAGAATGAATGGGCAGGCGCACAGGCATTCAGTTCCTTTGACACATATCTCGCGCCATTTGTGAAAGAGGACAATCTCTCTTATAAGGAAGTAAAGCAGGCAATCCAGGAGTTCGTATTTAACATAAATGTTGCGTCAAGATGGGGCGGCCAAACTCCCTTTACAAATATCACATTGGACTTAAATCCGCCTGATGATTTGAAGGAGCAGGCAGTCACAATAGGCGGCAAATTGCAAAAGGCAACATATTCTGATTATCAGGATGAAATTGACTTGATAAACAAGGCATTTATAGAATGCATGATTGAGGGTGATGCAAGGGGAAGGGTTTTCACATTTCCAATTCCTACATATAATATAACCAAAGAGTTCAATTGGGATTCAGAGATTAGCGAAATGCTCTTTGAGATGACTGCAAAGTATGGACTGCCTTATTTCCAGAATTTTATTGGCTCTGAACTAAAGCCAAGCGATGTAAGGGCAATGTGCTGCCATCTAAGGCTCGATTTGGCTGAGCTTAGAAGAAATGCAACAGGGGGTTTATTCGGCTCAGGCGAATCAACTGGAAGCGTGGGCGTTGTAACTATTAATCTTCCAAGAATCGGATTCCTAAGCAAGAATGAGGAACAATTCTTTGACAAGCTTGACCAGGTTATGTATCTTGCAAAGCAGTCGCTTGAGACAAAGAGAAAAATGGTTCAGAGGAATATAGACAATTGGCTGCTTCCATACACAAAAAGATACTTGGGAACATTAAAAAATCACTTTTCAACAATCGGATTGGTTGGAATGAATGAAGCGTGCCTTAACTTTTTAGGCAAGGACATTGCAGCAAAAGAGGGGCAGGATTTTGCAATTCGCGTCCTTAAATTTATGCGCGAAAAACTTACAGAATACCAGCAGGAAACAGGAAATATCTATAATCTTGAGGCAACACCAGCAGAAGGCACCTCATATCGCCTCGCAAAAAGGGACAGGCAACTATACCCTCAAATACTCACCCAAGGAAAGAAAGACCCGTATTACACAAATGCAACATCCTTGCCTGTCGATTATAGTGATGATGTGTTATTTGCATTAAAGCATCAGGAGCCATTGCAGACACTTTATACTGGCGGGACAGTTTTGCATGCATTTCTTGGCGAAAGGATTACAGGAAAGGAGGCAAATCTCCTCGTGAAAAAGATGGCAAATAATTCAACGCTTCCTTACTTTACAATAACCCCTACTTTCTCTATATGCGGCGATGATGGTTATCTCAACGGAAAGCAGGAAAAATGCCCAAAATGCGGGAAGGCAACAGAGGTTTACAGCAGGGTTGTTGGTTACCTTAGGCCTGTAAAGGACTGGAATCTCGGCAAGCAAGAGGAATGGAAAGACAGAAAAACATTTGTTGTCTAAATTCTAATAAATCATTTTTATTTTATTCTTAAACTCTAAAAACTTGCCCCTTCTTATCGCTTCTCTTGTCTCTTTGAGCAAGTCCTGCATATAGTAGATATTATGATAAGTTGCCAATCTGTATCCAAGACCCTCTTCCTGCAAGAGAAGATGCCTTATATAAGCCCTTGAATAATTCTTGCATGCAATACACTTGCATTTTTCATCAATTGGTTTTTTGTCTTCCTTATACTTTGAATTGAATATCCTCAATTTTCCCTTCCTTGTAAATAAGGTTCCTCTTCTCGCATTTTGCGTGGGAAATCTTGAGTCAAACATGTCAATTCCTCTTGCAATTGCCTCAATAACCTCTAAGGGATGTCCTGCTCCCATCAAGTAAACAGGTTTTTCTTCTGGAATAATCCTCTTTTGAACTTCAATTGCCTTATACTCCTGCTCTTTTGTCTCGCCTAATGCTAACCCGCCTATAGAATACCCATCAAAATTCAATGAAACAATTTCTCCTGCTGATTTTTCTCTTAAATCGGGATAAACTCCACCTTGGCAAATCCCGAAAAGAATCTGTCTCTTTGCCCTTGGAATATTTTTTTGAAGATTGTCGTGATGCGCCTTGCATCTCTTTGCCCATAATGTTGTTTTTCTTACTGCCTCATCTACCTGCTCTTTGCTATGCTCTAATAAAGGCATGCTATCAAGGCACATCATTATATCTGAACCCAAGTCAAACTGGATTTCCATATCCTTTTCTGGGGTAATAAATATCTTTTCTCCAGTAAAGGGATTTCTGAATAAAACCCCCATATCATTGGAAGAAATGTAAATCCTATTGGAATACATCTGAAATCCTCCAGAGTCAGTAACATTGATTCCTTTAAAATTCATGAATTTTCCTATTCCCCCTAATTTTTTTATTGTCTTTGCACTTGGTTTTATTGAGAGAATAAATGTATTTGATATTACTGCATTCACGCCAATTTTTTCAAGCTCCTCGGAGGACAAATGCTTCACAGACGCCTTTGTTGCGACAGGCATAAAAAAGGGTGTCTCAATTTTTCCCTTTTTTGTCTCTAAAATACCAACTCGGGCATTTGTTTTCTTGTCCTTGTATTTTATCTGAAAAATTCTATTTTCTTTCATAATCTTCGAGTAAGCAAAAAGGTTATAAAAAGCTATTTGATTTGCATATTAAATGGCACAAGAAATGCTAATTCTTGCAATTACCTCTTTGTCTCTAGGATTTATTCATACGCTAATTGGCCCAGACCATTACATTCCATTTATCGCAATGGCTAAGGCGGGCAAATGGCAGTTGAGAAAAACAATAATCATAACCCTTTTATGCGGCATTGGGCATATATTAAGCTCTGTTATGCTAGGATTAGTCGGAATTGCTTTTGGCATTGCAGTAACAAGATTGACTGCAATTGAATATTTAAGAGGGGAGATTGCAGGATGGTTTCTCCTCATTTTTGGCTTGATTTATTTCTTATTTGGAATTTATATTGCATTAAAAAACAGCCATCATGAGCATTTCTTAATTAATAAGAAGAATAAAAAGGCAAATCTTACGCCTTGGATTTTATTTACAATATTTATTTTCGGGCCGTGCGAGCCATTGATACCTTTAGTTATGTATCCTGCAGCAAAGGGCAGCATTCTTGGCTTAATGCTGGTAACGGGCATTTTTGGCATAACAACAATTGCAACAATGCTAGCAATAGTAATAATTGCAAGTTTGGGTGTAAATTTCATGCCCATGGAAAAATTTGAAAGATATATGCATGCTTTGGCTGGCTTGACAATACTGCTCTGCGGCATTGCAATCAAGTTTCTTGGTTTATAAGAAAGAATTTTAAAGTTCCTATTTCTTCCATAATTATGCTAATCAAGGGCTTCCAGAAATCAACGCTTCTTGACTATCCAGGCAAGATTGCGTGCACTGTATTTCTCTTTGGATGCAATTTCAGATGCCCCTACTGCCATAATCCCGAATTGGTTGATTCAACTCCTGTAACTAACACAAAGATATATACAGAAGAAGAAATCTTTCAGTTCCTCAGAGAGCATAATAGATTGCTTGAGGGAGTGTGCATTAGCGGGGGGGAGCCAACGCTGAATAAGGATTTGCCTGAATTCATAAGGAAGATTAAGAGAGTAGGATATTATGGAGTTAAGCTTGACACAAATGGAAGCAATCCTGAAATGCTTGAGCTTTTATTGAAAGAGAAATTAGTGGATTATGTGGCAATGGATTTTAAGGCCCCTTTGGAAAAATACAAGGAAGCTGTAAATACAGAGGTTAATACTGAAGCATTAAAAAAATCAGTCAATATCATAAAAAGGTTTCCTAGTTACGAATTCAGGATAACAGCTGTGCCAAAACTAACGACAAAGCAGGACCTTCTGAAAATAGCATGGTTCCTGAAGGAAAATAATGCGAACAACTTATTCACAATCCAGCAGTTTCAGCCAAAAAAATGCTTGGACAAAACATTTGAGAAGGAAAAACCTTACAAAGATGAAGAGCTTAAAGAATTCCAGAGTATTTTAAAGAATTATTTCAAGAAGGTTGAGTTAAGAGGAATTGACTAATAAGTATTTGCAAAATACCCTGTCTTTTTTGATTTCTTGCCGCAAATAATGCACTTGCCTTCTTCCTTGCTTTCTTTCAAGTCGCTTCCAAAAAGCTCATAGCCCTCTTTAATGCACTTTATTTCAGTCCAGCAGCTTTCAGAACCGCACCATAAAAATTTCAGAATATCCTTTTTGGAATCTTCCAAATCGCCTTTTGTTTTTGCAATTCCTATGCTCGCTTCAAGCAATGATTTAGATTTGGCAAGCAGATTTTTCTGTATATCACCAAGCAATTCAGGAATTTCCTTTGAGATATTTGCTTCTAAAACATTAATCTTAATTCCATTATCTCTTCTCACAACTGTAACCTGTTTTTTTTCAATGTCTTTTGGCCCTATTTCTATCCTCAATGGAACTCCTTTTATCTCCCAGTCATAAAATTTGCTTCCGGGAGTTTCATCCCTCAAATCAATTTCTACTCTTGCAATAGAAGAAATCTTTTTCTTGATTTCTAATGCCTTCTTTGTTACTTTTTCTTTGTCATCCTTATAATAAATAGGAACGATAATTGCCTGTATAGGCGCAATTTCTGGAGGAATAATCAAGCCTTTATCATCTCCATGAGTCGCAATTAAACCGCCTAAATATCTCTCGCCATTTCCAGTGCATGTCTGCCATGCGTAATCCTCTTTTCCATGAGCATCAACAAATTTAATGCCAAATTTCTTTGAATATGCCTGCCCAAGATTATTCAATGAGCCGTTTTCAAGAACCCTGCCGTCAGGCATTAAAGTGTAATATTCTGTTGCCCCAACTGCCCCAGGAAAACACTCCCATATTGGTTTCTCGACCTTTAACGGGAAGATTGCGAGTTTCTGCCATATTATATCATTCATTCTTTCTGCTTCTTTTATCTCTTGGATTGCCTCTTCTTTTGTGGCATGCGCAGTATGAATCTCATACCAAGGCCCTATCTCCCTGTCCCTTATCAACGGCTTTGTCTGTTTTGTCTCATACCTGTATGAAAAAACCGTCTCATAAATCCTTAAAGGCAAATCAGAATATGCGCGAATCCACAAGCTAAACAATGGATACATTGCCGGCTCTCCTGTTGGCCTTAAAATATGCTTTGCCTCTTCACCCTTGCCTGAAACCCAGAATGCCTGTTCTTTGAAACCCTTCCACCAGCTCTCATTCTTCTCGCAGTAACTTAAAGGAACTATTAAAGGAAAATACATCTCCTTGATGCCTGATTCCTTGAAAAGCCCGTCCCATAATGATTTTATGTTAAGCATTATGCTATAGCCATAGGGCATAAATACCCATAATCCTTTTGTGTCATATCTATTGTCCAGAATGTCTGCAGCGGGCAAAATCTGCTCCCACCATTCTGAAAACTCTGATTTTTTTGCTTTCAGGACATTTGATTCCTTTACTTCTTTTTTCATATTTCTTAGAACATTAGCTAATTTAAAAATGTTTTCAGGATGCAAAGACATCCTGCAGATTGCTCTTCAGCTTTTCATACATCGCATCGCAATAACCATGCTCGCATCCATTAACAAGCACAAATTCCTTTGGCTCATTTGCCCTGCTGTAAGTAAACTTGGCATCTTCAAGAGTTATTACAGTATCGTTGTCTGAATGGAACATAACAACTCTTCTTGGGGAGATTTTTGGGATATATTCATTTGGATTGATTGAAGCAACAAACTGGTTGAAGTAATAATCAACAGAACTCGTCCTGAATCCTGAACTGCTGATTATAAAAGCCGCTTTTAATCTCTTGTCTTCTGCCGCAGCAATTATTGCGTATCTCCCACCCATGCTCTCTCCAAGCACTGCTATTCTCTCCTTGTCAATTCCTTTTATTCTTGAAAGGACATTAACTGCATTTGTTACATCTTCCACAAATAGGTTCTGGAAAACTGCCTCATTTTTCCTATATGCCTCATAATCTTGCTGTAAGTCTACTATTGCCCCGTCTGTCTCGCCAATCCCTCTTTGGTCTAATATCAATGTTGCATAACCCATTTCAAGAAACATCTGCCCATACCATTCCCTTGATTCCTTTGTTCCTGCTGCAGCAGGCAATGCGATAATTGCAGGAACCTTTTCCTTTTGCTTTGGCGTAATAAGCAATCCATATACGTTTTTTCCATGGCTGTTAAAAACCACCCTCTCTTTTATGTAACTGCCATTTGTTTCAATAACCTGCAGTAAAAAAGCTGTCTTCTTTGAAGTATTATAAAAAAAGAATCCGGCAGGAATTACAATTAATGCTATAATCACAAAGACAATAATTTTTGATTTATTCATGCAAGAACAATCAGAAAAAGATATAAAAATATTGCCCTAGGGTATAATTTCTGCCCCATTGTATTTTTCATAGAAAAAGTCCTCTTCTTGAACAATTCCTTTTCCTATTAATTCCTTAATCTCTGGAATTTTTTCTCTTATTGCCTCAATGAGATTTCTTACAGTATTGCATATAAGCGTCTGCCCTTCATAGGGCCATAATTTTGCATAATTTGCATAAAGGCATCTTCCCCCGCATAAATCAAGAATATCGCATAAAGTACAGGGTTCATCTACAAAAATCTTCTTTAAGTTTTCTGGATTGCTTTTCAAGATATCTCCTGCCTGAAAAGCAGTTGCATCATGCATTATAGGGCAGACAGAAATCTTCCCGTTTGTTGCAATAGTGTAATTTGAATGCCCGCTCCCGCATCTTAGATTTTCTTTTTTATTGTAATATAAACTTTCAAAAATTCCAAAGAATGGGTAAATCTTCAAGACATTGCCCTTTTTCATCTCACCAGCCCAAAAATCAGCCAATTTTTTTACGTCATTATTGTACCTAAAAACAAAATCCTTGAAATTCCTTTTCTCATAATCATTCCTGTAGAAACCAGCATCCAGCTGCCAATGCACTGCATCAAATCCGGCAGTAAAAAGATGTTTAACATCTTCCAAAAGGGAGGAATTCTCATCAACAACCATTCTGGCAATCAACTCTCCATTAAAGCCATTTTTTCTAATCAATTTTATATTGCCTGTCACATTCTCATAAGTTCCATCGCCCCGATTAAAATCAGTAATCTTCTTATTGCCATCAAGAGAAACAAGCATAACTTTGAACCTATTAACATACTCTTTTGGCAGTTTGTCAAGAAGAAGCCCGTTTGTCTGAATCATATACCTTGCATCGATATTGTCCATTATTTCAGTTATTTTATCAATCTGGAGCAGGGGCTCGCCGCCATAAAAGGTAAGCGTATGTTGATTATCTGACTTTTTAAGAAATTCCTTTAAATCCCCAACAGAATAGGCAATTGTTGAGGGAATTGAAAAATCAAACTTGAATTTCTCATTCAGGTTATTTCCAAAGTCCTCGCAGCTTTTCACATAACAATATCTGCATTTCAGGTTGCATGATGTTGAGGTTATTATATGAAAATACATTTTTTAATCAAAAAATGCTAATATTAAAACATTTCTGACATCAAAAAAACAATGTGCAACCACACCTTAAAAGGCGTGGTTTGATTAGCACTTGTTTTTTGGATGCTCAAGATTCTAACCGCATCTTTTAAGATGCGGTTTTTGTCAAGAATCTTGACATCAAAAAGAAGTAGTTAAAAGCTCAGCTAAATAAAAATCAAGATTACCTTCTATTATAACTAAAACCTCTTCTTCCAGTCTCAGGCCTTCTGCCAGAATAGCTCCTGCCTTCGCTAGGCCTTCTATGCCCACGGTCACCGCTCTCACTTCTGTCTCTGTCTCTTCCAAATCTGGTTCCCCGTTCCCTGCTGTCTCTTCCTCTATATCCCCTGCTAAATCCCCTATCATTATCCCTTGAAGCCATCCATTTTATGCTCACTCTCTCAATCTCTGGCATTTTTTCACTTGTTATCTCAAGTTCATTGTCTCTCTGCACCCTTGAAAAATTTTCATAGTCCCTGCTTGCAAGAATGCTTATTGCCTTTCCCTCTTTTCCTGCTCTTGCAGTTCGCCCTATCCTGTGGATGTATTCCTTGCTTTCTTTAGGTATATCATAATTGTAAACATGCGAAACATCTTTTATGTCAAGCCCTCTTGCAGCAACATCAGTGCATACTAGGACATAAACCTCTGCTGAATGAAACTGGCGCATTATCCTGTTCCTTTTTTCCTGGGAAAACCCGCCATGAACAGCCAAGGCCTCTACTCCAGAATACTTCAGATTCTTTGCAACAAAGTCAGTGTTTGTTCTTGTGTTACAGAAAACCATCACGAGCCCTGCTTTTTCATTTTTCAGCAGATGAACAAGCAAAGAAAACTTCAAGTTATCTGGAACATCATAATAAACTTGGGTTAATTTCTTGGGGTCAACATAAGCCTCTGCAGAAACTTCATGAGGTTCGTTCATATATCTCTTGGCAAGATGAACAATTTCGCTGTAGATTGTGGCAGAAAATAAGAGTGTCTGCCTTTTTTTAGGGCATTCCCTTATTATCCTTTCAACATCTTTGATAAATCCCATATCAAGCATTCTGTCTGCTTCATCCAAAACAAGAGTTTTTATATTGCCTAAATCAATTGTTCTCCTTTCAAGATGGTCAAGTATTCTCCCGGGTGTGCCGACAACGATATCTGTATCTCTTAATTCAGATATTTGCGGGTTAATTGACAAACCGCCGTAAACAGCAGTAATCTCTAATGGCTTGTATTTTGAAAATTTCTTTAATGCCTTTGCGACCTGCTCTGCAAGCTCCCTCGTTGGTGTTAAAATCAGGGCTTGAATGCCCTTGCCTCTTTCTGAATTCTGTATAATCTGTGCCCCAAATACAAGCGTCTTTCCAGAGCCTGTTGCAGAGCCAGCTATAACATCCTTTCCGGCAAGAATCAAAGGGATTGCTTTTTCCTGTATCTCGCTTGGTTTTTCAAACCTTTGCTCTTCTATTGTTTTTACAATGGGCTCAATAATTCCCAGTTTTCTAAATTTTTCCATAATTATCTTATATTAATCAAAACCAACAAGAAAAAGGCTAATGCTTCTTCTTATGTCACAAATGCCCTACAATGGCATTTTTGAACATCCAGAAATCTCAAAGATTTCTTGATGAACCTTAATTAATCCATGAATTTTGATTATCTATTAAATATAAATCAAAAATATCCTTTATAAGCCTTTGCATTTTATAATTATTCAATCAGTATCATTAATCCTGATTATATGATATCCAAATTGCGTCTTGACAGGGCCTATAATCGCGCCTTTCTTCCCAGAAAATGCCACATTCTCGAACTCCTTAACCATCTGCCCCCTTGAGAACCATCCAAGACTGCCTCCCTTTTTCCCAGAAGGGCAAAGAGACCTCTCCTTTGCTAATTCCTCAAAGGTCTTTCCCTGCTTCAGGTAAGTCAGGCAAGCAAAGGCCTCTGTCTCTGTTTTAAGCAGAATATGAGATGCATTCACTTTATTTGGCATGTTCCTATGTGCTTAAAGGCATTTTTAAATTTAATTATATCAAGATTCTTGACAAAAACCGCATCTTTTAAGATGCGGTTAGAATCTTGAGCATCCAAAAAACAAGTGCCAATCAAACCACACCTTAAAAGGTGTAGTGGCACATTGTTTTTTTGATGTCAGAAATGTGGTTAAAACCGCACCCCCAAAAATAGATTAAGATAATAAGAAAAAAATAAAAAATAAAAAATTATATTGCTATGTCAAGAGAATTAATATCTTCTCTTCTTCATGAAGCAATCTTTGCAATAAACTGGCTTGCCTTCTGTAGGTTTGAATGGAACTTCACATTCTTTGCCACATTCAGAACAAACTGCTTTGCTCATTTCTCTAGGTCCGAAATCTCTTCGGAAACTACCGCCTCGGTTAAAATCTCCCATCGTTATTTCCTCCTTACATTACAAATAACACAAAAGAAACCCTCAAGTTCCTAATATGCTATAAAACCTATAATTTTAGATGGTTTATAAACCTTGTTACTGCCTATTATAAAGGAAATAATCTATCCAGCAAACAAAAAGCTTTAAAAATAATTTTTACATCTCAACACTTAAGCCCAAATGGTGTAGTGGCCTAGCATAAGACCCTGTCACTCTATAAGGTAGATAAACTATAATGCCCTGTAGAATTGAACGGTCTCGACCCGAGTTCGAATCTCGGTTTGGGCGTAGTACCTTTTTGGTATTTTCGGTTGGCTTCAAAAAACAAGCCACTAATTATACCAATAAAGGCAAACTGTTGATAGGGTAGAATAATGGCATCTTTCTAGGGATAAAAATTGTGGGGTAAAAAAATAAAGAAATAGCTATCTGCTCAATTATTTTGAATCATTTTCTTTCTCTTCTTCTTCGTATTCCTCTTCTACATCAAGTTCTAAAGATTCTAAAACTTGAAGTATCTTATCAAGTTTTGCATTAAGTTGATTGAATTGTTCTAAAGACATTCCTGATTGAGATGGCCTATCCTGGTTTCTTGAACCAAAATTACTGCCTGAATCTTCATTTTTCTTAAAACAATCACTGCAAAAAACAGGTTTATTGCCTGTTGGCCTGAATGGAACTTCGCATCTTTTCCCGCATTTGTCGCAAGTAACTTCATGCATTTCAAGAGGCCTTCTATTAGATCTTCCAGAATCTCTGTCTCTGAATCCGCCACGTCCTCCGAATCCTCCAGATCTTCCGCCAAATCGGCTACCGCCAAATCTGCCTCCACCATACCCACTTCTAGATCTACCTCTATCTCCAAATCCTTCTCTATTGTCTGACCTAAATTCTCCCATATTTGCTTAATCATATATTGGTTTATAAAGCTATGTGGTTATATACAAATTGGAAAAATCATAAAAACCTTGCGTTTACCGTACCTTAAAGGGAGAGGTTTGCCGTTGGTTTTTAGGATGATCCAAAATTAAACCACGAACAGAAACTACACAATTTAAAAAGTGTGGTTTCAATTTATGGACATGACCAAAAAACAAGAGAAAGAAGTTGTAGAAGAAGCAAATTCTCAAGTAGAGGACTATAAGAGATTAGCTGAAGAAAGATTAGACCAGATTAAATATCTGCAGGCTGATTTTGATAATTACCGCAAAAGATTTGAAAAAGAAAGGGAGAATATAGTCAAATTTGCAAATGAAAATTTAGTAAAAGAGCTGATAGTAATACTTGATGATTTTGAGAATTCAATAAAGTTAACTGAAAACGAAAAAAACAAGGAAGGGATAGCATTAATGAGAAAAAAGTTTTTTGATTTGCTGCAAAAACACGGGTTAAAAGAGATTGAATCATTGGGCAAAAAATTTGACCCCAATTTTCATGAAGTATTATGCCAGGAATTAAGCGAACATAATGACGATGAGGTAATTGAAGAAATACAAAAAGGATATCTTTTATGCTCTAAAGTAATAAGGCCAACAAAAGTAAAAATATCAAAGAAAAACACTAAGCAAGATTTAAAAACACCCCCAGATAACTAACTAAAAATATCAAAGGAAAATTTTAAAAAAGCTAGGCATAATTAATTAACAATGGCAAAGGAAAAGATTATAGGGATTGATTTGGGCACTTCAAATAGCCAAGCAGCTGTGGTACTTGGCGGAAAACCAACAATAATCCCTTCAGCTGAAGGAGCAACTGTGGCTGGAAAAATGTTTCCATCAGTTGTTGCATTTACGAAAGAAGGAGAGCTATTAATTGGAGAGCCGGCAAAAAGACAGGCAATAACAAATCCTGAAGGGACAGTAATGAAGGCAAAAAGAAAAATAGGCTCTGATTTTAAATATTCTATACATGGCAAAGAATACACACCCCAGCAGATTTCCTCTTATATTCTGCAGAAAATAAAGAGAGATGCTGAAAGCTTTTTGGGAGAAAAGGTCAGCAAAGTAGTTATTACAGTTCCAGCTTATTTTAATGATAATCAGAGGACTGCAACAAAAGATGCAGGCAAAATAGCAGGTTTAGAAGTAGTAAGACTGGTAAATGAACCAACCGCTGCATCAATGGCTTATGGATTAGACAAGGAAGGAGAGCATAAGATTCTTGTTTTTGATTTGGGTGGAGGAACTCTTGATGTCACAATCATGGAATTCGGAGATGGGACATTTAATGTTCTTTCTACTTCTGGGGACACTCAATTGGGCGGGACAGACATGGATGAAGCAGTAATAAAATGGATTATTGAAGAATTCAAGAAAAAAGAGGGAGTTGATTTGGGTGAAGACTTGACAGCAATGCAAAGAGTAAGAGAAGCAGCTGAAAAGGCAAAGATTGAGCTTTCTACTGTTATAGAGACAGAGATAAATATTCCATATGTAACTGCAACTAACACAGGGCCTAAACATCTGCTATTTAAAATAACAAGAGCAAAATTGGAGCAATTAATAGAACCTCTGATAAAGCGATGCATTCATCCTGTAGAGCAGGCATTAAAAGATGCAAAATTAACAAAAGAGGGGATAAATAAGATAATTCTTGTTGGGGGGCCTACTAGAATGCCTGTTATTCAGAAATTTATTGAAGAAAATGTCGGAAAGAAGGTTGAGAGATTAGTTGATCCAATGGAATGCGTTGCAGTAGGCGCCGCAATCCAGGGAGCGATTTTATCAGGAGATATAAAAGACATTGTTTTGTTGGATGTTACACCATTGACTTTAGGAATAGAAACATTGGGGGAGATTATGACTCCTTTGATTGAAAGAAACACAACTATCCCGACAAAGAAAAGCCAGATTTTCTCAACTGCAAGCGATTTCCAAAATGCAGTTACAATTCATGTTTTGCAGGGAGAAAGGCCATTGGCCAAGGATAATGTAAGCCTAGGCAATTTTAATTTGCTAGGATTGCCTCCTGCACCAAGAGGAATCCCCCAGATAGAAGTTACATTTGACATTGATTCTAATGGCATAATCAGCGTAAAGGCCAAAGATTTAGGGACAGGAAAAGAGCAAAGAATGACAATTACTGCTTCAACAAAGCTTTCTGACAAGGATATTGAAAAAATGGTAAGAGAAGCAAAAGAGCATGAAGAGGAAGATAAAAAGAAGAAAGAAGAAATTGAGGTTAAGAACAATGCAGATGCAATGATTTACAGTTTTGAGAAAACATTATCAGAATTAGGAGACAAATTAACAAAAGAACAAAAGGAAAAAGTAGAGCAATCAATAAAAAAAGCAAAAGAAACACTCAAAAGCGGTAATCTGGAGGAGATTAAAAGCTCTTCGGAAGAATTGCAAAAAGTAATGCAAGAAGTAGGCACAAAGATTTACGAAGAAGCAGCCAAAAAGTATGAGCAAGAAAAAGGAAAAGAAAAAACAGAAGTTGGAGAAGGAGAGAATTCAGGCGATGAGCAAAAAGATAACAAGAATAAAGATGAAGCTATTGATGCAGAATATGAAGTAAAAGATGATAAACAGTAGTCAAAATTAAATCCCCTCTTTCTAATATCTCAAAAAAATAAAAAATGCCAGAAAAAGACTATTATAAAATTCTATGTGTTGGAAAAGAAGCAAGCCAGGAAGAGATAAAAAAAGCATTCAGGCAGCTTGCAAGAAAATATCATCCTGATGTAAATCAGAATAATAAGGAAGCAGAAGAAAAATTCAAGGAGATAAACGAGGCTTTTGGAGTGCTTGGCAATGAAAAGAAGAAAGCCCAATATGACAGTGTAGGCAGTTCGGCATTCAGTCACGGCGGGGCGGAGGGATTTAGCAGCGAAAGATTTGATTTTGATGATTTATTTTCTGATTTTGGATATGGAGATATTTTTAACATATTCAATGGAAGAAGAAATTATGAGAGAGAGGAGTATGAAGAGGGAGCGGATTTAAGGCACGATTTAGAAATAACTCTTGAAGACGCATTCTATGGAATTAAGAAAACATTCGAAATACCAACCCATGAAAACTGCAAAAAGTGCAATGGAAGGGGTGTAGAATCAAAGTATCTTAAAGAATGCGATAAATGCAGAGGTGCTGGAAAGATAAAACTCATAAGAAGGCATGATTTTACGCAATTTGTAACAATAGCTTCTTGCGATAAATGCGGCGGGGCTGGAAAAATCGCAACAAAATACTGTGATGTTTGCAATGGAAAAGGAAAAACAGAGAAAATTCAAAAGATTGAGATTAAGATACCTGCAGGAATAAATTCTGGGCAGTATTTAAGAATAGAGGGCAAGGGAGAATCTGGAAAAAATGCTCCTCCAGGAGATTTGTATGTTCTTATTCATATAAAGAAGCATGCTGATTTTAAGAGAGAAGATGAAAATCTGTTCTTAGACCAAAAAATAGATTTAGCAACAGCGCTTTTTGGCGGAAGCATAGAAATCCAAGGAATTGACAAGAAAATAAAATTAAAAATCCCTGCAGGGACAGCAAGCCATACTCAATTTAGGCTCAAAAAACAAGGAATGCCTGTCATTCATTCAAGAGAAAGAGGAGGCCTTTTTGCAAGAATAATTGTTGATATGCCAAAGTTAAATAAGAACAAAGAAAAGGACTTCAAGAAACTGATAGAGTAATAATACTTAGCACTGCTTTATTTTGGGAAGAATAAGCCTACTTTTGCGGATATGTAATATGGATTCATCTCAGATATACATTGCTATATCCTTGGTGTCTTAGAGAAAATTAACTGCATAAAGGCAAATTTTAACAATCACGATTATATACCCAATTTCTCGCCTAATGAGGGAATATAAGAATCAAAACCAAATTTTTCTATTCTTTTTGAGAAACCAGCACTTTGATCTTCATCTCCATGAATTATGAAAACCTTTTTTGGCTTAGGTGAAAAATCATTAAGCCATTCAATCAAACCATTATAATCTGCATGAGCAGAAAATCCTTCTATAGACTCAATTCTAGACTCTACTTCTGCACTTTCTCCCAGCAAGTCTATCTTTTTTTCTCCATTTTTAAGCCAATAACCCAGAGTTCCTTCAACTTGATAGCCTACCAACAATAATGTGTTTTTCGGATTTTGGATATTATTTATTATATGATGCTTTATTCTTCCTCCAGTGCACATCCCATTCCCTGCAATTACTATGCATGGTTCATTAATCCCATTTATTCTTTTAGATTCTTCAACACTTCTGGTATAAGCCAGTCCTGGAAAATTAAACGGATTTTTTATTTTTTTCATGCTTTTCTGAATGTAATTATTGTAATATTCACTGTATTTTGTAAAAACTTCTGTGGCTTTCATAGCCATTGGAGAATCCAAAAATACCTTCATCTTAGGAATAAGCCCTTCCTGCATAAATTCTCCAATTAAGTAAAGTATTTCCTGTGCTCGTTCAACAGCAAATGAAGGTATCATAAGCTTGCCTCCGCGATTATAGGTTTCGTTAATGATTCTTATTAGCTCCCTTTTTCTCTCTTCAATTGGGGGATGAAGCCTATCGCCGTAGGTTGATTCAATAAAAACATAATCTGCTTTTAATATAGGTTCAGTATTTTTTACGAGTACTGCCTCAGCTTGCCCCAGATCTCCTGAAAATGCAAGTAAATTCGCCTTTTTCCCGCCATTCACCTTAATCTGGATAGAAGATGAACCAAGAATATGCCCTGCATCATAGAATTTAGCCATAATATTTTTAGTTATTTTTACATCTTGATTATATTTAACTACCATAAACAGCTTCATAGCATTCTTCACATCAAAATCATTATAGATTGGCTTTCTTGCAGGCAATCCTTGCTTAGCTCTTCTTTTATTCTCATTTGCAGTATCCTCTGCTGCTATTTTCGCCGAATCCATCATTATTAAAAAAGCAAGCTCTTTTGTAGCATCAGTAGCATAAATTTTCCCTCTAAATCCGTATCTCACAAGTTTGGGTATCCTGCCGCAATGGTCGAGATGTGCATGAGTGAGCAGGAGAGCATCGTATTCTTTTGGGTCAAAATCAAAATTATCATAATTCAACTTTTCTGTCTCCTTGCCTCCCTGGAACAGCCCGCAATCAATCAGAATTCGCTCATCTTTAGTGGATATGCTAAAACACGAGCCAGTTACCTCTTTTGCAGCGCCTAATATTTTTACTTCCATTTAAATAAAAACCAATTAGGATTTATATAGTTGCTGATGACAAAAGTTATAAACTAAAACAGCATCGACAAACTAACTAAACTAAAGTCCTGTAAAGAAGCCACAAAAAGAGTCCCATTAAGATACCAAAAAGGTGTTTAGCTAGGTTTGGGCGTTTTCTTCCCGATTCTTCAATCTAATTTTGATACAACTCTAAAATAGTAATAATTAAATACTAGTATGCCTATAATAGTCTATGGGAGAGATGCATATTCTTAATCTGGCAAGCGATGAAGCCCTTATAAAGTGCATCCAAAAAAAAGAGCTTGAACTAGATAATCCTCTTTCTGAAGCTGAGATCAAAAGGCATCTTGAAAGGCTTGACAGCATTATGATACCGACAATCAAGAGGATAGAAATAGAAAAGAATCACGACCCTTACAAGCATGGCTTGGAGCTGATTGAAAGAGCTGAAAGAACAGCAAAGATATTGGGCTGCTCTAACGGAGAAGTATCCTTAATTGGATTAGCCGCTTACCTCCACGATATTGGAAAACGGGCTGTTTATGACAGCATTGTCAACAAGCCATCGCAACTTACTCATGATGAATACAAACAAATCCAGAATCATGTTGTATTCGGGCAGACTATAGTAAAACCATTCAAGTATATAGGCCATCTCGTAAAGTATCATCATGAAAGATATGATGGAAAGGGCTATATGGAAGGACTAAAAGGAAATAATATCCCCTTGGGAGCAAGAATAATTGCGGTAGTTGATGCATATGATGCAATGACTCATTTAAGAATTTATGATCCCAAGCAACCTAAAGAGTTTGCTGTCAATGAAATAGAGAGGTGTGCAAGAATACAATTTGATAAGAGATATATTGAGAATTTTCGCATTAATTTCCTCAAACAGCTTTCTAATAATTGCGCAGAAAAAGAATACAAAAATAAATTGATGGAGATATTATGCAAGAAAGGGGAATTCAACTATAATGAAGAAAAGAAGAAAAGCATAAAGGAGATTGAAAGGGACTACATTTACACAAGATTAAGACCAGAGGAGCAGTTTGACAAGGCAGTCGTGGCTGCTTTCCTAACCCTTCTTGGAATAAAAAACAAAAGACAAATACCCTCAATAAGAAGATTTGGATATTTGGAGATTGGTCGCTCTTAGATTATTTTAATATTTTTCCTGTCTCCATATACCACAAATAAAGGTCAAGTTCTCCGAGAGACATGCCAAATCTTTTCGCCATTTCTGAAAGCTTTTCATCAATCACAATATAATTCTTCCTGTTAAGGAATATCCCCGCAGGTATAAATCCATATCTTTTAAGGATATCAACGATATGAAAATCTGCAATTGCTATGCTGTATCCAACATTTCTCAAGAAATGCGGTGCCTCCTTCATTCCTATCCCTTTTATATTCTCAACAAGCCAGTCTCTTGCCATCTTGGGATTTTTGTCAGCAAGTTGCTTGACAAGAATTGGGTCAAATTTTTCTCTCGCCTCCACAATATACTCGGCCCTCTTGTTGTAGAACCTGCAACTTGCCAGTTTCATCCTTCTTTTCAATTCTTTCAAAGGCAGGTTTGCAAATCCGTCGCCAATCTGCTGCTGCACCCTCATGCACATTTCAGCAGTAGAATTTGCAGTAAGAATGCAATAGCATAATTCAGAAAACCATTTCTCAGGCTTTGTTCTTAATGAATTAAACTCTGCAAGTTTAGCTTCAATCTTAGCTTTAGTCTTCTGATTAGTCCTTAATTCAGTTATCCATTTAATCAAGTTTTGAGTTCCCATATTCAAAATAAGAGGTGGACTGACACGCCGCGTGTGTCAGTCCTATCCTCTCAGCCTTTGATGAGAGGACCATGAATCCCGCCACCCAGGCTCGGAAAAATCCCACCTTTTCGGAATTTAAGGGGGAGTCCGAGTCCCGGATTTGGGATTTGACCATCCCGCCACCCAGACTCGAACTGGGGATCTCTCGGTATCTTTTTCCCGGCTATTTGTTTCTCATCCTTATCCTTATGGAATGTCAAAACAACGCTCGAAAGCTACAGCCGAGCGCTCAACCACTGAGCTATGGCGGGTTGTATTTTCCAAACTTTTGTATGGCGTTTCAAACCCTAAAAGAGTTTGATATATCCTATATCAGTATTGATTTAAAAATTTATTGTATGAAATTGCCCAAACGGAAACTCACAAAGAGATAATCATAGTGAGGAAAATACAGGGGATAGAGGAGCTATGACTGCCAATTCCTGTTTAGTTTTCATTCCCTGTTGATTGAGCCAGTAAAATCTTATGCCTTCAAGCACTTCGGTATCAATAAGGCTTCTTTCAATAAGTTCTTTAAGTATTCCCTTTATGCTGGTCCTTGAGATATTTGCATTAAGCTGGGTTGCTTTTGCCCTTATTTCTTCCGATGTTCTCTTTTCGTTATCCATGGTTCTTAATACGGCAAGCCTTTGTCTTGGACTTGCGATAATCCAGCCTATTAACTCCCAATCATTGTCATCGTTGTTTTCAGAACGTAATAATTTAAGCCATTTCCTTACCTCGTCACTTAATGCGTAAAATCTGCCTTTTCTTACTCCAGGATTGAGCGGCAGGACAAGGGCTTTATCAAGGAATGGCTTGAGGTTAAGTTTTCTCATGCTTAATTCTCTTTCAACATTCCTCGGGGTTTTTGGAGTGGAAAAAGCAAGCAGGATTTGCTTGTTTCGGCGCTTTTCTATCCACCTGATAATGTCTCTTTTTTTCACTCAGATAAGGATAAAATTCCTATTAAATCCCTTGTACAAGGATAGGAATTTTTTGGTTTCCATTATATATTCCAATGACTTAGGGGCTTTTCAGTGGTATAATTAAAAAAAATATAAATAGGTTTCTTAAAAAGAGAATATATCAATATAATTTCGGAACCAAAAAATGAAGAAAGTCAGAATGGTTAATCAGGAATCTTTTAAGATGGAAGACTGGCGGAAAGAAATTATCAGATGTTCTGATGGTATAAAGCAAGATGCACGCGATCCGTCTTTTTATTTGAGTTTATGGTTAAACTACCACGCTGTTTTTGTAGATTCCCCCGAAAATAGAGCCTGGCTTGACGAAAGAATGAAACTTTTGCTGTCCCAAGAAAAGGAAAAAGTTAGTTTAGAAATTCCCTTTGAATTAGGTTGTTGTTTTGCTGCCCAGACGAAAAATAATGAAGCAGTTTTTTTCTTTAAAAAATGCAGCTATCTTGTCTCGAAGTTAATCTTCCCACATTATCTATCTGGACTATGCTATCTTAAAAACAAAAAGTTTTCAGAGGCCCTTGAATCATTTAAGCAAGCTTTAAGTTGCGATCCAAATGTACTAGTTGAATATTCTATAGAATACTACTTAGGTGTTTGTGCTTTGGAGTTAGCCGATTTCAATTCGGCAATAAAATATCTTACACGGGCTAGAGAGAAGGTACCAAAGCGTATTTTGGCGTTACCTGGTTTTTGGGTAACAAAGAGCGATGTGGAAAGTATATATTACTTTTCTTTAGGTATGGTTTATTGGCGAGATGAAAAACTAGAAAAAGCCAAGGAAAATTTTCAAAAAGCTGCAGAATCAGTTAAAGATACATTTAAAGGCAACAAGGAAGATAGGCAAATGTTCAAGTTAAACACTCGATTGGCTGACTTGATAGATATCGAAACTAAATATTATGTTATTTTGAAAGAGAGCAAAAGCCTCAGGAATTTAAAGAAACAACTTTCTAATCTTTTTACTTCGTATATTGAATTGTTAACAGTTCATCAAAGAAAAGGAATGCTTAAAATATTCCAGACCATGAGGGATAAAAGAGACCTTCTAGAGGTTGACAAACTAAAGGGTGAGTTTGCGAAATTATTTTTGGATGAAACAACAATTTTCCATTTACCTTTTTTAGCAAAGTATGATTCCATGTACCGCTTGATAGCTGTTCTTAATGGAGAAAAAATAGGGAAATATGATATCGCAGAATGCAGGGAAATATTGCGTGAATACGGATTTGAGAATTCAGTGAATCTTATAAATGCAATTGATAACTTTAGAACGAAATTAGAACAGAATCTTAAAGTATACAAAGCCGTTGATCAAATTCCCGATGAACAAGAAAAAGAGATGCTTTATATCCTAAAAGAACCTTTCTTAAAAGAGAAAACTGGATTAGAAGAAATAAAATCCAAGATTGATAGAACACAGGGATTTGAGAAGCTAAGTGATTTAGAAAAGGCTGAGTTAGAGTTGGGATATCTAAATGGTGAGTATATAGTTAAAATCAACGGCAAAGTTATAGAAGAATTTAAGACATCTGAAAATGATTTTGCCCGTTTCTTAAGGTTGGCTGTGGCGATGGCGACAAATGAGAGAAATTACGAGGGGAGAATCTATAAGTACGATGATCCAGATAATGAGCCTAAATGCAGGGGTTTTAACTTATACATTGGCGGTTTTTGTCAGGAAGGAAAAGAAAATAAAGAAAAACAAGATAAGCAGAAGAAAAGAGATACTGAACTGTATGACCTCAGGAATTTCCTTGGCAACTGCGAAAGCTTAAGATTAGGCAGGGCAGAGAAAAGAAGGTTAATCTGGAGCAGAAAACACTTTGGAGAAGTTAGATTAGGAGTTAAGTTTAAAAAAATCACAATAAAAAACATAGAGACTCTTGAGAATTTTAAATCAGCTTTATCGAGGTCTGTTAAAAATAGATTTGGTACACCAATTGCCGAGATAAATGAAGCACTCATCAAAGACGCTTATAATGCCTATATAAAAACTCCTTCCTAAGAGATTCTTGATTGATTTCCAGAAGTCTTGTCTCGCCCCATAGAAATTGTACTACTCCATAATAATCTTTTTAAACCCCCTCTTATTTAATATTTAGACTACCCGCCTTAGTTTTATTCCCAATAGCATATCGTGAAAATCCTGCCTAAAATTTGCAAAACACAAAAATGACAAAGATAAAAAATTTACCCCTTGAGGAGAAGCTTAAAATTCCAATCAGGAAACTGCCCTTTTCAAAGGAAGTAAAAACCGAATTTGAACGGAAGAGCGTTTATGGATTGGAAAAACTATATTACAAGGTTCTAGGTTTAATAGAGCCAACTGGCGAAATGAGGGTGTGCTTGCCTGGATTCACTTGTGAGGCATACAGCGAGTCGATTCGTTTACTTAGCGCCTTAAAATTAATGCCCAAAGATAACAGAATTTCTGAAAAATATCTTAGTTCAAAACTGCTTAGTTATGCAAATAAAGAGAGTTAGGACAATTTTTTCTTTTACACCCAGTAATACACCCTGTATCTAACATATTGCAATTACTTGATTTACAACAAATATATGTTATCCTTTTAGTGTAAAATAAAAAAGGTGAGTGAGGAAAGCAAACAAAACGGTTTCTAAAAAAAGGAGGATCCATGAAAACCCTAACAAAAAATCATCGTAAGTCTCAGCAGAAATCTAGAGACACTGTATTTTCTAAGATTCGTATCCCTAAGTTTGCTCCCATAGGCATCGGGAATTTTAGAAACTACTGGGATAAGAAAGATCTCCAGGCGCTTGTTTTTTTGTACGGAGAGAGCGATTAAAAGGGGGATAGCATCAAAGCCTTTTACGGGGAATACCAATATGAATACAAATATCATGGGAAATACAGATGTCTATCTCGATGAAGTAAAATTGATATGGGATCCAGTCTATAAATATTGGAGAATAAAAGATAAGCATGGAGATTTTTTAGGCTTAGTCCTCCAAGACCTTTCAATCTGTATTTACTGTAAAAAGTGCAAAGTTTTCTTTAAAATCCCGATAAGTGTTTTACTAAAACTTAACAGTAATTAAAAATGAATTAGGAGTTTTTAATTAACCCATAGGGCATAGGGTCATAAGGACCAGAGGCTCAGAAGCAAAAGGAGCCTCAAATGACCCTATGTCTTGATTGTGTTGAACGAGACCGCTGTAAAGAAATTTGCCCCGCAGTAAAACAAGAAATCACCGGAAGAGGAAAAACTGCATCGCGAAAGCCCAAAACCTACCCCGTAGATTTTTCCCACATAGAGGATACTCACCAAGCGCTTAATCCTTTCCAAAAAGATGTCCTGCGCACCCTAAAAAATCTTACCTTATGTATCAAAGAGCAGTTGCTTACCAATCTAGAAATAGAAGAGGCAATAAATAAATCCTTAAACGATAAGGAAAAAGAAGTAATTTCGTTTTTTATGCATAATTATAAGCAGGAAGAGATTGCCGAAAAACTAAATATCTCTCAGCCAAGGGTAAATTTCCTGCTTAAAAGAGCATTGAGGAAATTAAGAAATTTTCTTGAAGAGTTATAAAACAAGCTAAAAATATTTACTACCCATGAAGGCTATAAATACGCTTATGGAAGAGGGAACAAAGCAAGTGAAAGAAAACAAAATATATATAAAAACAAATGAGATAGAAAGGTCGGGATAAAATGTCAAAAAAACTAATTCGGAAAGGTTATAGAGTTTGTACTACTGGGTATGGTAGGACAAATAAGTGGCCTAAACAGCATGGCAGAGTAACTAAGAAAAGAGGCAATAGTGTATTTGTTCAGTGGGATAACACACACTTCGAAGATGAAATGGATAAAAGAGAAGTTGAGCAAGAAAGAAGATAAATTGAAGTGTGTATAATTACCTAAAAATAAGGGCAATTTTTCTATTTGAAAGGGCTTTAAGGAAATTAAGAAATTTTCTTAGGGAGTTATAAAATCGCTTCCAAATCTCTACTGCCATTGGGAGGGTAGAGCTATGGACAAATTCGTAAATAAAATTATTTGTGGTGATGCCCTAAAAATACTGAAGCAAATTCCAAACAAGAGCATAGATATGGTTTTGAGTGATCCGCCTTTCTTTATCAGAAGGCAGATAATAATCCATCGCAGCATGAACCCAAAGAAATACAAGTATGTTGGAAAGGATATTGTCCTTGGGGGATGGAGCTGGGATGCACAGTGGGATTCTGAAAAGGAATATCTTGAATGGTGCAAAGGGTGGTTTGGTGAATGCGTAAGGGTGCTAAGAGAAGGAGGCCATTTTCTCTGTTTCTTCGATAGGCTAAAACAATGGTGGCTTTATGAATGGGGAAACAGCTTAGGAATGATAACCAGGCAGCCGCTATACTGGCTTATTTCCAATCCTGTGCCGAGGGCAAGGTGCGTGGATTTTATGGGTGGAGTAAGCTCGATTTTCTGGGCAACTAAAAAAACGTATAGCAGAAAAGTGGCAATTTTTAATTATAGGCTGGGCCAGCATAGAAATTATGCAACATCTTCTTTATGCCAGGGGAAAGAGAGATTAAAGGATAAGAACGGAACCATCCACCCGACTCAAAAACCGTTGGTGGTTATCGAATGGCTATTAAATTATCTATCTCAGCCGAATGAGCTTGTTCTCGATCCTTTTGTTGGCGTTGGCTCTACAGCAGTTGCTTGTAAGAGGCTTAATCGCAGATTCATAGGAATAGACAGCAATCATAAATACGTTAGCGTTGCTAGAAAAAGATTAACCATGCCAGATTGTCGATGAGTAACTTTATGAGAAGAGAACATATAATTAACAAGATTATCTGCGGCGATGTTTCCGATGTTTTAAGGCAGCTTCCTTCTGATTTCGTTGATTGTGTAGTTACGTCTCCGCCTTACTGGTCCTTGAGGGATTATGGGAACCAGACAGAAAAAATATGGGATGAAAAAGAAGGTTGTGAGCATAATTTTGAGATTAAAAAGATAAAAAATCCTATGGATAGAGGCGGGAAGGGACAGCATGATTCAGGGGGTATTGTTGGAAAAATGGGGGATAAGACCTTGAGTAAAGCAGAACAGGGATTTTGCTCAAATTGTAGTGCTTGGAGAGGGCAATTGGGATTAGAGCCCACCTTTGATTTATACATTAAGCATCTCTGCGATATTTTTGATGAAGCAAAAAGAGTTTTAAAGCAAGAAGGCACCTGTTGGGTAAATCTCGGGGATACCTATTCAGGAAGTCATCAGGGTTACGGCAAAAATTCGCTCAATAGAGTATTGCATAAGAAAATTGAAAATTTAGGTTCTGTAGATAATTATTTAGAAAAATATAAACATATAATAAATCAGGCGCCGCCATCAGCAAAAACTTCAGTTGCAGATAAAAGCCTTTGCCTTATTCCATTTCGCTTTGCAATTGAGATGGTTAACCGCGGCTGGATTTTGAGAAATGTTATCGTCTGGCACAAGCCAAACTGCATGCCCTCAAGCGTTAAAGACAGATTGACAGTAGATTTTGAGTATATCTTCTTTTTCGTGAAGGATAAAAAATATTGGTTTGAAACGCAGTACGATCCTTTGAAGGATTCGTCTATTGATAGGTTGAAACACAATTTTAATATGAATAAAGGCGATATTCAATCAGCAGTAAAAACCTCTGGAATAAAAAAGTTTCAGGAAAGATTTCTTAAAAATCAAGTGCAGGGAAAGAATAAAAGATGCGTTTGGAGTATTACAACGAGAGGCTTTAAGGGAGCCCACTTTGCTGTATTTCCGCCGCAACTTGTAGAAACGCCAATTAAGGCAGGATGCCCAGAGTTTGTATGTAAAAGATGCGGGAAGGCAAAAGAACCAATAATTGAGAGTCAGTTTAAGCAGCATTCAATAGGAGCTACATCCAGGCAATACTGGAAAGTTAGAGATTTCAAAGGTGATAATACTGTTAAAAATTCAAGTCTTAAAGTGGGTTATACCGACTGTGGCTGTAATGCGGGATTTAGGCCAGGCATAGTTTTAGACCCTTTTTGTGGCTCTGGCACAACCTTAGCCGTGGCTAAAAAATTAAGCAGGAATTATATCGGAATAGAGTTAAATCCGGACTATGTAAAGATGAGCCGGAAGAGGATAGAGGGATCCTATGGAAATAAGGACAATTAGACAAAAAGATTTAGATGCTTCTTGCTGGTCAATTCAGTTTTTGGGTAAAGGACATTGTAAGAAGTGCGGATTCAATAATAAAAAACAATGTGGCGGCAATACAGGCAATGCAAGGCTTATTAAGAAAGGGTTAATAAAGCCAAAGTCAAAAACTATTTTATAAAAGTTTATGGCGACTTCTTCAAAAAGAAAAAATGATTGGAAATGTGATTCTTGCGGTCAAGAAAAAGATACCCTCTACTTTCTGGATAAAAAGCAGATTTGTGAAGAATGCGGGAAAAGATAAGGATAAACAATGGATATTCTCGTTAGCTTAAAGGACTTCTGGATAAATTTTATATGGTGGCTTAAGCCCAGCATAACTTTTTTTGTCATTCGTATGGGCTTAATGCTTGCGGTAACCTATGGTTTGTTAAGCGTTATGTTAATGTATTCCCTATCGCGGACTATTTTTTTTCAGGTCTGCGCAGCCTTTTTAGGGGTTATTATTGCATTAAACATTCCGCTCAATGTTTTCAGGGACACCAGCCGGGGAGGCTTTACTCTCATAGTTACATTTTTCTTTTTATGCATGGCGTTCTTGCCAGCTTGGTTGCCTGCTTATCTTGTACCAATTTATGGGCATCAACTAAGATTGCGTAAGATATTACGCTATATCATATGGGGGCTGTTCTTACTACAAATAATCATAGGATAAGGCGATGGATAACATAAAAGATTTACTAAAAAAATTTGTTGAGATGCAGCGAGACCAAGACAAAAACGATGGCAATGGGTCAATGCAGGATGGGGAGAATCTTCTAGAGGAGAAAATCCAGGATGCAGGTTACAATCCAGATGAGATTAGGGAATTTGTTGATACTTTCTCTCCGGATGAGGATATAAACAAAATAGTCGAAGATATTTTTAAGGTAATTGGCAAGGAAGTTACTTTTAGGAAGCCCACGAGAGTTAGTGATGATGGTTTTGTCAGTAAAAGCATCTCGACTAAGGAAACAGAGCAGGGCTTGGAAAGAACCACTGAAACTCCTCTTATTGTTGCCTCTTGCGGCAAGGTAATCAAAGAGGAAGAAATCGGAGTGAGGTGTTCTGTTCCAACATGTAACCAATACGACTGTAAAGAGCATGCCTTTGTCTGTCATTCTTGCGGCAATGGACTTTGCATAAGGCATGTCCAGTTTTTTAAGAATGAAAAAGGCGATAATATTCCGTATTGCCCGGATTGCTTTAGAGAGCAAGTGTTAAATCAGTACCTTTGGTAGAAAGGATACTCAAATGAATTCTGAAAAAATCTTTAAATTTAACCAGCAGGAAGATTTTACCTTTGGAAATGTCATCTATCTTGTTTCTCTTGCCAAAAAGACAGGTGAAATAAACAAGCCTTATGTGGTCAACGCCCTAAAGATGATAGGGGCATTTTCCTATAATCCTTATGTGGTAAGAAAAACCCTAAGTGAAGTACTGCTAAGACTGGAGAAGGTAAACGCCAGACAGCTCTTAAGCGGTAATGTTTTTCCTATTCCTGACCCTAAGATTTTACAGGGTGATATCTATGTAGGAAATGCTGTAGGCAATAATCTTCCGGTTTATTTATCCTTAAGAAACATCAACGAGAATATCGGGGTCTGGGGCAGGGCAGGAAGCGGAAAGACTAACCTGTGTACCATACTCTGCCTTGAGCTGAATAAACGGCATATTCCGATAAGGGCGTATGACTACAAGGCCGAGTATAGGGACTTGCTGCCATTCATTGAAAAAGGAGTCGTCCTAAACCCCTCTTTAGATAAATTGAACCTCCTTGAACCAACGGGTGAGCCAAATGCCTGGATTCAATTTTTAGCTGATATACTGCAGCAGGATTTTAACCTGAAACCCGAGACCAAATTCATGCTGCTAAATTATATGGATGAACTCTACAAAGCTTACGGGGTTTATGAGGGGAAAAACACGTATCCAAGTTTGCAGAATTTAAGGGAGTTTCTTCTTGAGGCAGCAAACAAGACCGGCACGCCATCGTCTAAGAGAAGAAAAATTTTTACCTGCCTTGAGCTAATAGAAACCTTACGCACAAGCTTGGGTGAGATGCTTGATTGCAGCAACGGCTATACTGAGGGACTCCTGAGTGATTTTGAGTTTATTTCTTATGAGATGTCTAATTTAAACTCAAACGTTCAGTCTCTGCTTTCAAAGATAAGACTAAAGCAAATACACCAAAGATATTTTTTGGGCGAGCATCGCAATGAATTAAAGCTGGTAAATCTATTTGAAGAGTCAAAGATGAATTTTGCGCAAAGCCTGCATCAAAGCAGTACCTCGGTGGATTTTAGCAAGCAGATAGTTACCCAGGGCCGTTCCCCTGGCTTAGGTTCAATAATTACCGACCAAAACAAAAACGAGTTGGCTGATTTTGTGCTTAATAATTTATCCGTCCAGATATGCTTCAACCTTTCTTCACCGAGAGAAAGGCGGCTTACTGGCTATTCTTTAGGCTGTAATAGTGAAAGACAAATTGAGCAGCTTCGCTATCTGAAAATTCCTTACGCTGTAATATCCAAAGCAGGTTATCCGCCTTTTTTATTTAGCATTCCAAAGTCTCCTGTAAAAAAGCATATCTCCAATGGGGAGTTAATGGAGATAGTTAAATCGCGGTTTGCTAATTTAAGCGCAACTCCAAGCCAATGTCCTCAGAGAATAAAAATCAATCTTAGTTACCATCCTGATTATGAAATAAGGCAAGCGCCAAAGCCCAAAACCCTTAAAGACTACTTAAAAGACATTAAAAGTTTTTTAGAGCAGGTGAAAAATAATCTTCAGCTTAACATTTCTAAACTATACGCATCCTTGAAGCTGTCCGGCAGAAAAGGCGATAAGCTGAAAGGTCAACTGCTTGAGAACGGCTTACTTGAAGAGCAAGTTCTTCGTACGGGCGAAAGAAAGCGGCCCTCAAAGACATTAAAACTCACCGCCAAAGGGGAAAGGATATTCTCATGGCTAAAACAAAAGGTAAAGGGGGCTTAAGCCACCAGAATTTACAACAGGAGTTAGCCCGACATTTTATGGCTCAGGGAAAACTTGCAGTGGTTGAGGCTTTCATTGGCAAGAACGTAGACATCCTGGTTTATGATTCCACAAAAACAATCGCCATAGAAATTCAGATTACTCCTCAACACTGCTTGGAAAATATAAAAGAGGACTTCCGCTTAGGCTGTGATGAAATATGGATTATATGTACGTCAACTGAGGTATTAAACAACATCAAAAATAAAGCTCAACCGCATTTAGATAATACCTTATGGAATAAAACCAGATTCTACCTTGTAGAGGACTTTATTCCGCACCCGAATAACAAAAACACTAATATAACTCGGAATAAAATCGTGGAACAAAGTAAAGGAATAAAACCAAACTCAGAAAGGGGGTGAAGAAAATGCAGAAAGTAATATCAGTAGTTGTGGCAGGCAGTGGACAGATTAAGGATATTGCCATCACGCCGGGAGTAACCACAAAAAGAATTCTCGAGGAGGCTGGATTAGGAGATAGTTACATCCTCTCAAGAAAAGGTGGTGATGCCTTGGCAATTGATGCGGATATCTATAATCTCGTTTCCGACAAGGAAAAGATTTACGCTACCCCCGAAGATGTAAGCGTAGGCGCTTCCACTGCCTCCCCTTCGGGGGCTTTAGGCAATTTTCAAGTTAAGCTTATTCGCACAAGAAGGCTTTACCCAGAAGGAATGCCAAAACCACTCAGTTTAACAAAAACCAGAGAATTTAAGGCAATTAAACTGATTAAGACAGGCAAGGACATTCCCTATTGGCAGGAGAGCAATTGGATTAAGACAGGCAATACATTTAGAGGTACTTTTAAAACAGATTATGGCAGCTGGCGAGGTATTGTTGAGCGAAACTACGAGGGCGATCATTCCTTTTACATCTTTGAGCTGCCACAAGCATTAAAGGACAGCGATCATGGGCAGTGTTTTTCTTACAAAGGAAATGGCAGGTTCCTTATTCACTTCTCAGAAAAACCCGAAAATGTTGACTCTGGAATAATCAGCATAGAAAGTTTGATTGCCGAATCCTTTCGCAATCATAAGCGTTCTTATGTACAAAAGGACGAACAAAATGAGGGAGGTTCTGGATGGAAGCCAAATTTTTTGGAGATTCTTTTTCCCCGTTTGAAGTGGAGAAGATAAAAACAGAAATTGAGGCGAATATTGGAAGGCTTTCTGAAGAGATAGCCTTGGCCTGTAAGGGGCCTAATGCTGATAAGGCAAACTTTTTCTTTACGCTGGCTCTTTTAATAGGAAAGCTTGGCCGGCTTTTGAATGAACTGCCGGTTTTTCTCAAAGATGCAAATAAATGCGTCTATGTTTTGAGCTCTCTTTTCTTGCATGAGAGCTTTAACTACCTCAATAAAGGCAGGGCAGAATCCCTGCACTTTGTCACTGGCCCCAATCTTGGCAATATCTCTGTGTTAGATAGAATCATTGACCTGCCCCTTCAAGCACAAACCCTTATATTTGCAAGAGCCGAGGAAGTTGCAGTGAGGAAGGCATTAATTTATCTAAGCAGATGCGATCACAAACTGCAAGGCTGTTTCCATATTCATCCCGGAAATGGCATTGGTTCAACTATTCCATCGGGGATTGACTTGAGGCTGATGGGGACTTTGGATAGAGGTGGTTACAAAGCCATAAGTGCCATATTCTCTAGGGATGGTTATATCAGGTTTTATTCATCTTTGGACTTTGAGGTTGAAATATATGGCAAAGGCGTGGAGAAAATTGATGCAAGAGTCTATCGTATCACTGAAATCAGTTAGGTTTTACTGCAAGGAAATTAAACCCAAGGATGTTTCTGCCGCAAGCGCTACGTCCAGACAAGAAATAATCCCCGGCTTTAAACAGGAGATTATGAACAGGCTTACCATAGTGCTTATTGGAGCTGGGGGTTTAGGTGGCGAAATAGGTGAAGGGCTGGTAAGGAAAGGTGTCGGTTGCCTAAAAATATTTGATGGTGATACCGTTGAAATTTCTAATCTAAGCAGACAAAAATTCTTTGAGGAAGATTTGTATAAGAATAAGGCCATTTGTCTCGGGAAGAATTTAGCGATACAAGGAATCAGGAGGACCCAGATTATTGCGTATCCTGTAATGTTTCAAAAAGCCATTGAAGACAAAGTTGATACGATCTGCGATATAGCGATTTGTGCGCCCGATAACAACATAACAAGAATTTTTGTTTCAAAATATTTCTATGAGACCACACCAGTAATTTTTACCGGCTTAGACAGAGAAGCAAATACGGGATATATCTTTATTCAAGAACTAAAAAAGATAGGTTTGTTGGATGCTATCCCAAGTGTTGCTCATAAAAAGCATAGTCCCTGTCCGAATACTCCCGCAGTAATTGATATTGTAAAGATTGTTGCTGGATTTGTCTTGTTTGCGATTGACTCCGTGGCTATGGAGAGAAAAAGAAACTGGAATTATCGGCAAATATTTCTTTGTGGTTTTGCGCCTGAAATTGTAAGGAATATTGAGACAAAAGAGGGCTGCGCTGGATCGGATTAGTAAACGCAGTAGAATAAAAAAGAATTTCGATAAGAGATGATAAAAAATGCCCGAGAACCTAACCCCTCAAGAAAGATTAGAAAGAATTACGTCAATTATAAACAAGGGAATTTATCTGCTTGCCTTGAAAGAGGGGTGGTTTTGTCATCAAAAAACGGAGAAGCTTAAACGATCAGAAATAAGCAAAGAGGAAAGGCCTATAGTTGAGCTGTGCAAAGGCAGGGGTAAAATAACAAATAAGGACCTGCAGGATTTATTAGGGATACATCGAAATACCGCTACAGTTAAGCTTAACCAGATGATGCTTAAAGGGCTATTGGTAAAAAACGGAAATCGCAGAGGTACGTATTACATTCTTAATGTGCATAACGCCAAAAATGTGCATAAATTGGAGTGGGAAAATTGTGCTTGAGCATGATAAAAACAGCCTCGCTAATGTGCATAACAGATGTGCATAAAATTTTTCGGTTAAGATTCATCAAACGATTCTCTGGTAACTAATTTCGTTGACCCTTGAATATCAATGGGATATAATATCAAATGCTGTTTCTGCTTATGCAGCCTTGTGACTCCGACATAGAAGATAATGGTGTAGAATTTTCGTAGTGCGTTCTTGATGGCGCAGCCAATGTTTTTAAAATCCGAACTTTTTGCTGAGTTTCCGCAATACATTGTAACATCAGGGATTGCGTAAAGGTCAATCTTGACTTTCAGCAGCTTAGTTCGGATTTTGGTTTTAAATACGCCCGGCAGGTTTTCAGGCAGCTTGTCTTTTGCGGGGTCAAAGGGATAGACAGTAATTTCCTTGATTAATAGCTGCATTAATTCCTTCTGGTCTGCAAGCGGCAAAGTTTCAATTGCCTTATCAAAGTTCTGCAACCCTTTTTGGATTATATCAATGCTAAGCAGCCTTGATTGTTTCATTTCAAGCTCTGCATCAGTTTTGTCTTTTTCAATCTGTGATTTATCACGTTCCTGAACAAGCCTGTTATGCTCTTCCTGCACATCCCTTGAAATAATCCCTTTCTTCATTCCCTCAACGATATTCTTAATCTGGCCCGTTATTTCAGCTATTTGCTTTTTGTATTGCTTTTCTTTCTTGAGCAAGGGTGCAAGGCCACTAGAGGCATCTCTATTAGCTGACTTAATACATTCATCAAGTAACTTTTTGTTTTTGCTTATTTCAGAAATCGCCTTCTTGATTGTATTCTCAAACTCTCTTGCCGGCAGGGAACGGACTCTGCATTTTGATTCTCTAGATTCCTTGGTAACAATAACGCAGGAATAATAAAGATAAGGTGTGCCATCCTTTTGTTTCTTGCCAGAGGGATAGGGCGTCATGGTTGAGCCGCAGTCGCCGCATTTCAATAGGCCTTTTAGCAGATGGACATGCTCATCTTTTTTAAGCAGGAGAGGGGATATTTCTCTTTTTTCTGTGTCCTTGCCCCTTATTTTCTGCACTTCCTTAAACACCTTTTGTGAGATTATTGGCTCATGCTTTCCTTTGTATTCCTTGCCTTTATGAATGATTGTGCCTATATAAATAAGGTTTCTTAGCATGCGCGTAACATCATCCTCATCAAGCTTATTTCCGCCAAGCGTCTTTTTTACGCCCTTTCTTGTTTTTACCTCTCTGATTTTATTTCTGAATCCCTTTGCATTTAACTCCTCTTTAATTTCAGAAAGGCGCTTGCCTTCCTGGCATCTCTGATATGCAAGTTTTACAGCCTTAGCCTCTTTCTTATTCACAATGAGGATGTGGTTTTCAAAATCATAATCATAGCCAAATGGAATCCAGCCGCCATGCCATTCACCGCTTATGGCTCTTCGTTCAATTGTAGATTGTGTTCTTTCAGAAATCAACTCACGCTCAAACTGGGCAAAGCTTAGCAGCATATTTAACATCAGCTTGCCGGCAGAGGTAGAGGTATCAAGCGGCTGTGTTGCAGAGGCAAAGACTATGTTATGCTTGTCAAATATTTCAACAAGATTATAAAAATCCTTTGGCGAGCGCGAAAGCCTGTCATATTTGTAGAATACAATTGCATCTATCAAGCCAAGCTCACTATCCTGCAATAATTCCTTCAGGGCAGGCCTGTTTAAATCCTTGCCTGAATGCCCAGGGTCCTCGTAAACTTTAGCCTCTGTCCACCCCTCACCTTTTCTTATGCTGATAAAGTGCCTGCATATCTCCTTCTGGCTATCCAGAGAGTTCGCTTCCCTTTCAGATTTTCTTGCCTGCTCTTCGGTTGAAACGCGAGTATAAATGGCGCATCGTATAAGTTTTTTCTTTTCTGATTCCTGCTTGGGCATAAACATTCTCCTTGTGGCCAACAAAACAGTTTAACATACTTTATGAAACGAGTCAATAATTATTGTTACGAAAGATTTATGCTTTAAGGTATGATTGTGGATTGGGGGAATGTGGATATGTTGCTGGCTAAAGGTTTGAGGACTACTCTAAGTGGTATTTGCTTGAGGCAAACGGGATTAAGTGATAAAATATAATATTATGGGAAAAGAAGGAGACACAAAAAACCTTGACTTTTATGCAGATATAGGGTATAAAATAGATAATAATCTGGCTGTGGTATGTTTCGAAGGGGGAACTGCCACGTTAAAATAATTAAAACCTTCGCTCACAAGGCGAGGGTTTTTCTGTTTATAAGGGAAAGTTTATAAGTGAGAAAAACGATATTAGACAATGAAGGTTTTTATTAGTCATAGCACAGAAGATATGCAGATTGTCAATGAGTTTGTGAATATATTAAGACTCAAGGGCATAGAGGCATACATGGCTATTTTTGATGTTCAGCCTGGGTCTGACTTATGGGTGAAAATTGAATCAAATATAAGAAACAGTAACTGTGTATTGGCGATAATAACCAAAGACGGTTCTCGGTCAGATATGGTAAATCAAGAAATTGCGACTGCGAATGCCTTTAAGATTTCTGTTGTGCCAATTGTTGAGAGGGGGGTTGTATTAAAAGGGATATTGGCAGGCAAGGAATATATAGAATTTGATAAGGATAATCCAAAGCAGGCTTACATAAATGCCAATAGTTATCTGGATAGACTGCAGGTACAGGTTGAAAACAATGAGTTTATAGGGAAGTTGGTTCTCGCTGGTTTAGCTATATGGTTATTGAGCCAATCTGACAAATAGATTTTTAGAGCTGTGGAAAATAATTATAGATGATAGAGATTTATTGAAAGATGGAGGTAATACTATGGAAGCTAAATTAAAACACCTGGAAATAATTCAGGATGTTATTAATCGAATGGCAAATAATTCTTTTTTGTTGAAAGGCTGGAGCGTTGTTTTAGTGTCGGCTTTGTTTGCATTGGCGGCAAAAGATTCAAACACGCTTTATATTTACTTAGCCTATTTTCCAACCATAGCTTTTTGGGTTTTAGATGGATATTTTTTGCGGCAAGAAAAACTTTACCGGAAACTTTATGATAAAGTTAGAAACACGGATGATTCGAAAATAGATTTTTCTATGGATACTTCATCGGTAACTAAACAAGTAAGTGCATGGAGCGAGGTAGTTTTTTCTAAAACACTTAGCATTTTTCACGGAGTTATTGTTTTGACTATTTTGCTTGTGATGTGGATAGCGAGCCGGTTATAATAAAGTAAAGGTTAATTTAAGAAGGAGGAAGACACATGCCTAAAAAGAGAGTTTTTGTAAGTTTTGATTTTGATAACGACAAAATTTTGAAAGACTTTATTGTCGGTCAATCAAAATTACAGGATTCCCCATTTGAGGTTATTGATACTTCAATGAAAGAGGCTGCCCCAGAGAAAGACTGGCTGGATAGGGCCGAAACAAAAATTAAGGGTTCAGATATGGTTCTTGTTATGGTGGGCCCAAAAACACATAAAGCTCCAGGGGTTCTTAAAGAGGTGGCTTTTGCTAGGGAATGGAATAAACCAATTGCTCAAGTTATCGGCTATAAAGATGGTGATTATACACCTGTTCCAGATGCTGGCCGGCTCTATGCTTGGAATTGGGATAATTTAAAAAAACTATTGGGATAAACCTTTAATCACAATGTTTTTAACCATAGGTTTTATTTAATTTTTAGGCACTTGGAGGTTATTGAAATGGCAAGAAGAGTATTTTTTAGTTTTCATTATGAAAGAGATGCTGTAAGGGCAGGGCAAGTCAGGAATAGTAATGTAGTGAAAAATAAATCCATTGAAACTTCAGATTTTATTGATTCTGCCGGATGGGAAGCGGTAAAAAAGGGTGGAGATGAGGCTATAAAAAGATGGATTGCAAATCAGCTAAATGGAACCTCTGTCACTGTTGTTTTAATCGGAGCGAAGACATCTGAGAGGAAATGGGTTAAATATGAGATTGACGAAAGCTTGAAAAGAGGTAATGGATTGCTTGGCATATATATTCACAAATGTCCTTTATTTGATGGTAGCATTGATGCAAAAGGGGATAACCCATTTGAAAAGTTATATTTTGACAGAAATGGAACTCAACAATATTTGTCAGAGATCTATAAAACCTATGATTGGATTAACGATAATGGGAGAGAAAATCTTGGTGATTGGATTGATTCGGCTGCTAAAAAAGCCGGGAAATGATAGAAAAATTATTAAGACATTTTAGTCTACTGATAAAAGGGAAACAAGATGCAAGATTACGAAAGAAAGACAATTTCGGAAGTTATCGAAGAAATTAATAAAAAATATTTCCTGCCAGACATACAACGCAGCTTTGTCTGGGATCCTGAGCAAGTTTATGCCCTCTTCGATTCAATAATGAGGGATTATCCTATCAGCACTTTCTTATTTTGGAAGCAAGATGGTGCGTATCTAAAATCTGAGAATATCAAGAAGCTAGAGTTTGTTCACACGAGTAAGGGGAAAAATAGGGAAAATACAGAAATATCCTCCGCAAAAGAATACCTGCTTGTTTTGGATGGGCAACAACGCCTCACCACCTTTTATCTTGTATTAAAAGGGAACTATATTATCCGGAATAATCCATATGACTTATATTTTAATGTGTTGAGTGGCGATAAGGAATTAGAAGATGGAGTACTGTATGAGTTTAAATTTTTTAATGAAAAAAATGGGGATCATTTTAAGGAAGAGGATAAGAAAGAAAAGACCGTAAAATTGTGGTTCCGCGTTAAAAATGTTTACGATATAAATGACATTGAAGATGTTCCTGATATCCTAGAGGACTCAATTGAAAGAAAATATGATTTAGAATTGTCGAAAGACCAGATGAAATCATTCTCTAGGCTTTTAAGGATGTTAAAGTATGAAAAATTAATTTACTATTATCCCGAAGTCGAAAAAGATTATGACAAGGTTTTGGATATCTTTGTAAGGACAAATTCTGGCGGAACGATGTTATCGTATTCAGACTTGTTGTTTTCAACCATAAAATCAAAATGGGCTGAAGCACGGGGGAAATTTGATTCATTGCTTTCAAATATTAATAATGGCGAAAGATATAAGTTTTCGAATGATTTTGTTTTGAAGATATCCCTATTATTGTATGCAAAAAACACGGAGGAAATCAGATACAAAACCAAGAATTTTAAATCAGATTTGATTCATAAAATTAAAAAGGACTGGAATGAAATCGAGGAAGCCATAACTCTGACGGTGGACATATTGAAAGATAGGCTTTTCTTGTCCAGTTATAAGACGATTTCGAGCAATAATTCCATAATCCCTATTGTTTACTGGATATTTAAGAATCAATACAAAGGGCTGGGGGAAGAGAGGCATTGCATCAAGGATTCGGAAATAGATAGAATTGGGGTTTGGCTTAGCAAGTCTCTGCTGACTGGGATATTCGGAGGACAATCGGATAGCATCTTATATAAATGTAAAGAGGCGATTGATGCAGGCTCTGCCAAGTCTTTTCCGGCAGAGGACATAGAGAAAAGAATTAATACTGAGACCAAAAAAACAATGAAATTGGAAGAAGACTTCCTAGACGATATTTCATACAACTCCAGGGATAGCTACTTAGTTTTATCATTATGCTATAAAGGCGCAATTAATTTTCAGCCCCGATTCAAGGGAAACATTCCTGAACAGGACCACATTTTTTCCCAAGACGAGCTGGATAAGGCCAAGATTCCAGAAGAAAAAATAAACTCGATTTACAACATCAGATATATTGGCAGCAGCGAGAACAAGATTAAATCTAAAACAATTTTCTCCAAATGGATTAGTTCCCTTGGGGAAGAAGAGAAGAAAAAGCATCTTATCCCAGATGGAATTGAAGGGATTAATGATTTTGACAGGTTTTTAGAAAGACGTAAGAAATTGATTGAGAGCAGTTTCAGTTATTGATTATTTTGTTACAGTTTTTTTCGGTTTGTTACATGACAAATTTTGTTTATAGAGAAGGTTTATTAATATTCTTTTCTTTAATTCTTCAGAGGGGGATAGAATGGGTAGTAAGAAAGTTTCAGATATGATTCTTGACAAGCTGGGAGAGAGTATAAAGAAAGATGCTCTATTTGAAGGTATTTCTGAGGACTTAACAGATGAGATTAAGAAAGAGAACTGCCCCAAAAATAATTTAGTAAATCTGCTTAAAAAGAAACAAAATGAAAATACTGGAACTGGAAATTAAGAATTTTCGTGGCATAAAGTCCATAAAGATTTCACCGCAGGGTGAGAATGTTGTTGTATTTGGCCCGAATGGAACGGGGAAGAGCGCAATAGTTGATTCTATAGATTTCTTGCTGACAGGGAAAATTTCAAGGCTGATGGGTGAAGGCACTAAGAATCTGTCTCTTAAAGAACATGGTCCCCATGTGGATTGCAGGAACAATCCGAAAGATACTATTGTATGTGCCACAGTGGCGATTGAGAACAAAGCAGTGACTCTCGAAAGAAGCGTAAGTAAGCCTAACAACCTCAAGATTGAACCAGAATCAGAGAAAGATTTGACGATTTCCTATTTGGAAATGGCCGAATTGGGGCAGCACATATTATCCAGAAGGGAGATTCTAAGGTATGTAACAGCAGAGGCCGGGAAACGCGCTAAAGAAATTCAGGGTTTGCTGGATTTATCTGAAATTGAAAATCTTAGGGCAATACTTGTGAATATTAAGAATGAAGCGGAAAGCGAGTTTAAAAATTCTGAGAGCTACTTCAATATAGCCAAAGGTGATATAACCAAACTATTATCCTTGCCAGATTTCTCAGAATCAGGAGTTATAGATAAGCTAAATGAACTAAGGGGAATGTTGAATGGCTCCAAAATCAGCTTACCGGAACTATCTTCAGAAAAAATAAAAGAAGGGCTTAGTCCATCACCATTTAGTGCCCAAAAGGATATTTTAACTGTACAGGAGATTTTTAATAATATTATCGAAATAAGAGCTTTGGCTCAGGGAAAAGATGAGATAACGGCCAAGGAGGCAGAGTTAAGAGAAATATTGAAAGAGATAGCAAAGGAAATCAAGCTTAAACAGTTTTCTTTATATAAAAAGTTATTCGAAGCAGGGGTGCGGCTTGTTGATAAAACAAACGCCTGTCCTCTGTGCGGCAGGGTGTGGGCTGATGGCGATTTCAAAGCCTTCCTGGAAGAGAAAATAAAAGAAACAGAAGTTGCCAAAGAGAAACAGGATAAGATTGACGAAATTTCATCTTTTATCAAACAGAAATTAGATTTACTGAAGAATGATGTAGTGACCTTGCTGAAGGCACACAGCCAATTTAACATAAAGGCAGTTGATAAGAAAGAAGAAGAGGAATATTTAGCAGGATTGGCTTTATGGTCTGATGCGATGCTCAATCCAATAGAAAAATTTGAGAACAGCAAGTGGCCGTCTGGTGCCTTTTCTGATGTATTTAACCTTTCATTTTTAGAAAAGAAGATATTATCTCCTATTGATGATACTTTGAAGAAAGTTGGCGAAAGCTTGTCCAAGAATCAGGCAGCATGGGATACTCTTACCAAGATGGAAGACAAGTGGAAAAGATATAAAGATGATTTGAGCAGAGTTGAAATTGCAGAATTATTTAAGAGAAGGGCAGAAGCTATTCTTAGGCATTTTGAAGAGGCGCGAGATTCGGTGCTGGAGAGTATTTACGATGCCATCAAGGATAACTTTAACGAATACTACAAGACTATACATTCGGAGGACGAGAAAACATTTTCTTCAAACATAAAGCATGAGGGGGCAGAACTTATTTTCGAGGTTGACTTTTATGGAAGAGGGTTATTCCCTCCGCATGCGTTGCATAGCGAAGGGCACCAGGACAGTATGGGGGTATGCCTGTTTTTTGCATTGAATAAGTATCTTACGCAGGACGCTATAAAAATAGTTGTTTTGGATGATGTTGTTATGTCGATTGACCGCAATCACAGGAGAGGGGTTTGCGGCCTGTTAAGAAAATATTTCTCGGACAGGCAGCTTATTATAACAACACATGATACAGCCTGGGCAAAACAACTGAAGACAGAGGGTGTTGTTAAGCTGAAAAATATGCTTCATTTCGTATATTGGAATATTGAAACAGGCCCGATATTCGAATTGGAAAAAGATTTATGGGACAGAATAAAGGAAGATTTGCAGAAAGATGACCTTCCTTCCGCAGCACATAAACTAAGATATAACGCAGAGTGTTATTTCGAGAATGTTTGCGATTTTCTTAACGCAAAGGTTCCTTATAAAGGGCATCACCAATGGGAGCTTGGGGATTTTGCGCCTGCCGCAATCTCGGCTTACAAAGAGTATTTGAAGAAGGCAAAAGCGAATTTCCAGAACTTAAAACAAACAGACAAAGTCGAAGAGCTGAATAGGCTTGAGCAGAGATTCAGTGAGATAGTCAGTAAATCACAGGTTGAGCAATGGATAGTTAATGCCAATGTGCATTACAATAAATGGGAAACTTTTAGCAGGAATGACTTTGAGCCGGTAGTTGAAGCATTTAAAGAATTATTCGGGTTGTTTACTTGCAGTAAATGTGGGACAATTATCTCGATAGCTTATGGCAAGGGCACGACACCGAAAACTGTTTTAAGCTGTGGATGCAGTTCTTTTTGCTGGAATATAGAGCAGTAGAAAAGATTATAAGTATTACTTATCAGATATATTAAAAGAGGACAAAGGGAAGCCATGAGTTTATTCTCTGTCTCTGGGGTTAAAATGTTGGAAGAGGCACATACAGAATTAGATGGTTTGGTAGATGTTCGTAATGGGCATGTTAAAGAGCTTTTTATAGACTCTGTGAGAAATAATCATTCCCATGATTCAATGGGTCAGCTTTTTGAAAAATCATTAGAAAAGTTTGAGAGAAAGGATATGGGGCAGTATTACACGCCGAAATTGATCGTTGAATACATGATTTCTCAACTGGATATCAAAAAGGATTCAAAGGTGTTAGATCCTTCCTGCGGTTGCGGCTCCTTTCTTTTAACGCTTTTTGATGTATTCAAAGAAAAATACGGCATTCAATTCATAAAGAACATTTTTGGGGTTGACATAAACGATGCTGCCACAGACATGACTCGCCTCTGTCTTTCTAGGAAATCAGGTTTTAAGGATAATTATGTTCCTTTGATAAGACAAAACATAAAAACAGGCAATAGCATAGTTTTAAACAGAATTCTAGATAAAAGTGCATTTGATTGGAATTTCGAGTTCCGGGATGTGATGACGAATGGCGGGTTTGATTTTATAATCGGGAATCCCCCATATGTGACCTTGACTTCTGCTGATTTCGATGCATCTGAATCAATATATAATCAGCTAACAGATGGACCTGTAAATGCAGCAACATTGATGATAGGAAAGTCCCTTGATTTATTAAAAGAGAATGGCATCCTAGCATTTCTCCTTCCAAAATCAATCCTCTATGTAGATTCTTACGCAAAATTAAGAAATTATCTGGCTCACAACACAGAAATCCTTCAAATTTACGATTTGGGTTCTAAATTCAAGGATGTACGGGGTGAGCAATTCATCCTTTTCGTTAGAAAAAGTATTCCAAACAAAGAAAGCCATGTGAAAGTATGTGTTTTTAAGGATAAGGCAAAGGGCTTATCAGAGCAATCTTTTATTAAAATTAAACAAGATAAGCTTACAAGTACGGACAAGTTTTTTACTTTTGATAGTCAGGCTTATTATGAGCTTATTTCCAAGGTGTCGGGCATTGGGATGAAATTAAATGATTTTGTTGATGGCAGGATTTTTAGGGGGTTGCCTGTTGGTGGCAATCAAGCCACTATAGAAAAAGAAAGCTCTGCATCAGAGCAAGTCATTCGCGGCAAGGATATATCAAAATTTAGATTAAAGGCACTTCCTTTTATGGACAAGGAAACCTTAAGCAATCAAAGCCAGGGCAAGATAGAATCTCTGAAGCACAAAAAAGTTGTATTGCAGAACATATTTTCTGCTGAATCAGGAGCCATTGCGGTTTATGATTTGGACAAAACCTTAACTCTCGATACCGTGACTAATGTGATAGTAAAAGATGATGAGCAAGGCAAGTATCTGCTTGCTCTCTTGAGTTCAAAATTAATCAACTTCTATATTATGTATGCCTTGTTTAATAGATCAAGGCTTACAATGCACATGGATAAATCTTATCTAGGCTCAATTCCAGTGATAGCTAATCCAAGCAAGATAAAATTGAATAAGCTGATAAAAATAATAGACTTCTTGCTGAAGAATAAAGATGTCGAGCTGAGAAAAGCAAAAAACAGAGAGATAGATGAAATTGTTTATGACATATATTCTCTGACTGATAAGGAAATTAAAATGGTTGAGGAAGCAACTGAAAAGATGTTTTCCAAAAAAAGCCTATGGTAAATAAAGAATTCAAGGGATATAACGAATTAACAGGCAAAGAATGGCTGCAATATTCTTTCAGCATTTGGCGTGATTTGAAGAAAACAAATGGCGAGAGAAAACTAGAACATCCTGCCATGTTTCCTGCCCAGTTAGTTTCGAGAGTAATAGAAATCTTCACAAAAAAGAAGGGAGTTGTTCTTGATCCTTTCTTGGGAGTAGGAAGCACTGTTGTTACTGCTTATCAAAAACAAAGAGCAGGGATTGGTTTTGAATTGTCCAAGAAATACATGAGCTTAGTTTGCAAAAGACTCAAAGAAGCAAAAAAAGAGTTCGGGAAGAAACAGGGCTTTATCACGCCCAAAATATACAATAAAGATACAAGAAGGCTGTTGGATTATGTCAAGCCCGAGAGCGTTGATTTGTGCGTTACCTCTCCGCCATATTGGAATATTCTCAACATGAGAAGGACTGCTGATGGGAAAGAGATAAAAAAATACAGTGATTCCAACATAGATTTGGGAAATATTGATGATTATGATAAATTCCTTGATGAATTAAAAGAAATTTTCTTGAAGGTATATGCAGCCCTGAAACCAAATGGTCATTGCGTTGTAGTTCTGATGGATATTAGAAAAAAAGACAAGTTCTACTCTTTCCACTCAGACTTTGCTAATAAGATGAAAGAGCTTGGATTTGAGTTTGAGGACATAATCATCTGGGACAGGCAGCATGAATACAATAACATGAAGCCCCTTGGTTATCCTTATATTTTCAGAGTAAACAAGGTTCATGAATATGTTTTGATATTCAAAAAGAGAATGTTAAAATGACACCAGAAGAATTTTTTGAGGCATTGGGTTATTTATCCAGCCAGGATAGAATGTGTAAATTAGATGTCGAACTTCCTTCTGCTAAAGAGCAGTCATTTAAAGGCAAATACGCTGAATTAAGCGGCGTAACGCCAAGTGTTGACCATCATAATTTCTATCTTTGGCCGGAAGGCTCTAATAAATGGGGTGTCGAGCTAAGAATCTATTTTAAGAGCGATAATAGGGATAATATTCCTAGTGCAATTAGGGATATGGTTGTCAGTGCAAGATTTCCAAATACATCTCATAATTGCAGAATCAACAATAATGAATTTATTTGGGAGCTTATTAAATATGGCTTTTTGCTTGGCGATGCACAAGATGTGCAAAGAATTAGAGAAAGGGTTACTCCTGAATACATATCATATTTTGAAAGAGGAGTTTCATTAGCTTAGGAAGGCTTTAAAATGGATAATGCAGAATTAGCATATTTGTTGGGAATGATTACAGGAAAGGGCACGATAATAAGAGGTAACGATCAGACAGAGGTTATTATTGAGATTCCGCACAAAAATTTAATCAGCGAGGGCATGGATGCAAAGCTTTCAGTAAAGGCAAGCCTTGATGATATAAGAAACATACTTGAACCACTTATAGGGACAAGGATTATTTCAACACAAGTCGAGAGCAAAACAGTTTTGAAGTTCACTAAAAGCAATGAGGATTTTCTGACAAGAGAAATAAATAGGCATTTTCAAAGGTTCTCTTCTTGCAAAGATTTAAGGATGCCCCAAGAGATTTTTAATTCCCCATTGGATATCAAGAGGGAATTTATGATTGGCCTGGCTGATGTTACTGCTCATGTCAGAAGCAGCAATGCAGCATACGGCATTGATTATAACCACAGGGTGTATATCGAAATTCCTGTAAATTGGTTTTTAGTTGTGGATATCGGCAATTTGCTTTTTGATTTGAATGTGCCCATTCATACTATTGACTGGGGCCATCCGAATATGAGAGATCCAAACCTTGAAGATTACAATAAAGGCAAGACTAATGTATGGTTCAGGGAGCATCAGATAAAGATATTTGCTGATGAGTTTGAGAGAGTCGGATTCAGGATTGTTCATAAGATGGAAGCGCTCAAGAAGTTGGCTGATTCAAACAGAAAAGCATGGGATAAGACTACAAAAGAGAAACTCAACAGGGCAAAATCTGAGGCACAAAAAGAAAAATTTAGAGGCATGATTGGGCATATTGAGCTAGCACATCATAAATTTTACTGGGAGACAAAAGAAATAAACAAGCCCAAGCCTGCTCATCCCATGGAAAATAGTGACAAGATTCCGCAAGAAATAAGAGGCAGGCATTTTAATTCATGGAAGGAAATTTGTGAGGTTTTGGGTTATCGCAGGAGATAATATGAGCAAAAAGGAAGAACAGCTTTATCCAGAGATTGAGGCATGGTGCAAGAAGTATCTTGAGGATAAATACAAGGGTTACGAGGTCATTACTACCCATAAGACTTCTAGGATTGCCTTGGATTCATATTTGAAGGGCATCGGAATAGAAATTAAGGAAGCGATTGGCTTGGCAATTAGAGTTGATATTGTGGGAGTCCTAAAGAAAGGCCATGAGATTAAGATTGTGTTTATTGAAGTGAAGGATCAACCTTTAACTCTCAGTGATTTGGGGCAATTATGGGGATACACTGAACTAATCAATCCTGTTGAGTCATTCTTGGTTTCTTCCGAAGGCTTGGGAAGCTTGGATTATTTACTAAAAGTTCTTAAAAGAGAAGACCTTCTTGTTTATGGTTTCAAGAAAGAAAAGATGATGAGAGTATGCAAATGGGATATGCAAAGGAAAGCGATAGACTACACTTCTCTTATTCCTAAGCTGTAAAATATATTTTGAAAAGCACAATTATATTGACAACTAAGTTATTTTTGCTATATTAATAAGCGTGGTTCACTTTTCATCAGATTGATGAACTTCTTGAGGAATGGCATTAGATAATAATACAAAAAGGGATTTTAAAGATTTATGCTCGGAGAAAGGCTGATATTGGAGATTATAGGAAAGAAATTTTGGTTAGAATAGCAGGAGAGAAAAAAGAGAGAACAGCAATACATGTTTGATAAATCATGAAAGCCCCCTTGTTTGCTGAAAAAGATTGTTTATTGACGGGAAAAGGCTTCTGGCAGGATTTTATTGAGAGGATAAACAAAATAAAAAAGGTTCACTCTTCTGATGAAAAATGAACTTTTGGCCAAAAAGCCAAAGAAAAACAGATTTGCCTGGACGCTGAGCGAGAAGAAATACCTCAAGCTTTCTGACATCAACAAGTTGAAGAGGGCCTGCAAAAAGGTAAGGTATCTGGCTTTAGGGCACGATAAATCAGTGGCCATCAGGGACTGGTTCATGATAGAGATTGGCTTAAACACCGGCTTAAGGGTTGAGGAAATGCGCGAACTGAAATGCAGTGATTTGAACATCCAGAAGGGAGAGGCTTCTGTTAGCGTAAGAAAAGGCAAAGGCAACAAGCCAAGGAACGTAAAGATAAGCGAAAGTTTCAGGCATAGATGCAAAAGATTCCTTGAGTGGAAAAAAAGAAGAGGCCAGGGCATAGAGCCGGATTCTTGGCTTCTGACAAGCAATAAAGGAACTCAGTTAAGCAAAAGGGCATTGCAGAAGGCGTTCAAGAAATGCATCAAGAAAGCCGGGCTGCCGGAGCATTACTCGATTCATGCCCTGAGGCATACTTATGGCACTCATCTTTACATTGCAAGCAATCACAATTTAAGATTAGTACAGGAACAGCTAGGGCATTCATCAGTGAGAGTGACTGAGGTTTACGCAAGCCTTGTGGATTCTGATGTGAAGCATGCACTTGAAAAACTATATGTAACATAGGAGGTGATATATATGATCAAGAACATAAGATTGAAAAGTGGTGCTTTGGCTCTTATGATTGGCGCATCTTTGATGGGATTAACGGGATGCGCAACCATGATGGGCGTGCAAAGGGTTGCAGGGCAGGGCACGATAGACGTTACGTCCAAGCCTGCCGATGCAGAGGTTTATCTGAACAACTTTATGGTCGGGAGGACTCCATGCAAGGTGCCATTTACCTTCACGATAGACACTTATACCGGCATGCCTATCGAAACTTACGTCGTAAGAATCCATAAGGATGGCTATAAGGATATTGCCGAAGCTTTACAATGGGTGCAGGTATATGCCCCGAGCGTGTTTGATGTGATGGGTCCCTGGAAGTTTAATCTTCAAACCAAGAGAGGCGTAAACAATTTTGATTTTGTTCTGGAAAAAACCGGAGAAGGAGGTGAAAGTAATAATGCTGTTTCCGGGAACGAGAAGAAAGCCTTGCTTCTGCCGGGCGAAAAACCCGTAGGAAAAATATCCAATGATAAAGAGAATAAGTATCTTTTATTCTATGAGAATGGGAATACTATCCAGGTAGACAAGCAAACTTTTGAATCTGTGGAAATAAAAGAAAATCAAACCCAAAGGCCAAATTTATGATCTTTCGAGTAGCAGACGCTATGGTTCCATTTTGGCAATATCAGGCATTTCTAAAAAAGGTTTAATAAAACTTAAAGGAGGTGCGCAGTGAAAAGGTTACTTGCAACAATTCTGGCAATAAGTTTCATCTTTACCACAAGTTCAATCGTGAATGCTGCATCTGTTGGCAGTCCGGAAACGCAGGGGAAGGGCAAGGTTGCCGTTGGATTTGACAGCGCATTCATTTTTGACAAGAATCTGAATTTCAGGGGCGCTGAGAACATTGATCCCTTTCCTGATGAGGATGTCAAGGATGCTGACATTGAGAGGGGCTATCAGCTAATGCTTAAAACCTCTTATGGAGTGTTTGATAATCTTGATGTCTATGCAAAGCTTGGATGGGCTGATTACAAGATTGATTCAATATTCCAGGGCACAAGGGAAACAGGAGTATATACATTTCCTTTTGTGATGAATACTGACTCGGATTTTGCGTATGGCCTTGGAGTAAAGGGAAATTATGAATTCAGGCCAAGCTGGCTTATTGGTTATGACTTGCAGTATTCAAGGTCAAAGCATGACATGTATCTTACTAAAAAGAGAACTACTGAGGCAACAGGCGTATTTAAGGATACAACAATGCAGGAATGGCACGCCGCTTTCTCTATTGCCAAGAGGATAAAGAATTTTCTGCCTTATCTTGGCGTGAGATATTCAGACGCAAGATTCAAGACAAAAGGCATTGAAGACCAGTTAGTATGGGGAGTAGATATGGCGTGGCTGTATGACTTTAAATTCAAGGCGGATAATAATGTAGGAGTATTTCTTGGGACTGACTACAATATCACAAAAAACTTAAGCGTTAATATTGAGGGAAGGTTTATTGATGAGACAGCGATGAGCCTTGGAGCGACATACAAATTTTAGGCAATAAGCAGTTATTCATTTTGGATTATCTCCACTAAAGACGCTTAACAAAGAGGCGTTTTTAGTTATCAAGATATGAAAATAAAAAAGATACTATTAATCTGTTGTATTCTTATTTATGCTTGGCCAGATTTATGATGAGGATGCAAGAAACACTGGCTATTTGTGGGATAAGGACAAAACCATTCAAGGTTACAAACAGCTTGCTAGTGAATATCCCCATAGCAAATATGCTCAGAAAGCCCGGGAACGCACAGAGGTATTAAGCAGATAAATAATTATAAATAAGAAGAGGTGATAAAATGAAGAATACGGTCTTAATATTGATAGGATTGTTTTTGTTCGGCAGCATGCTTATATTGCAGGGGTGTGCTGGTTTGAGTTTATTGAATCCAGCCGGCAATCATTATAATGGAAGTTATAACTTTATGTTAGATGTGAATTCTAATCCATCTGGAGCAGAAATTTATCTCAACAATATTCTCGTAGGCAGGACACCAAGTAGAGTATCTCTTTTACTTAAGTGGGAGATGAACACGTGGGGTCTAGATTTTACTCAAAGTGTGGTCGAGCAGCATGTATTAAGGGTTACGAAGGCAGGATACAAAGATGCCGTAGAAATAATTCCCGTCAGAAGCCCTATTACAGGGGTATTGTGGGGTGAACCACCCAAAGTGGGTTTAGCTAAAACAAGTTTTCATTTTAACCTTGTGCCTGATGAATCTACAAATACTGCGCAAGGGAAGTAAGTCACGAGTATTTTTTTCTGCCAAATAATAGTTTTACCCTTCATAAGTATCTATTCCTTCCGCTTTTCCTTTAACATTTTTTCCTATCCTTGTACAACCCTTATAAATTCCTCTATCACTACTAACCAATAGAAAATGGAATACAAATTACCAAATTATGCGAGCGCATTTCCTTCTTATTTGGAAAACTCGGTATTAAAACCAAGAGATTTATATCAGACAGGCATAGAAGAAAGCCTTGAGAAGATTATTTTGAATGAAGAGCCGGAAAGAGAAAGAGGCGTTGTGGATAGGGTATTTTCTGACAAGAGCAGGACATTAAAGGCGACTGTAAAGGCATTTTTTAATGAAATTCTTACGAGAGAAAAATTAAATTCAGAACTGCTGAAAAGGATTGATTCGGACATATGCAAAACAGATTCCTATCTTGACCAGATTCATTTTCTTACGAAAAGGCAATACACCCCTGACTTGTCAATAGCATTTTCAAGAAGAAGAACCCAGCTTGAAAGTCAAGTGAGGGATTTGGAGAAAGAAAAGAGGCAGGAGTATCTGGTATGCTGGAAGGATTTGATGTTTTTGAAGAAGTATCTTTTATCTGCGTTAAAGGATTACTGGAATGTTAGCGGCAGGAAAACATTCCTGAATGTTGAAAATGATGAATATAAACATAGAGGATCTGTGCAGGAAACTCAAGCCTATAATTGGAACTAAGGCGGATGAGCTCTGGTATATGTGGCTTGCGTCTGACTTGCAGGAGCGGAAAGAATTGGAATTGGATATCCAGATAATCGCAGAAAAGGTTTTGAAGCACGGTCCTTTGGAAGACAGGATAATTTTATTACCGCCGCCGTCAGAAGAGCAGGCTAAGGGTGAGTTTATTTTAGGCAATGTTATCTATCGCGATAAAAATTTATTTCCTTTATATCTGAAAGAAGAGGATTTCATAAAGCAGATTGGAATCTTTAGCATAACAGGAGCAGGAAAAACAAATGCCGGTTTGCTGATGGCTTTGCAGTTATTAAAGAAAAATATCCCCTTTACCATAATAGATTGGAAAAGACAATGGCGCTCAATGTTAAGCCTTCCTGATTTTCCTGAGTTGAAGAAGGTAGAGGTTTATACTGTGGGGAGAGACGTTATTTCCTTCTTGTGGAATCCTTTCAGGCCTCCCCCAAACGTTGATTATAAGGCATGGCTTTCTGTTATCGTTGAATGCCTTGAGAAGAGCCATCTTGGCGGTTTGGGTGTAGGAGATTTTATTTTCAGGATTTACGAAAAATTATTTAGTGAGCAAAAAGATAAGAATTTCTATCCTAATTTTCATGATGGTATGCGCGAGCTTGAGAAGATTAAGGTTGGCGGCAGGGAGTTTTTATGGTGGCAGTCAACAAAGAGAATATTCAAGAGCTTTACCTTTGGCCCTTCATCCAAATCCTTTAATGCTAGAAATCCCATAAAACTTGAGGAATTATTCGAAAAATTTATACTTCTGGAATTGGACCAGGAAATGCCCAAGCCCTTAAGGGTTTTCTTTATGGAAATTATGCTTAGATTTATTCACCTTTACAGGCTTTCGCAGGGTGAGAGCGAAAAATTAAGGCATGTTTTGTTTCTTGAGGAGATGCATAATCTATTCCAGAAGAATAAATTTGAGAAGGACAAGATTGACGGCCTTGAAAATGTATATAGGGAAATAAGGAGCTTTGGGCAAGGGCTTGTAAGCATAACCCAACACTGCTCTATTCTGCCAACTCATATTTTAGGCAATGCTCATACCCTAATTTTCCTGCTCCAGCAACACCAGGAGGATATTGAGGCCGCAAGAAAAGCCTTGTTTATTGAAAGAGATGACGAGGCATATCTGAACATGCTGAAAACCGGCCAGGGAATTGTAAAAATAATGGAAAGAATAAACCCCTGCCTTATTCAATTCCTGTATGTGCCTGTTGAAAAGGGCAAAATAACCGATGAATGGCTTAAGGTAAATACCATGGGGTATTCTAAGGCTATCAGCGACGCTAAAGAGGTTGAAAACAGGGGGTATTCTCAAGGGGATAATAAAGATGATGAAAATAAAGAATACCCTTCTGCATTAAGGGATAAATTCTTGACCGATATTTTGCAGAATCCATTATCAAGCGTAACCCAAAGATACAAGAGATTAGGAGTATATTTGCAGGCAGGCAATCAATGCAAGGACGGCTTAATTGAACAAGGCCTGATTGAGCAAAAGAAAATAATCACAAAAACGGGCTGGATTACCTTGTTTGAGCTGACCCAGAACGGAAGAATGATGTTAAATGAGTTTGGATATAAGGCTATCGATGAGAAGGAAAGCATTGAGCATAAATTCTGGAAATTCAAGATAGCTGAATATTACAAAAATAAAGGATTTAATGTTTTAGTTGAGGAGCACATTAACGGCAGGCCGGATATTATCGTTATCAATGGCAGAAAAAAAGTTGCTGTTGAAATTGAAACAGGCAATTCGGATTTTATCAAAAATATTGAAAGGGATTCAAGGCTGTTTGACGAGGTTATTTGTGTTGCAGTGAATAAAGAGGTTGAAGCAAAAATCATTAAAGATTTCAAGCCAAGCGATAACAAAGTCAAAATAGTATCTGTCTTCTCATTTAGTATCTGATTTCTATATTTCCTATCTTTGTACAATCTATTTAAATCCCATCACCTTAATTCCAGAGTAAAAAACTAACTTATAACTCTTCTTGATGAGGGGTTATTTAATTTCGTCTTAACGACGGAATTGTAAAGGCATTTTTTAATGTCTTTTAGCGTGAGAGCAATTGCTGGTGTTTAGCGGTTGCTCTTTTTTATTTCTTGAGAAAGGGGGTGATTTTGTGTGGATAAGAAACGAGGACAGGAACGGCCAGAAAATTATTGATGAGGTTGAGATTGACGGAACAATCTGGGTTGAAATTCCGGATAAGAAGGGAGTCGGTTATGTACAGCCCAACGCTGGACGAAGGTTTAGTAAAAACAATATACCGCTTGAAGCGTGTTTGGAAGAAGCCAATGACTGAGATTACCAATATTCTACTGCAGAAGTCATTGGGAAGCCTTGATAAAGAATGCATTTGCCCGGTCTGCATTAACGAGAAGAATAACGACTGCGCTAACTGTTATTTTAACAAGAAAAGTTAGCTTGTTTCAAAAATCCAGAAAGGAAAGGGGGTGAATAAGATGAACCTAAACGAGCTGAATAATCAGAAAGTAGCTGTCACCATCGCTGGTGAAGAGGTTGAGGTTAATGCCGCAGATTCTGTAAAGGATACCTTAAAAAAGATCCTTCAGGATAAGGGCATTGATTCCTTTACCATCATCGTTGATGGCAAGGAGATTACCGCGACAGCTGACTTGCCTCAAAGCTTCACAGGCCATGAAATTGAAGTGGAAAGGTATGTCAAGGCGGGTTAAGTAAAGAAGTTGTTTCTAAGAGAGGGCAAAGGGGGGAGGGAAGATATTTTTCTCTTCCCTCTTTTTTTAAAAAGGAGAGATAACAGATGATAGACACAGAACTAATTAACGAAGCAGAAGAAAAATCAAAGGTTATTGAAACAATTGACCATTCTTGGCGAACATTTGTAAATGACCTAAAAGAGGGGATTTTTGCTATCCCCTTTAAAGGCGCGTATCAGGCTTTTATTGAAGCTGACTCCTTGTTTGTTGAGGGCTATTGCGGGGTGCTTTTGATAGACAGGCTCTATTATAAGCACAAAACCTATCTTTTAAGAAATCCTGTTAAGCATCACCCCTTTAAAATCTACGGGGTATACGACAACAGGGGTGACTTTGAGCATTTCGCTGCCCGGCCTGAGATAGGCTTTCATTACCTGGGGTTAAGCGAGCGGGGGCATGCTATCTGCACAGGGGATATCCAGTATTCAAGTCCGGATTCACTGGAAGCATTAAAAGAAGCAGCATTAAAGATAGCTAATTCCTTTCGGCTGATTAACCTTGAGTCTTTGGGAACAGTGCTATTGCCCGATGACTGCGCAAGCCTAAGAACCATTCTATCAAACAAGGAAGAAGACGCAGAAACCAAGTTTAAGAAGCTGCGTAAAGAAAAGCTCATTGAGGAATTACTTTAAAGGAGGTGGAAAACTTATGTTACAGGAAGCTCTATATGAAAGACAGAATTTAATAAGTGATTTAGAAATACCTGAGGTTGCCTCGGTAGTTGGCTTAGGAGGAACAGGCTTTTGGACAGTTGTGTTTCTGGCTATGTCCGGGGTTAAAGAGTTAATCTTGATTGATGCGGATACTGTTGAAGTCTCCAACTTAAACCGCTTGCCTCTAAAAGAAAGCCTTGTAGGGGTAAGGAAAACCGAGGCAGTAAAGGGGTTTATTCAGGAGATACGGAAACTCCTAAGAATTGAAATCCACAATATCCGCATTGAGAAGCCTGAAGACTGCCAGATCCTAAGGGGCGCGATATTCTGTTGCACGGATAACCTCAAAAGCCAGCAGCTCATCTGCGCCTATTGCAAGAAAAACAAATTTTCCTACCAGAGGATTGGCTATGACGGAACCATACTGAATGTCTCAAAGACCTTTCCGCTTACCTTCGAGGATAAGCCAGCAGAAGGCTATACCGTTACACCTTCCTGGGTAATACCAGCGGTCTTTGCCGCAGCAGCAGGAGTATCTTCAAGAGCCTATAAAGAGCTTTGCTTGATGGATGATATCGGGAAGCTGCATATACAGCATTCCTCTTATGTCCCTGAGAAGATTCTTGATGATGCGCGAGATGAAGAAAAGGAATACATCATGGACAATATTGAAGATTATATCCCTGATGGTTATGGCTATTGCGATGACTGTAACAAGTGCTCTGATTGCCATAAAGTTGACCCCGATGAAGATGGCTATGGCTACTGCGAGAGCTGCGAAGAGCGTTATAGCGATGACGAAATAGAGGACATAAAAGGAAAGGCAAAAGACGAGGAATATGACCAGATAATAGAACAAATTGAAACAGGAGAAATTACCGATTCAAAGCTTGAAGCTGTCCTTAAAAAATGGCTCAAGAAGAAAGGAGAGAAAATACCATGTTTAGCCTAGAGGATAAAAGCAATCTCTTGGATGTAAAGATAAAGAACTACGGGGAGTGCAGCTTTTGTCTGGATGAGGAGAATAAAGAAATCCTCAAAATACCCTGGAGTATCTTTAGCCAGTGGCTGTATATTTCCCAACACATGAGCGGCAAAGAATGGGGGGCGGTATTCTGGGTTAAGGGCAACGCTATTACTGAATTTAAGATACCCAAGCAGCAGGTGGGCTCAGCTGAGTGCGAATTTGCCGAGGACTTGGGAGGAGATGGGATAATCCATTCGCACCATGATATGGGCGCGTTCCATTCCTCGCAGGATGACCACCACGCAAGGAACCTTTATGAATATAGCATCGTCATTTCAAATTCAAGAGGTTATGCTGCAACAAAAAGAAGAAAGCTTCCCTGCAATGGATTTGGTTACGTAAAGGTGGAATTGCACCTTATTGACTGCCCGGAAATTGAGCTTTCCAAGATAACTGAGAAGGCAATTCTTTCGCCACTATCTTTAAGGGAAGACGCGCAAAGGGAGCTTGATTTTAAAGCTGACAAGCTGCCTTGCGACAGATGTACAACACAAGACTGCCAGAATTGCGCCCACTTTTTTGCGGGGCAGTTTCCCTGCGACAGGTGTATTAGCTTCAAATGCAAGGATTGTAAATACACCAGCAATATGGATATTTCAGAAGTGCTTCCGTTTTGTGACTTCTGCGAGGATGAGGGCCTTTGCTCGGATTGCGATAAACTCGCCAAGTATCTGAAAAACTATCCTCAAGACAAAAAGCACCTAGGACATCTCATTGCCAATAGAACTTAAAACAAGACGAAAGGAGATTAAGCCCATGTGGAACAAGCCAAGTAATGAAGAGCTGGCAAAACTGCCTGCGTTTTATTCAACAGAAGAAGTGCCTCTTAAGGAAAAACTGATCCTGATGCACTTTTTCATCGCGGGATGCGACTGGTATGTTACAGAGTATTCGCCTGAGGAAAAATGCTTCTTCGGGTTCGCGATACTCAATGGGGACTTGGATAATGCCGAGTGGGGTTACTTTAGCCTCGAGGAATTAAGCAGTCTCAAGGTGAGCTTTCTTGAGGTTGATAAGGATTGCCATTGGATACCTAAGAAGGCGATTGAGATTGAAAAAATCTGTGAGGCCCAGGGATGGGAGAAGGGAGAAACGAAAGATGCAGAGCAAGTTGGAAAACAGGATTAAGAAATCGCGGGTCAGAAAGGGAGTGATAACAGGACTGCTTGATCATTCCAAGTATGCTGTTTTGGCTTTCGCAGCATTATGGATGTCTGCAAGATTTAACGAGGGAAGCAGGCAGTTTCTTGTGCTGGCTGTGATATTCGGCCTGAAGTGGGTATTTGAAAGCCAGAGGCAGATAATTCAGATATTTATGCAGGACGAAAGGGGGTGATGAAGATGATAGAAGTTGCGCGGCTGCACAGGTTTGACAACGGAAGTGCTCTCAAGGCCTTTGCTGATGTGATTTTTAACGGTCAGCTACTTGTTAAGGGGATAAAGGTTGCCGATGGCAGGAATGGCTTGTATGTTTCAATGCCCTCTGCTCAAGGTAAGGACGGCAAGTGGTATCCGACGGTTATGCTGCTTGAGGATTCCTTAAAAGAGGAATTGCAGACAGCAGTTCTTGAGGCATACAACGTTTAACAAGCAGGAAATAAGTTGCTGGCTGCCTTAAAACCAGCCCCTACGAGGGTGAAACACCCTTCTCACTTATTTCAGGAATGGGAATAAGGACATCAGCGGGGAAAAGCTCATATTAACAACACTAACACCAAAAAAGTCCCGGGCATGACTAAAAACTGCCCGTCTATGTAAGAATATTAATATTAACAAATAAAAACTTGGTTCTTTTTATTTTCTTCAAGAGCCCCAATAACTCCTTGCATGAAATCTCTTTCCGTATCAGAAAAGCTAATATCAAAATAAATTTTTTTACATGCGCTTATATGTTTTTCATAAACTTCTTGTGAATTAATGAATGCTTCTTTAATACCTTTTCCAGCAAGCAAAGTTTTAGAAGCAATATTAACAGCTTCCTTGAACATCTTCGATACTTTATCTTTATCGGGCTCTGGATGAATATTTTTTATATGAAAAAGGCCCTCATAACCAAGATAGCCCTTACAACCCTTGTCTATTGCAAATTGCCCAAGCAATAATGCAGTTTTACAAGAAATAATGTGAGCAATTTTATCCTTTAAAAGATAATCATTTTTATTAAGGGTAATTACTGGAGTCTGGTTATAACCCATAGCGCATATTTCATCTCCATGCCCATTAAGTAGTATAAGGCGGGGTTTTTTATCATTTATATGTTTTGTGACTTTTTCTTCAGAAAAATTTTCTCTCTTTAAATCGATTACATTGATTCCTACCTTTTCAGCTTCATCTATAATTTCTTCACACCAATAAAAAGGAAACTTGACTACACTATCGCAATCACACCTGCCAATAAGGATATATTTATCTATATTATTTTGCTTTGTTTCAATAGCCATGTTATAAATCTTAACTGCATAGAAGCATAAGCTGTCCCTACCTCTGTTCTATTTTTGACTTCAATTGTAAGTTCTCTTTTAGTGAATGCGTGTGATAATATTCCTATGCACATTTCTTCAGGCATACTTTCAAGTCTTGCTTCGACAACTTTCCAGTCATCCTCACTTATATTATTGCTCATTGTGCTTTCTCCATTATTTTACTCTTTATTTTTTCTGCAATGTCTCCGCCTTTCTTTAGCTCATCGAGCATAGTCTTCCAATTAAATAATTTTCCTTCTATGAATAATACAGGTCTATTCTTCTCCGGTTCTGGAAGTTTTTCAACAAATAAGATTAATTTTTCTAATTTTTTATCATCCATTTTAGAAATAGTTACCTCTGCCATTTTTCCCTGAAACCTCTTTTTAATATAAATATTATTGTAACGTAGAATATATAAACCTTACGCAAACATATATATTCCACCAAAAAATTATTTCTCTTTAAAAAGCGAATCAGAATTACCTTAAAGAATTCAATCTTTTTATTTTTTCCCGCGTTTTCTGAAATAGATAAACCATGCAGCATTAATTATTATCAATACAACTATTAAGATAAAGATTAAATTCTGTTTTCCGCCTTCTGCGGCAGTTGCCCTTGCTGTTATGCTTGCCCCTATAATCTCAACCTTTATGCTGTTTAAGGAAATAGATGTCTTCAGTTCCCTTTCTGTTACCTTATCTGCGTAATTGAGCAGCAGCTTTCCTGAATAGTCGCCCTCTTTTATTCCTGCTGTGTCCCAATATGCAGTCAGCACCTGCCTTGAAAGAGCTGGAATGTCAAGCGAGGCGGTTTTTACGTTTGCAATCTGCTGTTTCTGCGCGTCAAAAATCTGCAATTGTGCATATACGTCCTTGACAGTCGTGCTCCATTGGTTTTCAACTGTCACATCAAACTTTGCTATGTCCCCTAACTTGAAATTCCTTACGTTTATGTCAATAACATTTACCTCTAAAGAGCCGATGTTGAATACCTTGTCAGCGCTTGCAATCTTTCCTTCATCATAAGCAAGAGAAGCAACTGCCTTATACTGCCCTGCATTAACATCCGCCTTCCAAGAAGCGGCTAATTCAACCTTCTGTCCCGCAGGCACTGTCTTTGTGTCTGTCTTCAATATTGCTATCTTGTTATTGGTAGAACCCAAGATTTCTATTATTGCCTGCATATCCACCAAGTCGTGCTGCCCTAAATTCTCAACTTCAACATAAAAGTTTGTTGTGCCGTTTACATTGGCTTCTTTTGCATCCAACATTATCTCTGCATATTTGTATGGATAAGGTGATTTGACAAGGAATTGCGAGGTGACAACTACTGTTGAGCCAATATAAACTCCTTCACCTGTTCCTTCAGGGGGCAGTTCTGCTGCGGCTATCTTTGCCTCATGATTCCCAGGGGTTAATGCAACAGGCAAGTTGACTGTGTAACTGAATGTCTTGCTTTCCTCGCTTGCCGTGAAATCAACTGATTTTGTATTCAAGGTTATGTAATCTGCCAGCTCGCCCATTAACCCAAACATAACCTTCATGTCCTTGTGCTCATTGTTAAGCACTGTGAATTCAACTGTTTTCTGCATGCTTGGCTGGAAATCAACAGTCACCCTGCCCGGAGTTATTCCTATCGCAAGCACGCTTGGCGTGCTAATTAATAGCACTATTGCCAACGCAAGCAGCAAGTTTATTTTTGAGTTAATCATTCTGCGATGCCTCGATTTTTTCTATTCCTGAAACATTTTCTTGGTATGTAATCGCTTCTGGCTCAAGTATGATATTGCCCGTAATCAAGCCCACTATTTTAACGAGGATTTTTGTATTGCCCTGGTTCTCTATTTTATAGGTTGTATCATTATTCATCAATGCAGGATTAACTGAAATGCTTACCTCTGAATCTATGGTAAATTGATGCGCTCTGCCAAAGCCAGACTTCCAGTAATATATGCCTGGCTTCAATTCTGCCACTGGATTATTCTTGCTTATCAGAACAGGAGAGGTAAATCCTGGATTCTCATCAACCAGAGCGTCATTTAATCCAACCCATTCAAAGCTTATCGTAGTGTTTTTTGTATGCATTCCTGATTTGGGTGATATGAGGATGCTTGTATTCACAAGCAGGATGATTGCAATAAAGACGATTATGCTAAATGCCAGTTGCAATGCTAATTGCCTTCTTTTTCCTTTGATCCTAGTTAATTTCATTTTATATCTCTCTCACATAAAATCCTGTAAATACTAATCTGCTTGATTTTGTTCCCGCTTGTTCTTGTGGCGGCACAGTTACAAGTATTTCTATTTCCGCAGAGTCAGTTGCATCTGTGTAATTAAGATAGTTGATTACTGTATTATTTGAAGTGGGAACATTAGTCCATGCAGTAGTGCTGAGTGCCCAGTTGAAACTGCCTTCTTCACCTGTAACATTGTCAATCCTGTATCTGAAGTATTCTGATGCTGTTGGCTGGCTTGTCCATAATAATGATGTTTCGTTTGACATATTCACGCTTACAAAGCTGTTGCCGTCATTCCTTATGCTTAACGGCACAGGATTATTTGTTGTTGTATTTGCTGTTTCTCCCATGCTTAAAACAGAGAAGTTCACGCTTGAGTTAATCATGCTTAATGACACCAGACTGCTTAATTTTAGCGTGTAAGGAACTGTATTCCAAGCCCCGAACTCATAGCCGTCCCACGGGCGGACAGTCCAGTTATAATAGTAATTGTCATCCCAGAAATTCTTTAATCTTGGAGTGAGGGTTGTCCAGTTCTGGTTTGTGCTTGAATTTGGCAGCCTGTTGTCTGCACTGCATGAGGGATAACAGGTTATATTCACCTGATAAGTTATGCTGTCGCCCTCTGCATCAGTTGAGGCAGTCCAGTTGAATTGTGGTGTCCTGTTTGTTATGCTGTTTCCATCAGCAGGATGAACCATATTTACAGAAGTGGGGGCAGTGTTTTCAGTAAATTTCTTTTGTGCAGTAAATGCAGATACACCCCCAACGCCATCCTCTGCCTTGCATCTCCAGTAATATGTCTGCCCGTCTGTAGTCACCCATGAATAAGTCGTAGAGGTTGAGTTCTGCAGCATCGTAGTCGGATTTGCGGTTGTATCACCGTAGAAAACATAGTTTATTGTGTCCCCGTCAGTATCGCTTGAGTTAGCGCATCTTAATGTCTGCGAGTTTCCTATTGTTCTTGTTGCATTTTCAGGACCGCCAATCTCTGGAATGTCTGGAATCGCATTGCTGATTGTTCTTGTTGTTGAGTTAGGCAGTCCAGCATCACCGCCAGAATCAGTCGCGTTAATTGTGCAATTCCATGTTTCGCCTCTTGCATGAGGCGAGTTATTATAGATTTCTGAAATCTCCCCCAGTGATAATGTCCTGTTATAAATCA
>Ga0247842_10000354_pt1 | contig 99715 bp, 70 predicted proteins | sample LaCruzMarch2015__3_FD_192411 | JGI IMG/M metagenome (GOLD analysis project Ga0247842, IMG submission 192411) | Freshwater microbial communities from meromictic Lake La Cruz, Castile-La Mancha, Spain - LaCruzMarch2015_19m | ecosystem: Environmental > Aquatic > Freshwater > Lake | place: Spain... | reverse complement strand
GCGCTCATCAAGAATCGGCCACAACGGCTGCAGTTTTTCGGTAATCTGCGCAAGGGTGCTCATGCTCGGAGAGCATATCACAATTCCTATGCAAGTTGCTACCTTTATTTATTGACGCCGCCTAACGAGCAAACGATCAAGAATTTTGACCGGTTCGTGCCAGGTGGTTTCGTCCAGGCAGGATGCCTTGCATTCTGGAGCAGAGTTCGGGGATTTCATCAAACCCTGGCATGATACTGTTGAAGAAGGGAGCGGGCAAGCGGAGTATGAAAACCAACTCGGTGACAACCGGCACAACTTGATCGAGTTCCATATCTTCTTCTGCCGAATACAGCGTGTGGCGGGCGGTCTGGAATTCCTTGGCCGACTTGAACACGGCCTTCGCGCTGCTTTGTCGAGGGGTTTCCATCCAAAGCCAAAATGGCCGCGCAATAGCCCGTCCTCTCCCCTGCAGATCCGATGACCCACGGCGACGCCTGCCGAGAAATCTATGCTCGACTGCCCCAATGGCCGTTTGCGCAAGGATCTGTCACGGCCCCTGGATCCTGTTTTTTGACAGCCTGGCTAATTTGCAGCCGTGGCGTGATATTCCTGCAGGCTCTGGACTCCGTAGCCGGCCTGTTGGATCGCGCGGATGGCGGCGACGCTGGCGCGGGCTCCGCGGAGAGTGGTCATCGTGGCGACGCGGGCCGCGACGGCTGCGCTGCGGATCGAGACCTCGTCGCGCCGGGGCTGCTGGCCGCTCGGTGTGTTGAGGATGAAATGGATCTCGCCGTTCTTGATCAGGTCGAGCACGTTCGGCCGGCCCTCCTGGATTTTGAGCAAAGTCTTCACCGGCACGCCGGCTTCGGCAAACAGTTTTGCCGTTCCGGATGTCGCGTGGATCGTGAAGCCAAGGTCCACAAAATCGCGGGCGACCTCGATGGCCGCCGGCTTGTCGCTGTCCTTCACGCTGATGAAGACATTCCCCTTCGTGGGGAGCGGCGGCTGGGCGGACATCTGGCTTTTCGCGTAGGCGATGCCGAGGTCGGGATCAATCCCCATGACCTCTCCGGTCGAGCGCATCTCCGGGCCGAGGATGATGTCCACGCCGGGGAATTTGATGAACGGGAACACCGCCTCTTTCACCGAGTAGTGCGGCGGGATGATTTCCCCGGTGAAGCCGAGCTCGCGGAGGGTTTTTCCGGCCATGATTTTTGCGGCCATCTTGGCGAGCGGGACCCCGATCGCCTTGCTGACGAACGGCACGGTGCGCGAGGCACGCGGGTTGACCTCGAGGATATAAACCTCCTCGTCCTTGATGGCGAACTGGACGTTCATCAGCCCGCAGACATTCAGTTCCCTGGCCATCGCCTTGGTGGCGCTCTTGATGGTGGCGAGGGTTTCGGGCGTCAGGGAAAAGCTCGGGATCACGCACGCGCTGTCGCCCGAGTGGATCCCGGCCTGCTCGATGTGCTCCATCACGCCGCCGATCACGCACGTCTCCCCGTCGGCGAGGCAATCCACATCCACCTCGGTCGCCTCCTCAAGGAACCTGTCCACCAGCACCGGGCGCTCCGGGCTGGCCTCGACGGCAGTCCGGATATACCGGCGCAGGTCGGGCTCGTCGTGGACGATTTCCATCGCGCGTCCGCCCAGGACAAACGACGGGCGCACGAGCACCGGGTAGCCGATCCGCGCGGCCACGGCAACGGCTTCCTCCTCGTTCGTGGCCGTGCCGCCCTGGGTTTGACGGAGGCCGAGCTTGTCGAGCATTGCGGAGAAATGCTTGCGGTCCTCCGCCATCTCGATGCTGTGCGGCTGGGTGCCGATGATGGTGCAGCCGTTCACGGCGAGCCCGGCCGCGAGGTTGAGCGGAGTCTGCCCGCCGAATTGGACGATCACCGCATCCGCCTGCTCGCGCTCGTAGATGTTCAATACGTCCTCAAGCGTCAGCGGCTCGAAATACAGTTTGTCGCTCGTGTCGTAGTCGGTCGAAACCGTCTCCGGATTCGAGTTGACCATGATTGTCTCCCAGCCGAGTTCCTTCAGCGCGAAGGCGGCATGGACGCAGCAATAGTCGAACTCGATCCCCTGCCCGATCCGGTTCGGCCCGCCGCCGAGGATGAGGACTTTCTTTTTGTCGCTCGTCCGCGTCTCGTCCTCGTCGCCGTAGGTCGAGTAATAATACGGAGTGTAGGCCTCGAACTCCGCCGCGCATGTGTCCACCAGCCGGTAGGTCGGCACCACGCCCGCCGCCTTGCGCGCCACCCGCACGGCCGGCTCGGTCGAGCCGGTCAGGTGCGCAAGCTGGCGGTCCGAGAATCCGAATTTTTTGGCGCGCCGAAACTCTTCCGCAGTCCGCAATCCGCAATCCGCAATCCGCAATTCCTCTTGGACGATCAGCCGGATATGTTCGAGGAACCACCGGTCGATTTTCGAGAGCTCGTGGATCTCCTCCACCGAGAGCCCCGCCTGGAAGGCGTGGCGGATGTAGAAAATCCGGTCAAAGCACGGGATGCGCAGCTTTTTTTTGATCGTCGCCAGGTCGGGGTTCGTGTCCTTCCCGTCGGCGCCAAGTCCGAACCGACCGATCTCGAGCGAGCGCAGCGCCTTCTGGAGCGATTCCTTGAACGTCCGTCCGATCGCCATCGCCTCGCCCACGCTCTTCATCTGGGTCGTCAGCGTCGGGTCGGCCTGCGGGAATTTTTCAAATGTGAACCGCGGGATCTTCGTCACGACGTAGTCGATCGAAGGCTCGAAGCAGGCGGGGGTCTCGCGCGTGATGTCGTTCTTCAGCTCGTCGAGCGTGTAGCCGACCGCGAGCTTGGCGGCGATTTTCGCGATCGGGAATCCGGTCGCCTTCGAGGCCAGCGCCGAGCTGCGCGAGACGCGCGGGTTCATCTCGATCACGACCATGCGCCCGTTCTCCGGGTTGACCGCGAACTGGATGTTCGAGCCGCCGGTTTCGACGCCGATCGCGCGGATGACGGCGAAGCTCGCATCGCGCATCGCCTGGTATTCCTTGTCGGTCAGCGTCTGGATCGGAGCGACCGTGATCGAGTCCCCGGTGTGAACCCCCATCGGGTCGAGATTCTCGATCGAGCAGATGACCACGCAGTTGTCCGCGCGGTCGCGCATGACCTCCATCTCGAATTCCTTCCAGCCCAGCAGGGACTCTTCGATGAGCACCTCGTTCACCGGCGAAAGGTCGATTCCGCGCCGCACGATCTCCTCCAGCTCCCCGCGGTTGTAGGCAATCCCTCCGCCCGCACCGCCAAGCGTGAAGGCCGGGCGGATGATCAGCGGGAATGTCCCGATCTCCACCGCCACCGCCGCCGCCTCGTCGAGCGTGTGCGCCACGCCGGAGCGCGCGCAGTCGAGGCCGATCTCGATCATGATGTTCTTGAAAATCAAGCGGTCCTCGCCGCGCTGGATCGCCTCCGCGTTCGCGCCGATCAGCCGCGCCCCGTGCCGTTCGAGCGCCCCCGACTCGACGAGCGCCATCGCCGCGTTCAGCGCGGTCTGCCCGCCAAGCGTCGGCAGCACCGCGTCCGGCTTCTCCCGCTCCAAAATCTTTTCGATGGCCTCCGGCGTGATCGGCTCGATATACGTCCGCTGAGCGAACTCCGGGTCGGTCATGATCGTTGCGGGGTTGGAGTTCACCAGCACGACCTCGTAGCCTTCCTCCGCCAGCGCCTTGCAGGCCTGGACGCCGGAATAGTCGAATTCGCAACCCTGCCCGATCACAATCGGACCGGAACCGATCAGCAGGATTTTTTTGATGGAGGTCTCCTTTGGCATGACGTGCGGGCAGACTATGCCAACCTCCTCCCTGAGGGCAACGAAATGGTTTGAGAATTCCCCGGGACGATGTCGGAAGGACATTTCCGGGCGGCGGCTTGGGGGAGGTCCGGCTCCGTCCCGCGCATTCCCGCAAAAAAACACCCCGCACGAAGGCGGGGTGTTCCTGAAATATTTGTGCCGGGACGGATTACTTCGCGGATTTCTCCTCGATGTATTTGATGACGTCGCCGACGCTCTGAAGCTTCTCCGCGTCCTCATCGGGGACTTCCACGCTGAATTCCTCCTCGAATGCCATCACCAGCTCGACGGTGTCGAGGGAGTCGGCTCCGAGGTCTTCGATGAACGAGGCGTTCGGGGTAACCTGTTCCGGATTGACGCCGAGTTGCTCGACGATGATGTCTTTGACTTTTTCTTCAATGGATTTTTCGGACATGATGGATGTGTTGTTCAGTGATGCAGTTATTGAGAGCCGCGCGCTTTGGCAACAAATAAATTTGGAATATCTGGTGGCGGGCGGGACGCGAAAATTGCTTATCGGCGGAAGAGGTCAAGCGCAAACTTCCGATTCCCCCGTTGATTTCCCCAAAAAGCTCACTCCGGGGTGACGGAATTCCCGGCCGGGAACTTCTCCTGGCTGGTCGTGACGGCCTCGATTTTGTAGCGTTCGCCGGGCTTCATTTCCCGCGTCGGGATTTTTTCCTGATATTCGATCCGCTCTTTCGGGTTGATGACCACGATCCCCTCTTCCGGCTGGAACGCGCGGTCGTCGGACCATCGATCCACGACATTTCCCTTCGAGTCGGTCGTGACGATATCCAGGCGCTGGCTTGTCGGGTATTCGAGACGGGTCATGGCCTTCGTGTTGTTGCGGATCGTGTAGATGACGTTGACCTCGCGGCGGTCCTGCAGCGGGAATTTCGCGGGCTCGACCGCCAGGTCCACGGTCGTCGGGGGGGTGCGAAGCGGACCGATATTCACCGAGGAAAACATCCCGGTGAAAAATTTCTTGATCCGGGCGGGGGCGGTATCCGCGGAGTTCCGGCTTTTCGGATATTCGGCGATGGCATCGTTCACGTCCCTGCCGGCGTAACCGGTGTCACGCGTCTGGAGCGCGGCCTGCGGGTTGAGGAAAAACGGACTGTTCTCATCGGGCGGCGCGATGGCGAAGGCGGTCGCGGCATCCCTCGGGGTCGGCCGGGCTTCCTGGGCGGCCAGCGGAGCGAGTCCGCAGGCCAGAAAAATGATCGCAGCACGTGTCATGTCCGATAGTCCCTATCCCACCGCGTGCGCGGTTGCAAATCCAATTGCTTCGGACTAGGATCCCACGGATGCGCTCCCTGCTTCGAATTTTGCCTGTTCTTCTCGCCGTTTTTCCCCTTGCCGCCCATGCGGGACCGAAAAAACCCGCGCCGGCCAGCATCCGCCTGCTCGGCGAGGGGAACGAAAAAGAAGGAGAATCGTTCGTCACCCCGGTCGAACTCACCACCCCGGCCAAAAAGATTTTTGTCCGGAAAGTCCCGATCCTCTCCGAGCGCGACATCAAGGCGTTCTATCCGTTTCCCGGACGGGACGGGATGATTGGCGCGTATTTCCGGCTCGATCCGCACGGGGCCGACAAACTCGAGCAATTCACGACCGAAGACCGCGGGAAGCTCGCGATCGTCTTTGTCAACGGCCGGGTTGCCGCGGCGCTTCGGGTGGACGCCCGCGTCACGGACGGCCTCCTCTACGTTCCCGGAGGCATCACGCCCGACGAGATTGTCTCCCTGGAGGCGAAGTATCCGGTGATCGGACGGGAATCGGAGTTCGGAAAAAAGCCGCCGAAGGTGAAAAAGGAGAAGAAGCCCTGACGGGGCGGCGACATTGAAAAGGCCGCTCCGCAAGCCGGTTGTCTGGCCTCCCCGGTTCCGGAGGCGGAAAGGGAGAACATTTCGCATTTTCATGGACAGGGAGTCGCCGCCTCATCAAAAACAAAGCGCTCATGCAATTCTTTCCGATGATTTTTTTCCGTCTCTCAGCCGCGGTCCTGGCGGCATTCCTTTTTTCTTCCTGCGCCTCGGTCAGCGTCAAAGAGGTCGCCCGCCTCGAGGCGAATCCTCCGTCGCGGCTGCCGGAGAAAGTCTTTGTCATCCCATTTTCATTCACTGAAAACCAACTCCGGGTGGACAGGAAAGGGGCCGATCTGGAGCATTTCCGATTCGAGCTTCGGGAGTTGATGACAAGAAACCTTGTGCGAAGGCTGCCCAAATATGTCGCGCCGGCACAAGCCGTCGCCTCAACCGCCCCCCTGCCGCGGGGGAACTACTGGCTGATCCGTGGCAACTTTGACCGCGTCTGCCAAGGCAGTCGGCTGATGAGGTCGGTGATCGGGCTCGGGGCCGGAGGCACGCGCATGGAGGCCTCGGCTGTTGTCTATGACCTCTCGGGACATCATCCGAGACCCTTCCTCCGGATCGTCACCACGGGTGGCTCGAACATCTCGCCCGGCGTTCTGGGCATCGGAACGTTCTTCATATCCGGCCCCATGGCCCTCACCTCACTTTTCAATGTGGTGGATGGCTTCCGCAGCGGGGTCACGTTCGATACGATCCGCACGACCCGTGAGATCAATTCCTCCCTCTCCGAATACCTCTACCAGCAAGGGGCCATCCCTTATAAACAAGCCGCCGGTCCGAAACGCCTCGGCAGTTTTCCCAACCGCCTCGGCGGCCCGGACCGGGCGAAATGGCACGGCTCGGTGGTGGTGGAGCCCTCGCCCCAGCCTTGACCCGCGCTCTTTTCGAAAGCGGCAACGGGGAGCCCCTGGGGAGGGGCACCGCGGGTTTGACGCGGGCGCAGGAACCTGATTAGCCTTTCCCGCATGGGCATGATTTTTGTCAACCGCAACCGGCAGAGCCTCGGCCAATTCACCGAACAGGAACTTTCCAACGGCTTGAGCATCGGCGAGATCCTCCCGACCGATCTGGCGTGGCAGGAAGGCATGGAAACCTGGCAGCCGGTTTCGACACTCACCAACCTCCCGCCCGCCGGGGTCGCGCCGGTCGAGGCCTCCGCTCCCCGACGGATCGAGCCCGTTTCCTCCAACCGGAAACAACCCGGGAAAATCCAATTTGACGAGTGCCTGAGCAAAGCCTGGGAGGCCTTCGTGAAAAACTGGGGCGCGTGCGTGCTGGCCACGCTGGTCTTTTGGGGGATCTCCATCGTTGTGCAGATACCGATGCAGCTCGCCGAGATGCTCCTGCAGCGCTTCACGGGCGCGAAGGGCGGCGACCCGATGATGACGGCCGCCGCAGGCGGGGTTTTCTTCTTTTTCTGGGTGCTCGCCATGGCGGTCTCTGCGATCCTCGGGGCCGGTTTCATGTATTTTTTCATCACCACCCTGCGGACAAAGGCAAACTTGGAGCATGTCTTTGTCGGCTTCCGCCGGTCGAACTGGACGCAAATCCTGATCGCGGGCGGCGTGTTGATCGCGGCGTTTTTTGCGTTGGCCCTGGTCTTCATGATTCCGGGAGGGGTTCTGACTGCCACCATGAAATCGGAAATCCCGCTCGTTGTTTTTGGGATCCTTTTCCTGGTGCCGGTCATCTACCTGTCGGTCGGCATCGGCTTTGTCTTCCCGCTGATCGTGGACCGCGGCATCGGCTTCCGGGAGGCGATCAAGCTGTCCTTGAAAACCGTCCACGGCCAGTGGTTTCCGGCGTGCGGGCTTTTGCTTCTGGTGGGGTTGGTGGCAATTTCCGGCGTGATCCTCTGCTGCGTGGGGATGCTCGCCACGGTTCCGCTGAGCTATCTGATCTGGAGCCAGGGATACCGCCAGCTCTTCGGAGATCCGGATTTCGCCGGGGTGGATTGATCCTAGAAAAAGCAGTTGGATTTCACGCAAAGGGCGCAAAGCACGCCAAGGCAGAAAGACACGCAAAGGATTGGATAGAAAAGATGTCACCCTGGTGGTGAGTGCTATATTTTTCATTATCCCGGATCCGGAGATTCCTCACACGGAGACACGAAGCGCACGGAGAAAAACCGTTTTCGGGATTAGTGCCTTCCTTTGTGTCCATTGCGTGAGTCTTTTCTTCCGGATTTAGGTTGATTTTTCAGACGGTCACCCGCATCATAAGGGCGTCGTCTTCCGCCGCCGCACACTGGACGTTCACATTCGCGCGACCTTTTTTCTGTAGGCACGCATCCACCGCGGCGATCGCGAGGTCCGGCGAGTTGCAGTCCCGGCTCAGGTGGCCGAGGAGGACGTGCGTGAGGGCTTCGGTTGCCACATCCGCCACGAGGGCGGCGGCCGCGGCGTTCGACAGGTGCCCGTGACGGGAGAGGATGCGTTGCTTCACCGCCCAAGGGCGCTTGGTATCGTTCTGGAGGAGAGCCTCGTCGTGGTTCGTCTCGATGAGGAGCGCCTTCACTCCCCGCACGGAGTCCACAACATGCCGCGTCGCGTATCCCAGGTCGGTCAGCAGGGCAAATCCGGTTCCGTTTGAGCGCAGAACAAATCCCACCGGGTCGGCGGCATCGTGGGGGACGGAGAATGCGAGAATTTCAAAGGACCCGAGGCGGAAGGTGGCGCCGGACGAAAAGAGATTCCACTCCGCCGCGATCCCGGACCGCTTCAGATGCCCGGCCGTGAGCGGGTTGGCAAAGACGGGAATGCGGTGTTTGGCGAGGAGCACTTTCAGCCCCCGTGTGTGGTCGCCGTGCTCATGGGTGAGAAGGATTCCCGAGAGCGATTCGGGAGCCACGCCACAGGCGTCCAAACGAGAAACGAGCTTGCGCGCGCTCAACCCCGCATCCACGAGCACCGAACAGTCCCCGTTGCGCAGCAACAGCGCATTCCCGGAGCTTCCGCTCGCAAGCACATTGACCTCCAGCATGGCGGCGATTAAAACAGTGTAACGGGCGGGCTTCCAGAGGAAAACCGCCGCGGAGTTTTCGCTTTACATCGGCCTGTATTAGTATTACTAATAGCTCCATGCAGATACAAAAAGGTACGGCGAGGTGCAGCTTGGATGGCAACGAGGCCGCAGCAAGCATCGCCTACCGGCTCAGCGAAACGATCGCCCTTTACCCGATCACCCCCTCGACGACGATGGGGGAGCTTGCCGACGAATGGGCCTCCAGGGGGACGAAAAACCTGTGGGGGCATGTCCCGAAAATTGTCGAAATGCAGTCCGAGGCCGGCGCGGCCGGCGCGGTGCATGGGATGCTGCAGGGCGGATCGCTTTCGACCACGTTCACGGCTTCGCAGGGCCTGCTGCTGATGATTCCGATCATGTACAAGCTGGCGGGGCAGCTCATGCCCTTTTGCATGCATGTGGCGGCCCGTTCGCTGGCAACCCATGCGCTCTCGATTTTTGGCGACCATTCCGACGTGATGTCCGTGCGGCAGACCGGATTTGCCCTGCTGTCATCGGCCAGCGTGCAGGAGTCCCACGACATGGCGTGCATCGCGCACGCGGCGACGCTCCCCGCGCGGGTCCCGTTCCTGCATTTCTTCGACGGGTTCCGGACCTCCCACGAGATCAACGACCTCGAGATGATCCCGGACGACATCCTGCGCGCGATGATTGATGAGGACGCGATCCGCGCCCACGCCAACCGCGCGATGACTCCCGACCATCCCAGTATCCGCGGCACCGCCCAGAACCCGGACTCTTTTTTTCAGGCCCGTGAGGCGGCGAATCCGTTTTATGCGGCCCTGCCGGGGATCGTGCAGGAGGCGATGTTTCGCTTCGCGTCGCTGACCGGGCGGACGTATCATCTGTTCGACTACACCGGGGATCCCGAGGCCGACCGCGTGGTTGTGGTGATGGGCTCCGGCGGCGAAACCCTGCTCGAGACCTCCCGCCACCTCAACAGCATCGGGCAGCGCACCGGCGTGCTGCAGGTGCGCCTTTATCGCCCGTTCGATATCGGGGCCTTCCTCAACGCGCTGCCGGCAAGCGTCAAGCACATCACGGTTCTCGACCGCACCAAAGAACCCGGTGCCCCCGGAGAACCGCTCTTCCTCGACGTGTCTTCCATCGTGTGCACAAAAGGCGGATCGAAATGGAGCGGGCTGCCGCGCGTGACCGGCGGACGGTTCGGCCTCGCCTCGAAAGAATTTACCCCGGCGATGGCGATGGCGGTGTTCGCGGAAATGCAGGCGGCCACTCCCAAGGAGGAATTCACGGTCGGCATCGAAGACGACGTCACCAGGCTCTCGCTCCGGTATGACAAGGCATTTCACCTGCCCGGGCAGACGTTCAAGCAGGCGGTCTTTTTCGGGCTGGGATCGGACGGCACGGTTGGCGCGAACAAGAACACGATCAAAATCATCGCCAAGAAGCTTGGCCTGCACGCGCAGGCGTATTTTGTTTACGACCCGAAGAAGGCGGGCGCGGTGACGGTCTCGCACCTGCGTTTTGGCCGGGAGCCGATCCATGCCCCGTATCTCGTGGAGACGGCGGATTTCGTTGGCTGCCACCAATATCACCTCCTTGAGCAGCAGCCTGTCCTGGATGCGGCCCGCGAGGGGGCGATCTTCCTGCTCAACACCCCCCACAGCGCCGCGACCGCATGGGACCATCTCTCTCGCGAGTCGCAGGAGATGATCCTCTCGAAGAAGCTGAAATTCTACGTCATCGATGCCTACAAGATCGCACGGGAAACCGGCATGGGCGCCCGCATCAACACGATCATGCAGGTCGCTTACTTCGCGCTGAGCGACATCCTTCCGCTCGATCAGGCGATCTCCGAAATCAAAAATGCGATCGAGAAAAGCTACGCCCGCAAGGGGGCTGACCTTGTTCAGAAGAACTGGAACGCCGTGGACAAATCGGTCGAGGGCGTCCACCAGGTCGTCGTTCCGGCCGAGGCCACGGCCACATGGCCGCGTCCGTTTCCGATCCCGGCCGAGGCCCCGGAATTCGTGCGCGCGATTTCCGGCACGCTGCTTTCCGGACGCGGCGACGGCCTTCCGGTCAGCGCCTTCCCGCCCGACGGCGTCTGGCCGACGGGAACCAGCAAATGGGAAAAGCGCAACCTCGCACAGGAACTGCCGGTATGGGATCCCAAGATCTGCATCCAGTGCAACAAATGCGTGATCGTTTGCCCGCATGCCGCGATCCGCGCCAAATACTATCCCGAGGAGCTGCTTGCAGGGGCGCCGGAGACATTTCAGTCGGTCGCTTTCCGTTCAACCGAGCTCGCGGGCCAGCGCTACACGATCCAGGTCGCCCCGGAAGATTGCACCGGATGCCGGCTGTGCATCAACGTCTGCCCGGCGAAGGACAAATCGAATGCCAAGCACAAGGCGCTCGACGCCGCCCCGCAGGCTCCGCTGCGCGACCAGGAACGCGCGAACTTCACGTTTTTCGAGTCCCTCCCCGCACCGGACCGCACGCGGCTGAAAACCGACATCGTGAAGGACAGCCAGTTCTTCACTCCGCTTTTCGAGTATTCCGGCGCTTGCGTTGGCTGCGGCGAAACGCCGTATGTCAAGCTCCTCACCCAGCTTTTCGGCGACCGCGCCATCATCGCAAACGCCACCGGATGCTCGTCCATCTACGGCGGCAACCTGCCGACAACCCCCTACACGGTCAACTGTGACGGACGCGGACCGGCCTGGGCGAACTCGCTTTTCGAGGACAACGCGGAGTTCGGACTCGGGCTTCGTGTTTCGGTTTCGGACAAGGAAGCGCAGGCCCGCGAAATCCTGTTTTCTTTCAAAGATGCCGTTGGCGCGGACTTTGTGGCAGAGATCCTGAATGCCGACCAATCCACCGAAACGGGGATCGCGGAACAACGGGCCCGCGTCGTGGAGCTGCGCAACCGGCTCGGCCGGTTCCCGGAAAACCTCCGGGCACGCTTCGACGGGCTCGCCGACTACCTGGTGAAAAAATCCGTCTGGATCCTCGGCGGCGACGGCTGGGCCTACGACATCGGCTTCGGCGGCCTCGACCATGTGCTCTCGCTGGGCGAGAACATCAACATCCTCGTCCTCGATACCGAAGTTTATTCGAACACCGGCGGACAGGCCTCGAAAGCGACCCCGACGGGCGCGGTGGCGAAGTTTGCCACCTCGGGCAAGAGCCATGCCAAGAAAGATCTCGGCCTCTATGCGATGAGCTACGGCGACGTCTATGTGGCGAAGGTCGCCCTGGGCGGAAAAGATTCCCAGACGGTGAAGGCGTTTGCCGAGGCGGAATCGTATCCGGGCACCTCGCTGATCATCGCCTACAGCCACTGCATCGCCCACGGCTACAATCTGGCCCACGGGCTCGATCAGCAGAAGCTGGCGGTGGATACCGGCTACTGGCCGCTCTACCGCCACGACCCGCGCCGGCAGGAACAGGGGCTTGTGCCGCTGGTCCTCGACTCCCCCGCGCCGAAACTCCCGCTCCTGCGGTTCACCGAGAACGAGATCCGCTACCGGTTCCTTGAGTCAACGAACAAAGAGCGCGCCACCGAGCTTGCGCACGCCGCCCAGGAGCAGATCAAGGCGCGCTACGAACTTTACCGCCGCATGGCCACCAGCGGCCTGCCGGAGAAAACCCCATGAAACTCACCACCAACTATCTCGGCCTTGAGCTGAAATCCCCGTTCATCATCGGCGCCTCGCCGCTGGGAGACTCCCTCGACTCGGCCAAACGGATGGAAGACAGCGGGGCTTCCGCTCTCGTCATGCGCTCGCTCTTTGAGGAACAGTTGACCAGCGAGCTCGCCGCCGTGACCTCGCTCACCGAGTCGATCGGAGAATCCTATGCCGAGGCCCTGAGCTATTTCCCGGAATCCGCCGAATACGCGCTGGGACCCGAAGATTACCTCGACCACATCTCGCGCCTGAAAAGCCACCTCTCGATTCCCGTCATCGCCTCGCTGAACGGACGCACCCCCGGCGGCTGGATCGGCCATGCAAAATTCATGGAAGAAGCCGGGGCGGATGCCTTGGAGCTCAATATCTACGAGGTTCCGACCAACATGGAAGAAACCGGTCCGGAGATCGAAGCGCGGGTGCTGGAGGTCGTGGCCGGCGTCCGTGCGAAGGTGAGCATCCCGTTCTCGGTGAAGCTCGCGCCCTTCTACTCCTCGCTGCCGAATCTCGCCAAAAACATCCATCTCGCGGGGGCGAACGGGCTCGTCCTCTTCAACCGGTTCTACCAGCCGGATCTCGACATCGAGGATCTCAACGTCGAGCCGAAGCTTTTCCTCTCCACTTCCGCCGAACTGCTCCTGCGCCTGCGCTGGATGGCCGTTCTCCACGGAAAGACCCCGCTCTCCCTCGCGCTCAGCGGCGGAGTCCACAAAGTCCACGATGCGATCAAAGGCGTCATGGCCGGAGCGGATGTCCTGCAAGTGGTCTCCCTCGTCCTGCGCCATGGGCCGCAGGCGCTGGAAACCCTCATCAAGGACTTCACGCGCTGGATGGAGGAGCACGACTATCATGATGCCGCCGAAATGCGCGGATGCCTGAGCCACCGGAATTCACCGGACCCGGCCGCATTCGAGCGCGCCAACTACCTCCGCGTCCTCCAGCTCTGGAAGGTCTGACAAACCCCGCCCAGTGCCCGGCTTTTTGAAGGTCGGTTGATCGGGTGTTGCCGCGCTTCTGCATGCGTTGCAGATGTTCCTCGGGATCATCAATGCCGGGAAGCGTGCGCTCGCCGGGCACCACTTCCCTGCCGAACCCGGAGAAGATCCCGGCCGCATCGGCGGCGATTTCCTCGCAGATGGACATGCCCCGCCGGGCGTGTCAACGGCAGTTCAAGTCATCCAGCAACAGCTTGGAACTGATGCGTGCGGATTCAAAGATCACCGGCAGGCCGCTGCCCGGATGCGTGCCGCCGCCGACCAGATACATTCCGTCGAATTCCTCGAAGCGATTTTGCGGACGCAGGTGCAGCATTTGCGAGAAGCTGTGCGCGAGGTTGAAGGTAGCGCCGCGATACACGTCCATCTTGCTCTCCCAATCCGCGGGCGTCACGACGCGCTCGAAGCGGATGCGCTTCTCGATGTCCGTGATGCCAATCTTCTCCAACTGCCGCAGCGCCACACTCCGATACCGGCCCCGCTCCTTGTTCCAGTCCACATTCGGATGCTGATGCGTCACCGGCAGCAGCACATACAGCGCGCTATGTCCCGGCGGGGCCATCGTGTCATCGGTGAGCACCGGGTTTTCGACATAAAACGACGGGTCTTCCGACAGAACATGCTGCCGCTCGATTTCGTCGAGGTTGCGGCGGTAGTCTTTCGCGACGTGAATGTTGTGATGTGCGAGGTGATCGAATCTTCCCTCCACCCCGAGATACAGCATGAACGTGGAGCAGGAAAAATCTTTCTTCGCCACCTTCGCGTCGCTCCAGCGGCGGCGCAGATTGTCGGGCACGAGCTTCGTGATGGCGCTTGCAAAATCGGCGTTCACCATCACGGCATCGGCGCGATGTTCGCCCTGCGCCGTGCGGACGCCGACCGCGCGGCGGCCTTGGAACAGCACTTCCTCCACGGGCATGTCGAGCTGGATGTTCACGCCAAGCTCCTGCGCGACGCGGGCCATGTTGATCGAGATGGAATTGCAGCCGCCCGTCGGATGCCAGATGCCGTGCTCGTATTCCAGGAACGACAGGATCGAGAAGAGGCTCGGGCACTGGAACGGAGACATGCCGAGATACTTCGACTGGAAAGTGAACGCCAGTTGAAGCCGCGGGTCTTTGAAATAACCCGCCAACTCCGCGTGCAGCGACTTCCACGGCTTGAGGAATGGCAACACCATCAACAGGCGCAGGGTGAGCAAGCTCTTCCAGCCGGGAAACGGCATTTGCAGGCACGGTGCCAATTTTTCCAGCTTCACGCGGTTGTATTCCATGAAGCGCCGGAAACCCTGTGCATCCTGCGGCGACAGCTTCGCGATCGCCGCCACCATGCGTTCAAGATCGGGTGTCGCGTTCAACTCCCCGCCCGCGCCAAAGGTGATGCGGTATTGCGGGTCCAGCTTCGTCATCGGCACTTCCTTGTGAAGGTCCCGTCCGACTTCCTGGTAAATTTCCTGGAGAATTTGCGGGTAGAGGAAAAACGTCGGGCCTAGGTCGAAGCGATAGCCCCCCGACTCGATAACTGAGGTGCGCCCACCCACGCGCGGTTGTTTCTCCAGAATGGTGACATCCACGCCCGCTTTGGCGAGCAACATGGCTGAGGCCAACCCTCCGGGGCCTGCTCCGATGATGATGACGCGCCGTGACATGCCCAATGGTTAAACAAAACAGGGAATGGAAGCAAGGTCAGTCGGCCAGAAGAAAGCGCATCGCCCGTTTCAAACCCGCCAGCGAAAGTTTTTGGGGTGGATAACGGAAGGACGTATCGATCCAAGTCGCCCGACGCAACACCGCGCGCTGATGCGAGAACGCCTCGAAGCCCGCGCGCCCGTGATACGCGCCCATCCCGCTCTCGCCCAGTCCGCCGAAGGGCAGTCCCGCGCCAATCATGTGCGACACGACATCGTTCACGCACGCGCCGCCGGACCGCACGTTCGCCAGCACGCGGGCTTCCGTGGCGCGGCTGCGAGTGAACACATACAACGCCAGCGGTGCAGGCTTTCCGCGCAGCAAGGCCAGCGCATCGTCGAGTTTGTCAAATTCCAGCACCGGCAGGATCGGCCCGAAAATTTCCTCCTGCATCACCGCTGCGTCCGGGGACACGCCGGCCAAAATCGTTGGCGCGATGAACAAATCCTTCGCGTCATGCCCGCCACCGTGGACGGCTTTCCCGTCCCGCAGATAATTTGCGAGGCGCTCAAAGTGCGCCCGGTTGACGATGCGCCCGTAATCCTCGCACCGGGCCGGGGAGTCGCCGTAAAAGTCGTGCAACGCCTTCTTCATCTCCGCCACGAAATGGTCGCGTGCCTCGCGCTCGACCAGGACGAAATCAGGCGCGACGCAGGTCTGCCCGGCATTCTTGAATTTTCCCCACGCAATGCGCCGCGCGGCCAGCGCGAGGGGCGCATCCGCGCACACGATGGCCGGGCATTTGCCGCCGAGTTCGAGCGTCGCAGGCGTCAGATGTTTCGCCGCCGCCGCCAATACCAGTCGTCCGACTCGCGTGCTGCCGGTGAAAAAGATTTTGTCGAACCGCTCGCGCAGCAGGGCTTCAGCCACGTCCGCGCCACCGTTTGCGACCGTCACAAGCTGCTCATCGAAACAACCGGCGATCAATTCGGTGATGGCCGCCGCCGTGCGCGGCGCGAGTTCGGAAGGTTTGAGCACAACGCAGTTGCCCGCCGCGATGGCGCTGACGAGCGGGCTGACGAGCAGTTGCACCGGGTAATTCCACGGACCGAGGATCAGCGCCACCCCAAACGGTTCGGCTTGCACCCAGCCGCGTGCGGGCGCGACAAGCCAAGGCGTGCCGCGTCGCCGGGGCGCAGCCCAGCTGCGGAGGTGGCGGAGCGAGTGCAGGATTTCCATCCGCACCAGGCCGAACTCGGACGCGTAGCCTTGCCTCAGAGATTTGCCAAGGTCGGCTTGCAGCGCGGAGAGCAGGGCGGTTTCGTGCTGCTCCAAAGCGCGCGCCAGACGCTCAAGCTGCGTGCGCCGGAATTGCACTGACCGGGTCGCGCCTGTTTGGAAATAGGCGCGCTGTCGTTGGACGGTGGCGGGGAAATCCATTATCGGCTTGGTAAATGCCACGTTACCGCGTAACAAGTGAAGGAGCAATGTTTCGCGCAAATTCCATCTTCATCGGCCTCCTGGCCACCTTGTCAGTGCATGCCGGCGCGGCATCGAACGACTGGAGTGCTGCGGGGGTCACGGAATTCACCGCCGCCTACCAGGCTTGGGATGGCGCCCGGTTCTCCAAGGCGGCGAACCTGTTCCAGCAGGCCTGCACCAACGATTCGACCAAGGCGGCGAATTTTTACTGGCTGGGCGTGGCCGAGTTTCATCGGATGCTGCAACTGCTGGGTTTGCCCGCGAGCGACACCAACAAAATCGCCGTCGGGATCGCGCTGGATGCGGCCGAGGACGCGTTGACGCGTGCCGTAAAATTGGACGCCAGCCACGCCGAGAGCCATGCCCTGCTGGGCACGCTATATGGCATGAGGATCAGTGAAAATGTGCTGTCAGCCGCATGGCTTGGTCCGCGCGTGCAACGCGAACAGAAGCTGGCATTTGCCAATGGCGCAAAAAATCCACGCGTCCAATACCTGATGGGCATGAGCCAGTTCTACACGGCCCTGCGAACCGCGTCGCGTCGCGAAGCGCTGGCGACCCTCCTCACCGCGGAAAAACTCTTTGAGGCCGAGGCGAAATCGCCGCCGGGTCCGCTTGACCCACGCTGGGGCCACGACAGTTGCCTGACTTTCATCGGCTCCTGCCACGAAAAACTGGGGCAGCCCGCGGAAGCGGAAAATTATTTCCGCAAGGCGCTGGCGATGCATCCGCAGGATGGTCTCGCGCAGGCCGGCCTCCAGCGGGTGAAGAAAATCAGAAAATGAGCCGCAAAAAAATCGTTGTCATCGGCGCGGGCCTGGGCGGACTCTCGGCCGCCATCTCGCTCCGGCAAGCGGGCTACGCCGTCGAGGTCTTTGAAAAAAACGCGCAGATTGGCGGCAAGCTGAATGTGCTCACAGAACGCGGCTACACGTTCGACCTCGGTCCGTCCATACTCACGTTGCCGCACATTTTCGAGCGCCTGTTCGAGCGCAGCGGGAAGAAGATGGGCGATTACTTCTCCATCCGCGCGCTGCGACCACACTGGCGAAACTTCTTCGGGGACGGCGTGACGCTCGACCTGTATCCCGAGCCGGAGAAGATGGCCGCCGAGGCGCGCAAGGCCGGTGAACCGCCGGAGAACATCGAGCGCTTCCTCAAATACTCCGCCGGCCTCTACGACCTGACGAGCGAAGGTTATTTTGATCAGGGTCTGGACAACTGGCGCGGTTTCGCCAAGCACTACGGGCTCCGGAAATTTTTTCAGTTCGACCTGTTTCGCACGATGCATCAAGGCGTGGCTTCGCACCTGCAAACGCGTTACTTCCGCGACATCTTTGACTTCTTCATCAAATACGTCGGCTCATCGGCGTATCGCGCGCCGGCGCTCATGAACGCCCTGCCCACGATCCAGTTCCGCTACGACCTCTGGTATGTGGACGGCGGGCTTTACCACATCGCCCTCGGCCTCGGGCGCTTGATGGATGAACTCGGCATCAAGGTGAACCTCAACGCCGAAGTCAGCGAAGTCCGCCGGGAAAACGGGCGCGCCACCGGTCTGGTGGCCAACGGCGTTTTTCACGCCGCCGATATCGTCGTGTCGAACATGGAAGTCATTCCCGCCTACGAGAAGCTGCTCAGCGAGGACAAGGCTTTCATCGCGTCCCTGGAAAAGAAACTCGAACCCACCTGCTCCGGGTTGGTCGTTGATCTCGGCCTCGACTGCCAATATCCGCAACTGGCGCATCACAACTTTTTTTTCAGCGGCATCCAGAAAGAGCATTTTGCCAAGGTTTTTGAGGATCACGAACTGCCCGACGACCCGACCATTTATCTCGTCGCCGCGTCCAAGACCGATCCGACTGTTGCGCCTGCCGGTTGCGATTGCCTGAAGATTCTCCCGCACATCCCCTGCATTGATGACGAGCGTCCGCTTGCGCGCGAAGATTACCTGCGGCTCAAAGAGCGCATTCTCGACAAGTTGGAGCGCATGGGCTTGAAAGATTTGCGGAAACACGTCGTCTTTGAGCACGTCTGGACGCCGCTCGACATCCGCGCGCAATACAACTCCAACAAAGGCTCCATCTACGGAGTGGTGAGCGACCGCTGGAAAAATTTCGCGTTCAAAGCGCCGAAACAGAGCACGCTTTACCCGAATCTGTTCTTTGTCGGGGGATCGGTGAATCCGGGCGGCGGCATGCCGATGGTCGTGCTCTGCGGCCAGAACGTCGCCAAGAAAGTCGTCGCCTGGGATAAGTGATCAACTCCGCGCTTGCCGGGCGATTTGCCGGATGAGGCCGCTGAAGATCAGGCTGTGGACCGGATACAGCACATACCAGTAGAGCAGCCCCAGCAGGCCCTTCGGTTCGAAAAAAGCGGTTTGTGTCAGCAGGGTCTGTCCGCCCGGCTGCGGCCGGGACTTGAACTCCAGCCACGCCCGCCCTGGCACGCGCATCTCCGCACGCAACCGGATCGCCCGGCCCGGCTCGACCATTTCCACGCGCCAGAAATCGAGCGGGTCGCCCACGCGCAAGTCCTCGGGGTCGCGCCGTCCCCGGCGCATGCCGACACCGCCGCCCAACCGGTCCACCATCCCGCGCAACCGCCACGCCCAATCCATATACAGCCAGCCGCGTGTACCGCCCAGTCGCGCGAAACTTCGATACACCGCGTCCGCCGGGGCGGCCACCGTCCGTTGCCGTCGCTCGATGATCATGCCCTCGCTGCTGATGAGCGTCACCGGCGTCTTCTCCCCCTGGCTGGAAGTCAGCGCATCACTCCACGCGGTCTCGACATCGCGCGCGCCCACCTTTTCCAGCGCCAACCGCACTGCGGTGTCGTAGTCCAGCAACTCAATGTCCGGAAACAGCCGCCGCGCGGTGTCGTCGCGCACAATGACTTCGTTGCCCAGGCCTTTGATCAACGGCTGGGCGATGTTGGCGGGTATGGGCGTGACCAGATGCACCCAGTAGGACGACAACCGCGGTGTCAACACCGGCACGGAGAGCAAACGCCGCTTCAGTCCGCGCGCGCGCGCGTAACCGGTCATCATGCCCGAATAAGTCAGGACATCGCGCCCGCCGATTTCCAGCGTTTGCCCCGTGCTGGCCGGGCAGGCGAGCGCGGCGACCAGATAATCGAGCACGTTGCGAATGGCAATCGGCTGGATGCGCGTGAACACCCACTTCGGACAAACCATCACCGGCAGGCGCTCGGTCAGATAACGGATCATTTCAAACGACAGACTGCCCGATCCGACGATGACCGCCGCGCGGAATTCCGTAACCGGCACGCCCGCCTCGCGCAAAGCCGCGCCGGTTTCCTGGCGCGAGCGCAAGTGCGGAGACAACGCCGCCTGCGGATCGCCGAGGCCGCCGAGATAGAGGATGCGTTCCACGCCGGCCTGGTGCCCGGCGGAGGCACAGTTGCGCGCCGCCACCAAATCCCGTTCGGAGAAATCACTCCCGCCGGCCATGCTGTGGACGAGGTAATACACCGCACGCACGCCGCGCATGGCCGCCCCCAGCGAATCGGGCCGGAACATGTCGCCGGTCGCCACCTCAACCTGATCCAGCCATGCCCGCCCCTGCAACCGCGCCGGGTCGCGCACCAGGCAACGCACGCGATAGCCCGCCGCCAGCAGGCGCGGCACGAGCCGTCCGCCGACGTAGCCTGTCGCGCCGGTGACCAGGATCAATGGGGAATCAGACATGGAGTTTCGCGCTGTGCCCGCCGATGACGCGCATTATCTTCACCGCCGCAGGCTATTCCGATCGCTGGCGGGTGACGAACACAAACCGCCCACTCGCCGCCGGGAGTTCGCGGGCGCGTTACCGGTTGTGACATCGCGCTGGAACGTGTAATAAGAACCGGCTCATGAACACCGAAGTCATCCTGTTGATGATCGCGATCGCACTCTGGGCGGCCGGTTGGGTGGTCCTGGGGCGCGTCAAACTGTGCGGGTCGGACGACCCGGGAAAAACGATTTCTGCTGCGCAACTTTCCATCATCATTCCCGCACGCAACGAGGAGCAAAACCTGCCCGCGCTGTTGCGCTCGCTTGGGGCGCAAGCAATCCGCCCGCGCGAAATCATCGTTGTGAACGATGCCTCCACCGACCGCACCGCCGAAATCGCGCAACAACTCGGCGCCCGCATCGTGAATTCGCTGCCCCTGCCCGAGGGCTGGCGCGGAAAGACATGGGCGTGCCATCAAGGCGCGCAGGCGGCGACGGGCGATTTGTTCTTGTTCCTTGACGCCGACACTTGGTTCGAGACGGACGGTTTGCGGCGTGTGCTGGCGGAATTTCAAGCAGCCGGTGGGGGGGTGCTGTCGGTTGCTCCGCATCACGTCGTCCGCGCTTTTCACGAGCAATTCTCCGCATTCTTCAATCTCGTGATGCTCGCCGGAACGGGGGCGTTCACGCTGCGCGGCGACAGCCTCGCACCGCGCGGCTTGCTCGGGCAGTTCATGCTCATCGAGCGCGCTGCCTACCGGCGTGCCGGCGGCCACGAAGTCGTGAAGGGCCGCATTCTGGAAAACTTCTGGCTCGCGGAGCCGTTGCGCGCGGCGGGCGTGCCGTTGCGGTGTCGCGGCGGGCGCGGCGTGTTTGCCTTCCGCATGTATCCGCAAGGCTGGCGTGAAGTCGTGGACGGCTGGACAAAGGGCTTCGCTTCCGGCGCGGGTCAGACGCCGCTTCCGATCCTGCTGCTTATCGTCGCATGGATGTCCGGCCTCATGACCGCGCCGCTCAGACTGGCGCTTGGCAATCAGCCGCTGCTGTGGCTTGGGGCTTACGCGCTGGGAGCGGCGCAGGTCGCGTGGATGTTGCGTCGCGTGGGAACGTTCCACTGGAGCGCGGCGCTATTTTATCCCGTGCCGCTGATTTTCTATTTTGTGGTCTTTGCGCGCTCACTCCGCCGCTCACGCGGCAAGCACAGCGTTGGATGGAAAGGAAGGCGGATTCATGCTGATTGAACTCTCCCTCGCGTGGGTCACTGCGCTCAACATCGTCGCATGGCTGTTGATCCAGTTCGGGCTGGCGTGGGGTTTCACGCAGCTCGCAGCGGAGAGGTTTGATTGTTATGGCATCGTAGCGCGACTTAAAACGTGGGAACGCGGCGGCCGATTTTACGAGACGGCGTTCCTCATCAAGCGGTGGAAAGACCGATTGCCTGATGCCTCGCGCATGTTTCGTGGCGGATTCGCGAAAGGAAATCTCAAGAATGCCACGCCCGAGTACCTCGAACGCTTTCTGCGCGAGACATGGCGCGGCGAAATCGTGCATTGGCTGGCGCTGCTCGCGCTGCCACTGTTCGCCATTTGGAATCCATGGTGGGGCGTGCTTGTGAACGCGATGGTCGCCCTGGCCGTAAATTTTCCCTGCATTCTTGCGCTGCGTTACAACCGCGCCCGCCTTCATCGATTGCTCGCCAAGCGAGCCTGAGCGGTTGCCTCGGCCAGCCGCCGACTCAGGCGATCAGAGCGTTACGGAATCTGAGTTGCCCCCCTGATTTGTCCGGGCTAACGAGTGCCCGGTCGGGGGGCCCCGCAGAGCCCGACGATCTGCTTCTTTGGAAAATTGGGCTCAGTCATTCTCGGTTTCCGCAGATTCCTCGTCTTCGCCATCGCTGACGACCGGGGCGATCCCTTGGAGGTGTTCGCCCTCGCGCAGGTCGATGAGACGGACTCCCTGGGCATTGCGCCCGGTTTCGCGGATTTCCTTGATCCGGGTGCGGACCATTTTGCCCTTGTTCGTGATGAGCATGAGTTCGTCCGCGTCGCGGACGGTGAGCGCGCCCGCGACCCCTCCGGTGCGCTCGGTGGTCTTCATCGTGATGATGCCTTTGCCGCCGCGCGCCTGGATCCGGTATTCCTCGAAGCTCGTGCGTTTGCCGAGGCCGTTTTCTCCGGCAACGAGGAGCTGGGCGTCCTTGTTGACGACGGCGGCGGCGACGATGTAGTCGCCCTTCTCCGGACGGATCCCCCAGACCCCGACGGTATCGCGGCCCTGGTCGCGCATCTCGTCCTCGCTGAACCGGATGCTCTGGCCGCCGTGGGTGATGAGGACGATCTCGTCCTGCCCGACGGTGAGTTTGCAGGCGATCAGGCGGTCGCCCTCTTCAATTTTGATCGCGATGAGCCCGCCTTTGCGGATGTTTTTGAAGTCGTTGAGGTTTGATTTTTTGACGATCCCGCTGCGGGTGGCGAAGACGATATGGAGGTTTTTGTTCCATGTCTCCTCGTCGGTTTTCTGTCCCTGGACGCGGATCGTCGCGGCGATTTTCTCCTCGCTGCGGAGTTCGAGGAGGTTGGCGATCGAGCGTCCCTTGCTCGCGCGCGAGCCCTCGGGAATCTCGAAGACCCGCTCCACATAGCAGCGCCCGGTCTCGGTGAAGAACATCAGGTAGTCGTGGGTCGTCGCGGTGAAGAGGTATTCGACGAAGTCGCTGTCCTCCTCGTTCTCCGCCTCGCGGGCGGTCATGCCGATCACGCCTTTCCCCCCGCGCTTCTGGGCGCGGAACGCGCTGACCAGCGTGCGCTTGATGAACCCGTTGTGGGTGAGCGTGACGATGACCCCGTCGTTTGCGATCAGATCCTCGATGGCAATCTCGCCCTCGGCCGGGACGATTTGCGTGCGCCGCGGCGTTGCAAACTTCGCCTGCAGCGCGCGGAGTTCGTCCTTGATGATCGTGAGCACGCGCTTTTCCCTCGCGAGGATGTCGAGGAGATCCTTGATCGTTGAGATGAGCGCGTCGTATTCGCCCTTGATGCTGTCGCGCTCGAGCCCGGTGAGCTGGTAGAGCCGGAGGTCGAGGATGTGCCCGACCTGCTTTTCGGAGAACTTGTATTTTCCGTCCGCGACGCGGGCCTCGCTGCGGATGAGGATGCCGAGCTTTTCGACCGCCTTGCGCGTCCACGAGAGCGCGAGGAGCTTGGCCTTCGCGTCATCGCGGTCCCGGGAGTCGCGGATGATCCTGATGAAGTCGTCGATGTTGGCGAGGGCGATGAGATAGCCCTCCAGCTTCTCGGCCTCGACCTCGGCCTCGTTGAGGAGGAACCGCGTGCGGCGGAGGATGACCTCCCGCCGGTGCTCGATGAAGCAATTGATCGCCTCCTTGAGCGAGAGGAGCTTCGGCTTGCCACGGTCGATCGCCAGCATGTTCACGCTGAACGAGGATTCCAGCGCGGTGTGCTTGAAAAGATTGTTGATGACGACCTTGGGATTTCCGTCGCGCTTGAGCTCGATGACGACCCGCGTATCCTCCGCGCTCTCATCGCGCACATCGCTGATTCCCGTGAGGATCTTCTCGTTGACGAGCGCGGCGATCCGCTTCACGAGCTCCGAGCGGTTCACGTTGTAGGGGATCTCGGTGATGATGATGCTCTCGCGTCCGCCCTTGCCCTCCTCGACCGCCACGCGTCCGCGCACGCGGACCTGCCCGCGACCGGTTTCAAAATACTGGCGGATGCCGGCGGCACCCTGGATGACGCAGCCCGTCGGGAAATCCGGCCCCGTGATGTGGGCCATGAGTCCGTCAATCGTGATGTCCGGGTCGTCGATCTGCGCGCAGATCCCGTTGATGCACTCCCCGAGGTTGTGCGGCGGCATGTTCGTCGCCATGCCGACGGCGATGCCCGTGCCGCCATTGACGAGAAGGTTGGGGAACGCGGCCGGAAAAACCGTGGGCTCGGATTCCGTCTCGTCGTAGTTCGGAACGAAATCGACCGTGCCCTTGTCCATGTCCGTCATCAGCACTGCGCCGAGATGATCGAGGCGGGCCTCGGTATATCGCATCGACGCCGGGGGATCGCCTTCGACCGATCCAAAGTTTCCCTGTCCGTTGATGAGCATTTCGCGCATCGCCCAGTGCTGGGCCATGTGGACGAGCGTCGGGTAGATCGCCTGGTCGCCGTGCGGATGGTATTTGCCCATCGTTTCGCCGACGATCCTCGCGCATTTGAGGTGCTTGCGGGTCGGCTGGACGCCGAGCTCGTTCATGGCGAAAAGAATCCGTCGCTGCGAAGGCTTGAGCCCGTCGCGCGCGTCGGGAAGGGCGCGGGAGATGATGACCGACATCGAGTAGTCGAGGAACGACCTCGACATCTCGTCGGCCACGTTCACCAGTTCCACTTTTTCGTTTTGAGTATACATATAGTTTTAGAGAAGGCCTTCGGGGAAAATTGAGATTTTCAGCGAGTCGGCGGCCTCGCGCACCCGGCTGTCAGTCATGCAGACGGAAAAACATGGTTAGACTTTCGATTTTTGATGGCATGAGCAATGATGGCTTTGATGAAATCGGGGATGTTTACCCCGGACTGTGCCGCATCATCCTTCAATTCTTCGTATTGCGCGACATCAGAGCCTTGCCAGATCAAATCAAGTCGTCTGATCTGGCGCATTGCCACATGGCTATAGTTCTCCGGGTAAGCCCAGTAGCAAGAAAGGCAGACTTCGTGCTTCTTGTCTTGTTGCCAGTTCTCGCAGTTCTCGCACGACCATGATTTTGCACGATTGGCAGAGCCGCAAAGCAGCATGAAATCATCCGGATTTAATACCGCTTTATCCCCCGTCACTTCATAAGGAATGCGATGGTCAATCTGAAGATCGCGATTTTCCACTTCTTCAAGGTAAATAAAACAGCGGCAGCCATACCTCTCAATCAACTTGTCTTTGATCTCCTTGGATAACCCGGTGCGCCCGTCAAAGCGACGAAACTTAATTTGGGATGGGTCGGCAAAGCGGTATGCAGCGATCTTTCGCCCATCGGGACCGACAACCCTGAATGTCTCAAGCGGGATTCCCCGCTCGCGCACATCACGAGCCGCCCTTGGCGGGTGATTATATCCGTATTGAGATTTGAGATCGTCGGTCGTGATGTGACCGTGTTTCAAAATGTGATCGATAACAGTCTTGGGACGTTTGTCCGTGACTGACTGGCAAAGCTCAAGAAACTTTTTTGGATACTTTGCCATAGTGAGTTGCTGGTTCAAGAAAGCGCATCTGCTCGCTGGGGTTCCGATGAAGGATGCATGGGAGTGCTTCTACTTCATGCGCTAAAGATTGAGAAAGGTAGAGTGATTCGAAAGTCGTTTCGTCCCGTCCCAAAAGTGTGGCTTGGCTTGAACGCCCGGCTTCCATCTCCACCAAGGTCAGTTGAAGGTAGCCCGGGAGCTGCTCTCCGTAGCTGCGGGTCCCGAGACGGCCATCATAACTGATCAGATAGCGAATCCCCCGCTCGTTCAAGAGTCCAAGGGCGACGACAAAGTCGTCGAAAGAAATTCCCGCGAAATATCGGGCATCACGCTTGCCGCAAACCCCTTGATAGGGAGGGTCCATGTAAACCACGTCAGAATCCCTGACGTTGGCTAGGACGTCGCGGTAGTCCGATGACGTGACCAGGCTTTTGCCACGCAGGAGCATCGAAAAATTCAGGATGTTTTCACGCATTGTCTCCGGGCGGGTTCCGAGTCGTCTCTTGTCCGGGCTCTGGTTGAACAGCCCGTCCGAATTGTAGCGGACCGCTCCCTTGACGCACCGCGCCAGCAGATACAAAAGAAGGCGGGGATCTTGGCTGCGGTTGAAGTCTTCGCGAACCCGGTAGTATTGTTCCAGGGCCGCTTCCTCGCGCCACGTCGCGCGATAAAAGTCGCCCAAGGGTTCCGGCTGATTGATGATGAGGCCGAGCAGCTCCGCGAGGGGCCGGTTGAAATCGTTCAGCCAGAATTCCCGGGCGCGACCACGCGCCGCGCAGGCGATCGAGATGGCGGCGGAGCCGGCGAAAGGCTCGACGATCCGCTCCGATTTCTCCGGCAAATACCGGAGAATCGTTGCGGCGAGCGATCTTTTGCTGCCCTGATACTGGAATGGCTGCGGGATTCTCACGTTGCCCGGTCAGACATCCAATCTGGCATTGAGAGCATTGTCCTCGATGAACTGGCGCCGGGGCTCGACGACATCGCCCATGAGGATCGTGAACATGCGGTCGGCATCGACCGCGTTGTCCTCGTTGAGGTCCACTTTGAGCATCTTGCGTTTTTCGGGGTTCATCGTGGTCTCGAAGAGCTGCTTCGGATTCATTTCGCCGAGGCCCTTGAAGCGCTGGATCGAGAGGCCGCGCTTCCCGATTTCGAGAACCTTGGTGAGGATTTCCGGGATGGCGAAAAGCGGGTGGGTGACGGCCTTGTCCCCGTCGCCCTCGACCAGTTCGAAGAGCGGCGCGTCGCTGTCCGAGTAGTGCTCGATTTTCAGGCCCTTCCGGGCGAGTTCGTCGATGAGCTTCTGCGCGGAGATGGATTCGTGGAGCTCGATGAGCTTCGCGCGGCGGCGGATGGCCGTGGGGTCCGGCTTTTTCGCCTTCGTGACCGGTTCCAATGGGAGAAGATCGCCTTCAACGGAATCGGGCGCGGGATCATCGTAGAGGTTGAGGTCGCGGTTGCCCTCGTGGAATTCGCGGACCTCGGCTTCGCCCGGGAAGTAGGTCGCCCACTCGGAATTTCCCTCGCGGACTTTGACCATGAATGTCGGCAGCTTCCCGGTCTTCGGGTCGCGGTCGGCGAGATAAGCCTCAAAGTCTCCGCCGTGACGACGGATCGCATCGCTGAATTTTGCGAAGCGCTCGAGCAGTTCGAGGATCTCCTTGAGCTGGGTCGAGGAGAAAATTTTGCCGTCCGCGAGGTTCTTGACCTTGACCTCGTCGGCGCCGATCCCGATGAGGATCTTGTTGAGCTGGGCGTCATCGTCCACGTATTCCTCGCGCTTCTTGCGCTTGATGAGGTAGAGCGGCGGCTGGGCGATATAGATCTTCCCCTGCTTCACGAGCTCCGGCATTTGACGGCAGAAAAACGTGAGCAGGAGGGTTCGGATGTGCGATCCGTCCACGTCGGCGTCGGTCATGATGATGATCCGCCCGTAGCGCAGTTTCTCGATGTTGAACGTGCCCTCCTGGTCCTTCTCGCCGCCGGCCATGCCGATGCCGGTGCCGATCGCGGTGATGAGCGTCTGGACCTCGGTGTTTTGCAGGACCTTGTCGAGCCGGGCCTTCTCGACGTTGATGATCTTGCCTTTGATCGGGAGGATCGCCTGGAACCGCCGGTCGCGGCCCTGCTTGGCCGAGCCGCCCGCCGAGTCGCCCTCGACAACGTAGAGCTCGGTCAGCGCCGGATCGCGCTCGGAACAATCCGCCAGCTTGCCCGGGAGGCCGCCTCCGGTGAGCGCGCCCTTGCGCACGGTCTCGCGGGCCTTGCGGGCGGCCTCGCGGGCCCGGGCGGCCATGAGGCACTTCTCGATGATGCGCTTCCCGACATTCGGATTCTGGTCAAAATGCAGCATCAGCCCCTCGTAGCTGATCGACCCGACAATCCCGTCCACCTCCGGCGAGATCAGCTTCACCTTGGTCTGGGACTCGAAGCGCGGGTCGGGATGCTTCACGCTCACGACGGCGGCGAGGCCCTCCAGCACATCGTTGCCGGTGATCGGCACGTCCTTTTCCTTCAGCAGGGAATTGTTCTTGGCGTATTGGTTGATCGCGCGGGTGAGCGAGCCGCGGAACCCGCTGCTGTGCGTGCCGCCGTCGGGGTTCGGCACCGCGTTCGTGTAGCACAGGAGCTGCTCGTTGTAGGTGTCCGTGTAGTGCAGGACGATCTCGACCATGACCTTGTCCCGCGTGCCCTTGATCAGGATCGGCTTGGGATGCACGAGCGTCTTGTTTTCGACCAGACGGTCAACGAACTCCTCGACGCCCCTCGGATGCACGATCTGGACCGGCTTCGCGCCGTCCTGCCGCTCGTCAAGAAACGTGAACGACAGCGGCGCGTTGATATACGCGATGTCGTTCAGGCGCGTGATGATCCGCTCGGCCTTGAACTCGATCGTCTCCAGAAAAATCTCGGTGTCCGGCATGAACGTGATGAGCGTGCCGGTGTGTTTCTTGGACTTCACCTCCGCGATCACGTGCAGGGTCTGTTTGGTCACCCCGCGCTCGAACGACATCGCGTGGATCTTTCCGTCGCGCGTGACCTCGACCTTGAACCACTCGGACACCGCGTTCACGCACTTCGCGCCGACCCCGTGCGTGCCGCCGGAATACTCGTAGTTGCCCTGCCCGTATTTTCCGCCCGAGTGCAGGCGCGTGAGCACCAGCTCGACGCCCGGAATCCCTTCCTCCTTGTTGATGTCCACCGGAATCCCGCGCCCGTTGTCGCGGATGGAAACCGAGCCGTCCGAGTGGATCGTCACGTCGATGTGGTCGCAATGGCCGGCAAGGAATTCATCGACCGAGTTGTCCAGAACCTCGCTCACGCAGTGATGCAGCGCCCGCTCGTCCGTGCCCCCGATATACATGCCCGGTTTTTTGCGGACCGCTTCGAGGCCCTTCAGCGAGCTCAAGTCGTCGGCGGTGTAATCGCTGGCCTTGAAATCCGGCGTCGGTTTGGGGGCTTTCGAGGCGGTGGTTTTCTCTGCGGGCTTTTCAGGAAGTGGTTCGTCTGGCATCGGATTCGGAAGGTGGTTTTCGGGCTTTTCCCCGTATTTTTTGAGGGTATCCGAACGCGGGGCAGCAGCAATAAATTTCCGCAAATTTCTGACGATTTCCACAGGATGTTGGGATGGGGAAATTGTTGCCCACAAGATGTTGGGTGGGAGCGGCTTCCTGCACGGTTCGTGAGTCTCTGTTTTTGCGGGTTTCTGCGTGCCGTCCCGTCCGGGCAGGATGTCTTGGCGCTTTCAGGGAAACGTCGTGATTGTTAAGCCGCTTCCCGCCCGTCCTCTGTTCGTTTCCATGCCATCCCGTGCTGTGTCAGGATGAGCGGCCAAATCACTCCGGAATGCGTGAGGGCATGGGTGGGTGGGACGCTTTCCAGAATCTCGGAGTCCCGGAGGGGACGTTCGTCCGGAAAGGCCCACAGGCCCAACAACTCGGAGCAACTCCTGACCGTCCGATAGAGCCAGGTCGGGGTCGGAGCGGTGATCATCACGAGCCCCCCTTTTTTTGTCGAACACCGGAAGTGCGTTTTGACGACATGCGAAGTGAGCCGGGGAGCGAAATGCTCGACAAGTCCGGTGGAGAAGACCACATCCGCGCCGGGCAAGCCGCCGGCCGGGTCGTCCGTTGCCAGATTCACTTTGATGGACTGCGTTGGAATGCCGGGCCGCAACGCGGCGGCGCGGCGGGCAAAGAGCCGCAGGCTTTTTTCGTTGGAGTCCGCAACCACATAACGGCTCATGGGAAAGGCGCGCGACAGACCCGCGAAAAAGCAGCTGTTTCCGCCTCCCAGTTCCAGAAAAGACAGGGGGCGGTCCGGCTGGGGAAACGCCTCGTGGATCCTCCTCTTGAGCCAATCGAACAGAAACCGCCGGGTGACTTTCGACGCCGGAAACGGCGCATCGTAATAGCGATCCCAGTTGGTTGGATGATTCACAAATTGATTGTGCCAAGGGGCGGCATTTCTGAACATGACGGTATTCCATCCGATGCGCCCGTGAACACCAAATTGAACCCGGATCCAGCGATTCCTCACACGGAGACGCGGAGCACACGGAGAAAAACCGTTTTTGGATTGAAACGCCTTGCTTCCGGTTGGGAGTGGCTCCTTGTGCTCCCGCTCGGAGCCGGCGCCGCCCTGGCTTATTGCCGGGATGCCGTGTCCGTCTTTCTGGGCAACGGCATTTTTTTTGTTGATGCGGATTGTTACGCCAGGATGACGCGCGCCAGGATGTTGTTTGAGGAGGGGTTCCGCAGCCTGAGCCACCATGCCTTTGAGAACCATCCGGAGGGCATCATGCCGAACACGACGGCTCCCCTGGATGCCGTCATTGTCCTTCTGGCGCGCTTGCTGGCATGGTTTTCGTCCGACCCGCTTCCATTGGCCGGAGCCCTTGTCTCGCCCCTTCTTGGACTGGCAACCCTGCTGGTGCTGGCCTGGTGGGGCATCTCTGCCTCGCGCCCTTTGCGGTGGACCATGCTGCTCGCTTTCGCATTTTCGCCCGCCCTTGCCCACGCCTTCGCCCTGGGGCGGCCGGACCATCAGTCACTGATCATCGCGTTGTGCGGTGTGGCGGCGCTGAGCGAGGCGGCCCTCTGGACCGTGGGCGGGAAACCGGCGGCCGTGGCGGGAGGACTTGCGGCAGGGTTTGCTTTGTGGACTTCGCTTTACGAGCCGCTGGTGCTGCTCGGGATGGCGGTCGTTTTGCGGGCCGTGTTCCTCCGCAAGGCCATGCTGCGCGGAGACTGGCCCTCTTGGTGGCTGGCCGCGATGGCGGTTTTTTTGTGGGGCGTGGCGTTTGACGGATTGCGGATCCAAGGCTTTGAGGGTGATGTGGCCCGCTGCTTCCCGCTCTGGGCCGCCCAAATCGGAGAGATGCAGCGTCAAATGCCGTCGGTTTTGTTCGGCGATTGCGGGTGGTTGCTCCTTCCGGCGCCTCTGCTTCTGATTTGGAGGGCGCGCGAAGACCGCCGCCTGCTCGCGGCGGCCGCCGCGCTGATTTTTCTCGGGCTCCTCGCCTGCCTGCAAGCGCGGTGGACGCCCTTTCTTGTCCTCGGGTTTGCCCTGTGTCTGCCTGCGGCGCTCCGCGCCGTGCCGTCCCGCCCCGTTGCGTGGGCGCTGTTTCTCATCGGCACGTGGCCGGTGGCAACGGCATGGGACCGGATGTTGTATCCGGAGGGCGAGCAGGCACTGGCGGCGGTGGAAAACCGCAAGGAGTCGTGGTTGCTGCGCGATGCAGCCCTGCGCCTGCACGGAGCGGATGGGGCCGTCCTGGCCCCGTGGTGGATTTCCCCCGCGTTCGTTTATTGGTCGGGTCTTCCGGCGGTCGCGGGCAGTTCGCACTACAGCATTCCGGGGACACTGGACTCCTCGCGATTCTATCTCGCGGAAAACGAGTCGGAGGCGCAGGAGATTCTCGCGCGGCGGAACGTGCGCTGGGTGGTGGCCTACGACCCGCCGCGCATCCTGCAAACAGCCGTCCCATTGCTGCAAAAAAAACCGGCGGGCATCACGATGGCCGAGCGAATCTGGTCCCGGCCTTCGTCGGGGCCGGCATTTCTCCGGCCGGTCCATGCGAATGAGTTTTTTAAAATCTACGAGGTGTCACTGCCTGCCGTTCCGGCAAGGGTACCCATGGAGTAACAACGCTCCCATCCTCGGATGGCGCGGTGCCACCATGTGGTGCAAAAGCACAGGATGACCAAAACAGCCAGACCCGCCATGTCCACGCGGATCAGGCGCGGGGAGAAGCAGGTTGTCATGCCTCTCAAACCGTGGCAATATTGCCAGCATGCCCAAGTTCAAAGCATCCATCTCAAAAGCGTTTGCCGACTACAAGGCGGATGCCACGAATTGGATCACGCTGGCCTCCGGGGAATACTACCCGGACATTCTTGTGGACGCGTGCGAACTTTATAAGCCCGTGCTGGTTCTGTTCGGGCAACTGCTGAAAACCTCGGAGTCATCAACGCGATTATTTCTTCAAATCTCCGAACAGTCCGATGGGTGGATGCGTGTGCAGCTTGCCCGCGTGTTTCGAAAGTATGTCAGTCCGGAAACTCCGGTGGAGATGCTCAAGCAGAAGTCGAAGGCGCAACGAATCTGTGATCAGTTTGGCAAGGGGTTCCGTTCCATCCAAAATGTGCAGGCAGCATTCTCCACCCGTCCAGTGCCAGACGAGGCACTGTGCGCGGTGCTCTGGGAATACAAAGACCGAGGCAAAAAGGGCTATGATCTGACAGAGAAGTTCTTCGCGTTGTTCCGCAGCGCGTTTCCCGGCCTGCCTCTGACTGGCCCGGAGCGCGCGGGAAAGGACATCTTGATGGGCGATGTCTTTCCCAAGTATCCAAAGCCAGACAGGCCCGTAGATTTTCTTATTCATAGTCCGGATGGCAGCGAAGTGCTCGCCATCGGCTTGGCGCGTTATGACTCGGATCGCGGGGGCGCTCAGGAAGATGACCGGACGGGTGGCTATCGGCATTGCGCCGATGAAATCCTTAGTTACGCGAAGAAACACGGACTGCGCACCAAAGTCATCTTCATTAACGACGGCCCAGGACTTTTGCTGGGTTCCATGTGGAATGATTACGTTGCATTGGAGAAGTCAAAAGCGGGCAAGATCATGGTTGCCACCCTGCGTATGGTGCCGGAGCGCATCACGCGCGAGTGGCTTGAATCCTAACTTCCGACCATTATGGCAACCGGCATTCCACTGGCAACCGGACGCGCAAAACAATCGCAACGGAAGGCGAGTGGCGCCAATGACCCTCACCTCTCCATCGATATCGCACTGAGCTATGAAGGGAAGCAGAACGAGCGCGCCATTCTCGATACACCACCCGCACGGCTTGAGCGTGTTACCACTGAGGGAGTGAACGGAGAGGCTCGCAATCGCTTCTATTTCGGCGAGAATCTTTCCGTCTTGGCTGCTCTGCGGAAGGATCCTGCAGTGCGTGGAAAAGTCAGGCTGGTCTACATTGATCCGCCTTATGCGACGAAGAGTGTGTTTCAATCACGCGAGCAGAACGACGCTTACTCCGACCTGTTGGAAGGGGCCCATTACATTGAGTTTCTTCGAGCGCGTTTGATCCTTCTGCGTGAACTCCTGGCTGACGATGGCTCGATCTATGTGCATCTCGATGACAACATGGCATTCCACGCAAAAGTCATCATGGACGAGGTTTTTGGCGCGTCGAACTTTCGCAACTGGATCTCGCGAAGGAAGTGCAATCCCAAGAATTACACACGCAAGACATTCGGCAAGGTGTCGGACTACATCCTCTTCTACAGCAAGACAGACGAGTATGTGTGGCATCGCCCTGTCGAAGCCTGGACGCCGCAGCGTGCCGACAAGGAGTATCAATACACCGACGCAAAAACGAATCGTCGTTACAAAAAAGTGCCTATTCACGCGCCTGGAGTGCGCAATGGAGAAACCGGCCAGAGCTGGCGCGGTATGATGCCACCTCCCGGCAAGCACTGGCAATACAGGCCCGCAACACTGGATGAAATGGACGCACGCGGGGAAATCTACTGGTCCCCCAACGGCAACCCTCGCCGGAAAGTGTTCCTTGATGAAAGCGACGGCATCCCCGTGCAGGACATCTGGCTCGACTTCCGCGACGCGCACAATCAGAACATCCACATCACCGGCTATCCCACAGAAAAGAACCCGGCACTGCTCAAGCAAATCATTGAAGCGTCATCCAATGAAGGAGATCTTGTGCTCGATTGTTTCGCTGGCTCGGGAACCACTCTCGAAGCCGCCCATCACCTGAATCGGAGATGGATTGGAATCGACAACAGCCCCGAATCCATCCGCGTCATTCTCCAGCGCTTCGCTCGTGGCCTGGAGCCGATGGGGGATTTTGTGAAGAAGGCAGAATCAGGCGATGATGATCTTTTTGTCAGAGCCACCGAGAAGGTTGAATCATCGAATGGCCGCAGGCCTCATGCGCCGATTCGAGATTTTGAGATGTGGCAGAGCCTCATCAATCCTGCCCTGTCGAACGGCTATTTTCTGCGGGAACGGACAAAAAGCGCCAGCCCCGCACCGGCGGCTGCAAGAAACGCCAGGGCCGATGGTTCGGGGATGGCTCCTGCGGTTGCGGAACCGCCCGCCGCGTCGTTGACATAGCCGGAGAGAAACTTCGCAGCCATGGCCCCATCGGAAAACGGATGCAGTTCAAACTGGAGCCAGCCGTAGTGCGGTTGCGGAGTGGGGGTCGAGGTATCCAGAAAGCTGATGCCGAGGTAGTTGTTGGTGCCATCCACGGCATTGTTGGTAAAAGCGTTCAGCGAGAAAAACGCTGTCGCGCTTGTGGAATAGGTCAATGTGCCGTCCACGATGTTTCCCAAGTGCAAATACGTGTTGGAAATACTGACAGCGGGGTTGGAGGAAACGAAAATCTGCCCGAAAGGCCTCAGGGCTTGGCCCGTGCGGTCATCCACGATGTAATCCCCTCCCAACGTTGTGCTGCCAAAAACATTTCCCGGGTTGTATGCCAGTGCCAAATTGAACGTTGGTTCATTTGTAGCGTTCGCGCTCCAATTGACCGAGTCGGCTCCGCTGCTGAAAGTCACGACAACCGCGTTCGCGGCGAACGGGAACAAAATGCCGCTGAAAATCAGGAGGGCTTTTTTCAGGGTTTTCATAAGATCAAGCCGGTTACGTTGCACTGTTGCACGGATGGGTTCTGAACGCAAATGATATTCCTGGCGCGCCTGCGCCGGGCACATTTTTGATTTACCTGATGACCGGTCGGACAACGACGACGTCGTTCGTCTTGAAAAGGTTGCTTCCGTCCGCGCGGGTTCCCGAGTGAAAGACGTTCGTCATTCTCAGCATTTCCACCGTGCCCACGCCGGAGATATTTGTTGTGGAGGTGCTGAATTGGAGGCGGATCGCGTAAGGGAGGTTGGACGCCGAGCAACGCTCGGGGAGGATATTCGTGATCGTTGAGCCGTTGAGCCCGAGTTGCCAAAGGCGCGCCGCCTGCTCTTGGGCGTTGAGCGCCCGCAGGGAATAGCCGTTCGATTCCTCCTGGACGAGAAGGGCATTCGCCATGAGGGCGGCGGCGGCGATTCCGATGGCCAGAATCGCCCCTGCGATCGCAACTTCGATGAGCGAATAGGCGCTCGTTTTGGCGGGAAACGCCATGCCTGTCTCCAGGGCTTTGGGGGGCAGATTGGTCGTTGGGGAGCTCATTGGGTCCTTGTTTGCTCAAGCCACAGGACGCGGTCCGCGATGAAGTCCATGCTGCTGCCGGTTTCCAGAGAGTTGGTGAGGGTGCCGGTTGAGACCGTGATGGTCCCATCCGTGCGCAGGCCTCCGCGGATTTTCAAAGTGGCGGATGCCGGAGGCGTCACGGTGAGAGGGCAGGCTCCTGACAAGGAAAGTCCGAGTGCCCAGATGCCGTTGGTGTATCCCGAGGTCTGGAGGGTGAGGTTGCCTCCCGACTTGCTGATGTAAAGGCTTCGGTTGTTCGAGTTGCCGACGAGCGTCACGGCGGCAAGGGCGGCCCGGTTTGTCGCGACGACGTGCATGGCGTTGGTCAGCGCGGATCCCACAATGTGCAGGTTGGTGACCGTGGTGTTCGAGTAGGTATAGATGTAGGTTTTCGAGAGGATGACATTCGTGAAGGAAACCCTGGTGATCAAAGGGTCCGGGACATCATACCGCAGGAAGGAATTGCTGTCCGTGGGATTGAGGACAACTGTCAGCCTCCCCCCGTTATAATTCGTGGTATAAACGCTGCCCACCAGGCTGCTGCTGGTGACGACGGCCCCGGTATTTGTCGCGTTCGTGTACGAGAGTCCGTTCGAATTCGGATAAGAGAGATTGGTATAGCCGGGCAGAGCGACATAGTTCGTGTTCATCGGCGCTGAAAAATTTCCCGCGTACCCGTTGGTGTTTGTGCCCGACGTGAAGGGAGCGACCGGTCCGACATAGAGGGCCGTGTTGGTAAAAATATTCGCCCCAAATATTCTATTGGGAGAACGATTGTTGTTGGTGTTCGTCGAGGTGGAGGGATTGTGAACGACGAGCGGATATCCGGCCAGGAGAGGGCTGCGGCTGCGGACGAGGAATGTCCAATACTCCTCGTTGGTCCCGACCCCCGAGAGGTAACACCAGTTCGAGACCGCAAAGGACCTCTCTCCAAACTGGTTGAAGGGGTTGGCATCCACGAGATTCGTGTCCGCCCAGAAGTTGGACCGGCTGGAGAAAAACTCAAACCCCCCCCAGTTGTTGCTGAGGAAGTATTCCCTGGCAACGCTTTCCCCGGAAGGCATCTGCTCGAGGAGAAACTCGCGCGCGAGCGCCCGGCCGTTTGCGAGCGCGATCCGGCGTTTGACCCCATCGTCCGCTGTGTCCGGGTAGGCGACCCGGGTGGCCAGCATCTGCGCCCAGCCGGCCAGAATGAGAGCCCCTCCCAAAATGACAAGGAGGGCAAAGACCATGATGGTCCCCCGGACGCCTGTGCGGATTTCCGAGAGGCTTTTCATAGGGAGGGAAAGGACGGGATGACGAAGAAGTAGCTGGTCGTCCCCGCATGCTGCATGTAGTCCGCCCGGACCCCCGTGGCATTTGTTTCGGTCGGATACTTTGAGGTCAGCGAGGGGACGGCTGGATACGGCACCCAAGAGGGATCCGGCCACCAAACAAAATAAAACGGCCGGTCTTCCGCCACCCTGTAACGGGAATCCCCGTTCGTCGTATCGTTTCTTGTGAAGAAAGCGGCGACCGGGCGCTGAAAAACATTGTTGGTCTTGTCCGGATAAAAGACGTGGTAGTAGTCCGTCATGCTCTCTCCGTAATACCGCCTGACGGAGGCATAGGTCCCTGCGGGGGCATTCGTGACCCGGACCCAGTCGCTCTCATAAATCGCCCGCACATCAATGTTTGTGGCACTGTTTTGGGAGGACAGAATGTAGATCGTGAGGCCGGTTGTCGAGGTGGCTCCGTTGATCAGGTTTGTTGCGCTGTCGAAATTGGTGTAAACCGGCGTGGCATTTGTATCAATGATTGCGCGGAACTGGTCCGGAGAAACGATCATCGTGGCATGCTGGTTGGTCGCCAGGCCGAGGTTGGTCGGACGGAGGGTATTTCCCTTGTTGCGTGCGAGGCAGTACACGGCGGTGGCGTAGGAAACATCCGCGTAGAGCCGTTCCCTCATGCTGTTTGCCATGGCGGTCGCGCCCATGCTGGGAGCTTCGCTGACGGCGACGGCTGTTCCGGACACGCCGTAGAAGTTCACCATGTTTGGCAGGCCGATTTGAACATTGACCTGCCGGCGGGAAGGGCCGGCTTTTCCAATGGCACTGTAAGCAATCACCGCGACGGTGAGCACCATGGCCCCGATGCAAAGGGCGACAAGGATCTCGACAAACGTGAAGGCCTTCCGGCAGCGCGCCTGACCCGTTATGCTACTGCTCCTTTTCAGATTTCTTGGCATCGTGGAGCACTCCCATCAATTTGACGGCGCGATCTGTCAGGTTCTTGAGATCGACGTCCTGGCTGCCTTTGAGCGTTTGTGTAACGGCGGGGTTTTCGACCTGCGGCAGCGGGGCTGTCCGGCCCCGCTGGGGATCAATTTGCGTGAGCTCCTCGACCGCCTCGCCGTACAGGAACTGGGAGACATCCGGCTTGATGCCGACCGGAAGCACGATTTGCCGGGGATTGGCGGTGGAATCCCTTTCAAAAAAAGACAGGGTGATGGAGGAGGGATCCACCGACGTCACGCGCAGCTCCTCGAATTGGTTGCTGATGAGCGGCGGCAGGCTGTCGCCCGGCTTGATGATCAGCGATCCGAGAAGCGCTTGAAATTTGCCGTTGCCGCCCGAAACCCCGCCGATCTTGACGGCTTGAAGGATCCGTCGCAGGCGGGATTCCTCGCTGGCCGCCTCCGGCACTGCGGGGGTTTGCGATTCCTGGACAACCTGCTGGGCGGTAAAAGGGTTTCTCTCGTTCGACCGCAAAGTGGTGGATTCTCGCGCGTCCGGGAAAAGCCTGGGATCGGTGATGGCGGAGGCGAGCGTTGGGAAAAGAAGGAAAAGAAGGAAGCCTGAGACTGGAAAGCGGAAAGCGGAAAGCGGAAAGAACCCCTTCCCGCGCTCCGCGCGGCACTCCGACGCGGAGCGGCCCGATTCCGCATTCCGCATTCCGCATTCCGCATTCGCTGAAGAGCGTTTTGCGTTCATCGTTTCAATATGGGTTGTTCCAGGATGACTTCCATCCGGAGATCGTTGGCGCGGGTTCCCTTGGAGAGGTGGACGCTGCTTGTGCGGACGGTCGGCATCGTTTTTTCCAGATTGCCGAGCCAGTTGAGCAATTTCGAGTAATCATCCTCGAACGTGAGCAGGGATCTCAGGGTGGTGGGGATGGAGACGTTGTTCTTGACCTGGGTCTGGTCGAACCGCTGGGAAAGGTTGACGAGGTTGGCGTCCTTCACCTTCATCTGCATGTTGATTTCCGCGCTCTGCGGGCTGTCAATCGTCGTGAAAGACGGCTCCCAGATCTGGAGGAATTCGATGAGGTCGGAGGACTGGCGGCGGAGTTCCAAGAGCTGGTTGCGCTCGCGATCGAGCAGTGCCGCTGCGTTTTCTTCCTCCATCTGGGCGTTCTCCGCTTCTTTTTGCACCTTCGTCCGGTGGTTCTGAACCCACAGGGTCGTTTGAACGAATGCCAGAATCAGGAGGGCGATGATCCCGGAGGCGACGTGCTTGTGGTTCATGGCGCTTTCGGAGGTTGGTCTTCGGATGACTGCCGCGCATTTCTGCGAACAAGGGTCGCCTTGTAGTCCAACTCGCCGCGCCCGAGCTCCCGTGTCGGAGAGAACGGCTGGTAGTCGAGCAAAGCGATCTTTTCCACCGTGAGGTCGAGCTGCTTGGTGGAATCGGTTCCGATTTTTATTGCCAGCTTGATTTGTGAGGGGTCGTCCGGCGAGCGGTCGAGCCGGAGGTCCGCGATGGAGGCTTTCGGTGTCATGCTGCGGGTGATTTCGATCACCAGCGGCTGGATGGGGCGGGAATTTTCCACCCAGTTCTGAATGTCTGTCGCCTTCCTGATCTGGGCTTCGAGGGCGACGCGCTGGTTTTTGGATTCCTGTGTCTGCGCGCTCAGGGAGGCGGTTTGCGCTTTGTGCCCGTCCCGCTTTTGGATGGCCATCCGGAACTGAAGAAAAAAGAGCGAACAGAGGATCACGGTGACGGCGATCGAGCAATAGAAGAGGATCGGAACGAGCCGCAAAACCATCGGCAGCGGCGGAGTGATCCCCTTCCGGTCGCTCTTGAAGTCGTCAATATGGCGGTCCGAGATTTGCATGGGTCTAATTTTTCACCATGAGAGCCGACAGCAGGCCGGGCTCGGAGAGGTCTTCGACCTCGCGGCCCGGGAAGACCTCCGCGAGGCGCTCCCGGAGCCCCGGCACCGGCTCGTCACAGGCCAGCGTGATGTTGATCGCGGGGGACAGGCGGCTGTGGAAGGGCGCGAGCAGGTCGGTGATGGGCGTGGCGTCCTCCTCGTAAACGTCCGTCCGGGAGCGGAGCTCCAGCCAGCGGTCCTGATCCTGCACCAGGGCGCAGACGGCGCCCTCGCAGCAAACGATATAGAACGCGCTGGCCGGCTGTTCGGACCCCTTGATTTTGTTTGTTTCCGCAAGTGCATGGCAGAGGAGGATGTAGGTGCCGCAGCAGAGGCGCCCCACCCGGAATCCCGATTCGCTGAACAGGGCCTCGGTCTTCCGGGCCTGGTCCTCGTCAACGGTGAGCAGGATGCTCGAATTGGTTTCCGGATTGTGGGTGACCGCGTACCGCTTGCCCCGCTCAAATTTTCCGCCGAGGACCGCGCGGGGGTTGGTTTTGAGCATGTCCTCGCTGCCCGCCCGGCGTGAAAGATTGGTCTCGAGGCTGATGACGTAACGCGTGTTGAGAGAGATCGCGCACCAGCCCCGCTCGGTCAAAGTCTTGATGTGGTCGGAGGCCTGCGACAAGCCCTCTTTGGGCTCGACGCGCACGGATTCCTGCTCGGCCGGTTTGCCGGAACGGCTGATCCCGCGCCAGGTGAGCTTGGCCCGCCCGATGCCGAAAAAGACGGTCTTCTCCGAGGGGAAGCGTTTTCTCCAGGCCGCGGACGAATCATCCGGCTCGGAACGGAACGCGGAAAAGTTGAGGACGGCTTTGAGGTCGACGGATTTCATCGCGAGATTTCGGGCTGGCGTTCGAGGTAGTCCGCAACATCATCCCAGGAAAATGTCGAGCCGGTCGGGGCGGAGGCGCTCGAAAACCCTTCTTCCATTCTCAGGGCAATGCTCTTTTCAAAATTGTACATCCCTTTTTTCCAGCCGGTCTCGAGCTCCTGGTCGAGTTTTTTAAAATCGCCGCGGCGGATGATGTTCACCACGCCGTCATATTGCAACAGGATCTCATGGATGGGAAAGCGTTTTGATTTTCTCTCATCCAGCAGCAGGCGCTGGCACATGATGAGGCGCAGGCAATCGGCGAGGGTTTCCTGCGAGCTGTCCAGACGCTCGGAAGGGATGAGCTTCAGGAAGCGCTGAACGGTCTGGGATGCCGAGGACGTGTGGAGCGTGGCCACCACGACGTGCCCGGTCTCCGCCGCTTGGAGAGCGATCTCGGCCGTTTCGCCATCGCGGATCTCACCGATGATGATGACGTCGGGGGCCTGGCGGAGCGCCGCCCGCAACGCTTTCGAAAAATCCATCTCATCGCTGCCCATCTCCCGCTGCGAGACCAGCGACGGCAGGCCGTCGGGATAAACGAACTCGATCGGATCCTCGAACGAGATCACATGCTCGCGGCGTCGGAGCGCGCGATGCAGGACCATCGAGGCGATCGTTGTGGATTTGCCGCTTCCGGTCGCCCCGCAAATGAGAAAGAGGCCGTTTTTCGCTTCGAGGAAGGCTTTGACCGCCGGCGTGGGAACCTTGATGGCGGAAGGCGTGGGGATCTCGCTCGGCAGGAGCCTCATCACCCAGCGCAGGCGGCCCTGTGTGACCATCTGGCTCACGCGGAACCTCCGCCCGTGCAGGTCCATCGCACTGTCGTCGCAGCCCGGCTCGAGGTACTCGGGCACCGCCGTCTCGAAGACCACCCCGTCAAAAACCAGCTGCCCGTTGAACCTGTAGGAAAGCGGGGCGCCCGGTGTCAGGTAAAAATCGCTGACCCCTTCCGCGAGGGACAAATCGCGGATCCTGACTCCGACGGGGCTGTCTGGTGGCAGGTCAAGGAGGCGCATACGAAAGGGTTACTCCAATTGGGGGACCTGCTCAAGCAGAACTACGGTATGATGTCGGCTGTCGTCAGCGCCTGGCGCAACGTCATGCCGCCGCCGGTTCCGACAACATCCAGTTTGTTGATGTTTTCCACCGTGCCGGTGGTGGTCGGGTTGTCCCAGTGCTCATAGTAGCTCACGGGATCGATGGTCTTCGTAAAGGACCCCTCCGGGGCGGTCATGTTTGTCATCTTGAAAAGCAAATCCTGATAATCTCCGTCGCCGGCCACCCGGGTGTCTTCAATCGAGTAGGCATTGCTTCCCGTCCCGAGGGAAGCATACTGGTCGGCGTAAAAGGGAAAGGTCGTGTTGCTGCCGGTGGCCGCGTTTGTCCGGCTCAGCGAGGTGAGGGGAAATTTTGTGCCCGTGTTCGCGGCCAGGTTCTGCAAGGCCGTGGAGTTGCTGGAAAGAGTCCCCAAAGCATTCAGCGCATTCCAGGCATTTTGCACGCTGTCGTTCGGAATCATAATCGCGGCCACCGTGTCTCCGGGCCGAAACAAAAATTCCTTGTTGTTGATCTCTCTCAACGGATTCGTGACGTTTGAAAGCGGCTGGTCCCTGCTGACATCAATGATCGTCTGCGCACGGTCCTGCGCCATAATCCTCCGGAGGGCCTCCATCAAAAAGTCCCTCTGACCCTCGGGGGTATCCAGATTGTAGACATCCGGGCCCATTCCCTCCAGCGAGAAGAGGGCCAGGCGGGAGGCATATCCCGCCTCGCGATAGACGTAGCTGACCGGCACGATCCCGCTTGCGCCAACCGTCCAATAACCTCCCGGAAACCCCTGGTTCACAGCTTCCGAAAGTCCGATGGGAGGGGTGCCGAGCCCGGTCTGTGGAGTAAAACCCTGCACCATCGCCACCTCCACCGCCGGGGAGTTGTCCCAGACCCAGCCGCCACTTGTGGCCAGGGTCTTCGCGGTCGCGCGGGCATTCGTGTCCGTGACCGGTGCATTGGCCGCGAGATCTTCGTCCAACCGGAACTCCACAACCCCCGCCGTTCCCTGTTGGATCACAAACCGGTTGTCAGCAGCCACCCAGACCGCCCGCCGCCGGCTCGAGCTGTCGCCGTAATATGCCCAAATCCGGGCATCAATCACGCTGCTCGTGACCCCGAGGGTCTTTTCCGAATCGCCGCGGGTTTTCAACTTTGCCAGAACGGCATCGGTCGTGGAGGCGGATGCCAGGCTTCCGCCGCTGCTCAAATAGACCTGAATGGACTCGTTGAGCGAAGCCACGTCCTGGTCGAGCTTGGACACGTCTGCCGCTTGTTTTGTGTTTTTCACGGCCACATACCCGATGGAGCTGATGACCGCCAAAGCCGCAAGCACTGCCAAAACCTCGATCATTGTGAAGCCGACCGTTTTGCGGGAGAAACGCATCGCTTTCATGCATTTCTTATATCATGCCGCTGGCAGCGAAGTCAAGAATCTTGTTGCGCAGTTGCATAGATTTGTCTAGGCAACACCCATCCGAATCTGGCAAAATGTTATTTACTCACGCTGTCTCAACCCTTGGATGATCCACTCCAGTTATTCGGACCCCTGCCCTTTTTGCGCGCCCGGCGGTGACCGTTTTCTTTTTCCCAGAACCCTTCCGTGAATTCACCCAGCCCAAGATTTTTTTCCGTCTCCGGGATCCTTGCTCTCAGGGGATCAGGCGTTCTGAGACGGCTGGCTGTCTGGGCCTTGTTCTTTGGCGGCATGGGGGCCATCGCCCAACCTCCCGCACCGTTTGTTGTCCAGCCCCCGCCGAATGCGGCTTATCCGGATTATGGCGCGGGCAACCTCGCCGCCGTTACCCTCCGCAGGCAGCCGTCGAAGATGTTCACCTTCGACCGTGCCGCGTTGCGCGATGTCCTGCGCTACCTCGCCGATGCTGCCGAGATCCCCTTTGTTGGCATCCCGGAAAACGACGCCGCCAACCGGCGGCTTGTCACGTTCACGATGGAAGCCAGCCCGTTCACCATACTCGAAAGCGTGTGCCGGGACAATGGCGTGCGCCTGACCTACGACAACGGGGTCTGGTATATGCGCACGGTGGATGAGGAGCGCGAGCGCCGGCTCAAGGAGGAGGAGGACAACATGCTCGTCGGGATCATTTACCGCCTCCACTATGATCCCGTGGACCGGGTGGATTTTAAAGATCAGACAACCGCTCAGGATCAGCAACAATCTGGAACATCGGCAACAGCCATTCCCCTGCAACTTTCCCAGCGGGTTTTCCACTCGAAGGAACCGCGCATCGTCAATGAAATCCGGGTGATGCTCGGCCTGCCCGCCATCAAATACAACCTGGATGGCACGGTGCAGGGAGAAAATGCGACGGCTGGAACCACCGTCACCTCGACGACGCAAACAACCCGCCAGGCGGGAGAGACGGCCCCCGAGCCCGAACGGCTCAACCCCACCTACGTCCCCCCGCAGGCTCCGCAGGTGATTTACAATTCGGACAACAACACGCTTTGGGTGGTCGCCACCAGGGCCCAGCACAAGTGGGTGGCCGAGTATCTGATGGCTGTCGATCTGCCCCAGGATCTCATCGCCATCGAAGTGAAGTTTTTTGAAACCTCCAAAGATCCGAGCAAGGCATATGGGATCAATTGGGCGGGAACGTTCGGCGGAAAGGGGCTGACATTTAACGCGTCCGCACAGGCCAGCGGCACCGGCGGAGTGACGGTCACGACGAGCAACGGCAACAACGCCAACAGGGGTTTTGACAATTCCAGCTTCTCGCAAACAGGAACTGGGCCTCAAACAGTAGTCCCTGGATACCCCGGTCCCCCTCCGGTTGCAGCGTCTGTAATTGACGGTCAGCCTCCGTATAACTATACTCTGGGCAACGCCTTCAACAATCAGAATAATTACAGAGGCCAGTCCTACAATGCCACCTTCAATGCGCCCTACTCGGCGGTTTTGAACATGGAGCAAGCCTCGCTCTCGATCAAAGCCTTCATGCAGGACTCGGACACGACGGTCGTGCAATACCCGCGGGTGTTGACGGTGAACAACCGCGAGGTGGCCATCTCCAGCGCCATCAACACCCCGATTTTGTCCTCCTCCTCAACAATCGGGCAGGGCGGATCGTCCACGTCCACCCAGCAAGTCAACTATTTCCCGATCGGGACGCAAATCAACATCCTCCCCAAGGCTGTCGGAAAAGAGGACATCGCCATGAGCGTCGCCATCACGATTTCCACCTATGTGACGGACAAGTCGATTGCCGGGAATCTTTACCCGGTGACGGCCTCGAGGATTTACAATGCGGCCCTGCAGGTTTCCCAGGGCTACACCCTGGCCGTGGGAGGGCTGGAGGCCACCGATGACCGGGCCTCGAACGACGGGGTGCCTGTCATGCGCGATATCCCGCTTGTCGGACAGTTGTTCAAGAGCAAAGGACGGGCGCGCAACAAGAAGAACCTGATCATTTTCATCACGCCGACACTCATCACCAACACGAAGGCAACCCGCGGGATTTCCGAAACCCCCGAGACGGTCATCCCGATCCGCCCGAACGATCCCACGCCGCCGGCATTCACTCCGGACGGACAGCTTGTCGGCGGGGTCGGCGCGATCAATGCCGCCTTCGCCTGGTTTGATTTTCAAATCAAGTGGTTCAAACAGATCAACAAGGAAAACCGCACGGATCGGGAGTCGATCAAGCAGCTCCGCACGGTGATCGCTTCCGTCCGCATGCTGGCGGCAAACATCGCGGCCATGCAGGAGAACGCCGATCCCGTCCGCGCTCAGGAGCTGGCCCGTCACGAGGAACGCGCCATGACCACCCTCACCGAGCTCAACAAAATCCTTGCCTACGCCCAGAACAACGTGATGTAGGGTTGCCTCGCAGGTGTCTGTTTTATGCTCTCCGCGGGAAAGGAAATTGTCACGGGCCGGAATCCGCGTAAACTCGCCCCATGTTGAGCCGATGGATTTTGCCCGGTCCGGCCGACCCGCTGGCGGCCGGCCGCCTGCTGCGGGAGTTGAATGTTCCGTCGTTTCTGGCTTCGCTGATGGTCCGTCGCGGGTTTGGAGACGTGGCGTCGGCCTCGGAATACCTGAACCCGAAAATGCGTTCCTTGGCGGCTCCGGAGCTGCTGCCCGAAATGCCCCTCGCCGCCGCCCGCGTGCTCGATGCCCTGAAAAACCGCGAGCGAATCGTCCTTTACGGGGATTACGATGTGGACGGCATCGCGTCGCTCACGATCCTTTCGCGGGTGCTGAAAGCCTTTGGCGCGCAGGCGGAGTGCTTTCTTCCGATGCGGGTCGAGGAGGGATACGGACTCAGTGCCGCCGGAGTGGAGAGGTGCTGCGAGATGCACCGCCCGCAACTCCTGCTGGCGGTGGATTGCGGGACGACCTCTGTCAAAGAAATCGCGGGGCTCCGGGCGCGCGGGGTCGATGTGGTGGTCCTCGACCATCACGAGCCGGGACCGGAACGCCCGGATTGCACCGCGCTCGTGAATCCGAAGTGCGGCGCGGATTTCCACTCGCTTTGCAGCGCGGGAATCGTGTTCAAGCTCGCCCATGCGATGATCAAACAATCGCCGGTCGCGGGGCTCGACCTCCGGTGGTATTTTGATCTGGTTGCCCTCGCAACCGTGGCCGACATCGTGCCGCTCACCGGCGAGAATCGCATCTTCGTGCGCCACGGGCTCCGCCAGATGGCCTCGACCCGCTGGCCCGGAATCGCGGCGCTCATGGCGATCTCCGGGGTGACGCCTCCCGTGCGGGGAGGAGATGTCGGATTCCGTCTTGGCCCGCGGATCAACGCCGCCGGGCGTCTCGGCCCCGCGCAGGAAGCGCTCAGGCTGCTGCTCACCGACGACCCCATCGAGGCCGGCCGCCTGGCGGCGGGGCTCGACGCACACAACCGCGAGCGCCAGGGAGTGGAGCGCGCGGTCGCCCGCGAGGCCGAGGAATGGGTCGGTCAACACTTTGATGCCGCCCGGGACACGACGATCGTGGCCGGCCGGCGCGGATGGCATGTCGGGGTTCTTGGAGTCGTCGCCTCGCGCGTGATGCGGCGCCACCACAGGCCGACGTTCATCGTGGGCTTCGACGACAGCGGCGCGGGAAAAGGAAGCGGGCGCAGCATCGAGGGGCTCCCGCTCGTGGACCTTCTGCGCCAGTGCTCGCAGCATCTTGAAAAATTCGGGGGCCACGACATGGCGGCCGGGGTGAGCCTGAACGAGGCATCGCTCCCCGCGTTCCGCAAGGCGTTCGAACTCGCCGCCGACACGATCGCCAACGATGATCTCCTCACCCCCCGCCTGCACCTTGACGCCGAGGTCGAACTTCACGACCTCGATTTTTCCCTTCTCGAAGCGCAGGATCTCATCGAGCCGTTCGGGGCCGCCAACCCGCAGCCGGTTCTCTACACCCGCGCGGTGACTCCGGCCGGTCCGCCACGCATGATGAAGGAAAAGCATTTGAAGCTTGAGTTTGCCGTCGGCCGCCGCCGCTTCCCCGCCGTCTTTTTCAACACGCGGACGGAAGATCTGCCGCGCCCGCCATGGGACGTCGCCTACACGCTCGATTGGAATATCTGGCAGGGCCGCACCGAAGCGCAGATGCGGATCGTGGAGGTTCGGAGAGCGGCATGAGCCGCATCCCTCCCGAGACTCCGCTGGACGGACTCGACTGGGTTCCCCGGCCCAGGCTCGCCGCATTGAAGCGCCTCGGGATCACAACCCCCGGCGACCTCATCCGGCATTTTCCCAGGCGCTACGAAAACCGGATCAAATTCGATTACTTTCCCGACCAGGCATCGGACCGCGCGCTTTGCCTGTTTGGAATTGTCCGGAAGACGGCTTGCAAGCGGTTCGGACCGCGCCGGATTTTTGAGGCAAGGGTGGAGGATGACGGCGTGCTCGGGTCCCCGCTCCTCTGCCGGTGGTTCAACATGCCGTGGGTGCAAAAAATGATCGCGTGCGACCAGCGGATCGTCCTCTACGGAAAGCCCAGGCTGCGGAACGGCCAGATCGTCATGGAGCATCCGGAATTTGAAATCATCGAGGATGAGGCCGGCCGGTCCCTCCATTTTGACAGGATCACGCCCGTCCACCCCGCCGGGGACGGGATCAATCCCAGGGCTTTGCGGGAGGTCATCCACCGCGCATTGCAGGAAACCGACCTCGCCGCCATCCCTCTCTTCTGGCCCGGAGCCAGCGAGGACCCGGGTGTTTGGAAGGTGGTGCATTTTCCCGAAAGTGAGGAGGCATTGGAATCCGCGCGCTCGCGGCTCGTCCGCGAGGAATTCTTTGGATTCCAGATTGTCGTTTGCGCGCGCCATGCCGCAGTCTGCGGCTCGGGCGGAGTCGCCCGCGTTGGAACCGGCGGGCTCTGGCGCGGGATCGCGAAGTCGCTGCCGTTCGAGCTCACGGCTTCGCAGCACGAGGTGATGGAGGAAATTTCCTCGGACCTTGCGGCCCCGCGCCGCATGAACCGGCTCCTCCAGGGAGATGTCGGTTCCGGCAAGACTCTCGTCGCGCTTCACGCGATGCTTCAGGCCGCCGAGGCCGGATGGCAGGCCGCGCTCATGGCTCCGACGCAGATTCTCGCCGAGCAGCATTATCTCAACTTCCGCCGGCTTCTCGATCCCTTGGGAATCTCTGTGAGCCTCCGCACCTCTTCACGCAAGGAAGAGACATCCGGCGGGACGCCGCTGGTCATCGGCACGCATGCCCTGCTTTTCGAGGGGGCGGCGTTTGAAAAACTCGGGCTGGTCGTCATTGACGAACAGCACAAGTTCGGAGTGCTCCAGCGCTCGCGCCTGATCGCCCGCGCGGATGCGCCGGATGTGCTCGTCATGACCGCCACCCCGATTCCCCGCACGATCACGCAAACGCTCTACGGCGATCTCGATGTCTCCGTCATCCGCGGGAAGCCCCCGGGCCGCGGGGAGGTGGTCACCGCCGTGCGCGAGCCGTCGAAGCTTCCCGACATCATCAAATTTCTCCGCCAAAAAATCGCCGAAGGACGGCAGGCTTATGTCGTCTATCCGCTCGTGGAGGAGTCGGAAAAAATCGAGGTCAAGTCCGCGCGCGCGGAGTTCGAGAAATGGCGGGAGATCCTCGCGCCGGCCGTGGTCGGAATCGTGCATGGCCGGCTGCCGGCGGAGGAGAAGGCCTCGGTCATGCAGAAATTCCGCGAAGGGAAAATCTCTGTGCTCGTCGCGACCACCGTCATCGAGGTCGGCGTGGACGTGCCGAACGCATGCATCATGCTTGTGGAGGAGGCCGGCCGGTTCGGGCTTTCCCAACTCCACCAGCTCCGCGGCCGGATCGGACGCGGAGCGGAAAAATCCTACTGCATCCTTCTCCAGGACGACCCGGCCGCGCACGAAACGCTCGCTGTCATGGAATCCACCTCCGATGGATTTGAAATTGCCGAAGCGGATTTCCGGCTGCGCGGGCCCGGGGACATGCTCGGGACCGCGCAATCCGGGCTTCCGCCGCTGCAGCTCGGCGACCTCCTCCGCGACGGGGAGGTCATGTCCGAAGCCAGGAGAATCGCCCGGGACCTGGTCGCCTCCGACCCGGACCTCTCGCAGCCCGGACACGAGCGCCTCCGCGCATTCGTGGAAAAATCCCGCAGCCACTCCGAAAGCGCATAGGAACAGCAACCCCGCCGCCTTTTGCAGTTTTACAATAAATGTCACGGCCGTGACATTTATTGTTGCGGATGCGCGAGGCGGGACTTTCTTGCGGTCTGAGCTTGAAGCCGTCGGGCGGCTCGGGTTCCATGCAGGCAGTGGCTGCGATCATTTGCGAGAACCTGTCCTGCGCGAGGCCGAATCATGGCGGGCGCGTCCGGGGATTTTCCGGGGATTTTGACCCCGGCGAGTTTGTCGGGTTTTGTGGCGAAGACGGCTGCGGAAAGGGGCTGCTTTTGAATGTGATCGGGCTTCTTGAGAAGGCGGACAGCGGGCGGCTGGTCCTGCTCGGCCATGACGAGGCGGATTTCTCGGGCGAGGATGCCGCGACATTCCGAAACGAGGCTTGCGGATTTCTCTTTGGGCATCCGTATCTGCTTCCGTCGTTCACGGTCGCCGAGAATGTGGCCATGCCGCTTTTTCGGATCTGCGGCGGAGGAGCCCGCGAAGCCCGCGACCGGACACGCCAGGTGCTCGGGTTCTCCGGGATTGGAGATCTGGAAACCCGGCGGGCGGGGATGCTCGAACCCGCGCTGCGTTGGCGTGCCGCTTTCGCGAGGGCGCTAGTCCATCATCCGCGCATCCTTATCGCCATTTCGCCGCCGGATCCCGGCTTGATTCCTCTCGCAAGATCCGCTGCGGAACAGCTCGGCATCACCGTGCTCTGGGCCGGCCCGCGCGAGGCGGTCGCCCCGCACGCCGACCGGATAATCGAAATGCGCGACGGGAGATCCACCGGGCCATGATTGCTCTCGCCCCGGCCTCCTCCGCGCGCAAGTCCCACCTCGCGTTCGCGCTGATCTTCCTGCCCGCCCGACGCCGCCGGGATGCGCTCGTCTTTTTCCGTTTCTGCCGGGCGGTGGATGACTTGGCCGACGACCCGGGCCGGACGGAGGGCGAAAAGCGGCGGATCTTGGACGGGTGGCTCGATGCGATCACAGCGGGACGGCTGCCGGAGGAGCTTGCGGACGTCGTGCGACGGAACGGGATCGATCCCGCTCTCCTCTCCGAGATCGTGCAGGGATGCGCGATGGACATCCGTCCCGCCCGCTACCAGTCGCTCGGCGACCTGGAGCGCTATTGCTGGCGGGTTGCCTGCGCGGTCGGACTCGTCTCGATCCGGATATTCGGATGCACGGACCCGCGGAGCGCCGGCTATGCGGAGAATCTCGGCCATGCGCTTCAGCTCACGAATATCCTCCGCGATGTCGGCGAGGATGCGGCCATGGGCCGGATCTACCTGCCGCTGGAGGATCTTGCCCGCTTCGGAATCAGCGAACAGGAGCTTCTCGCGGGACGCCCGGGAGAACAATTCCGGGATCTGCTGCTCTTCGAGGCAGGGCGTGCCCGCGCAAGGTTCCATGCCGCTCTCCCGCCCGCGTCCGACGCCCGCGCCCTGCTGCCCGCGGAGATCATGAAGGCCATTTACTCGGCAGTCCTCTCCCGGATTGAAAAATCCCGGCGCGGCGGCCTCCGCCTCGGACGGCTCGAAAAGCTTGCCATCGCGCTGGGGGTCTGCCTGCGCACCCGGACGTGACCTTTTGAGGGCCAGCGCCCGCCAAGGATCGGCGGAACTCTCCGGGGATGGGGCGTGGAAAATGGGAATGGCAGAAAAGCCGCGCGCATCCAGGAAAAAGGGTGCGGAGGTTCGCGGGAAAGTTTATGGTTTTCCCCACGACCACTGGCATGCAAGACGACAACGCGAACGAAGTTTTTCAAACCGGCCGCTTCACGGTCCCAGCCCTCGAAGAAATTCTTGGCCGGGAATTTCCCGTGCTGGATCATGGATTTATCCGGGTCGTTGACTACATGGGCGGCGACGCGGCCATTGTCCAGGCGGCGCGGGTCTCCTACGGCAAAGGAACAAAAAAGTCGACGCAGGATCGCGGGCTGATCCGCTATCTTCTGCGGCACCGCCACACGACGCCGTTTGAGATGTGCGAGATCAAATTCCATGTGAAGCTCCCGATTTTTGTCGCCCGCCAGTGGATCCGGCATCGGACCGCCAACGTCAACGAGTATTCGGCGAGGTATTCGATTCTCGACAAGGAGTTCTATGTGCCGGATCGGGGATACATCGACAAGGCGTTCGCAGCGGAGCTCTCCGAGAAGCGGTCGGCGAATTTGCGGGATCAGGGGCAGACGGAGATGCTCCTCGGCGTCGAAGCCGTCGGGGCCTCACTGGAAGCCACCGCCGCTCAAAGCAGCATCAACAAGCAGGGCCGGGGAGATGTGCTGGATGAAGACGAGGCGGCGGAGAGCCTCAAGGCGATTTCGAAAATGAGCAACTCCGCCTACAAGGCCTACCTGAAGCTGCTCAACGAAGACGAGGAGGGAAACAAGACCGATCCCAACCGGACGGGCATCGCCCGCGAGCTGGCGCGGATCGTTCTCCCGACGAATTACTACACGCAGTGGTATTGGAAAATCGACCTCCACAACCTGCTTCATTTCATCGCCCTTCGCGCCGACAGCCACGCGCAGTTTGAGATCCGGGCCTATGCCGATATCCTGGGTCAGATTGTCAGCAAGTGGGCTCCGGCCGTTTGGGAAGCCTTTGGCGATTATCGGAGCAACTCCGTTCACCTGTCCGCTCAAGAGGCCGGGCTCGTGAAGGAACTGCTCGCTGGAAAAGCTCCAACGAAGGAGGCCAGCGGATTGTCAGAAAGAGAATGGCGGGAGTTCTGCGACAAATTCGGAATTGTCGAACCTGTTCCTCAATAGGGGAAATTTCCGTCGTTGGGTCCTCCGAGCAAGCACGAGGAGGACGGGTCGATGCCCGGTCATCAGATGAGTTTCCGCAAAGCTTTGAGTGCATTGGCTGCGACCTTGCCCTGCTCTTCGATGCTTGCGATGACTTCTTTCGGCGTGCGCGCGTCGATTTTTACCACGGCGTTCGGGTTCACGGCTTTGAGGTCGAAGACGGCGGAGTCGATCACATTGGCCTTTGACTGGGCGTCGCGGGCGGCTTTCTCCCGTTCTCCGATTTTCGTTTCCAGCGATTCGATCTTCTTGTCCTTCGGATTGGCTGACTTGAGGGCTTTCAGCTTTTCCTTGAGTGACACGACTTCGGCCTTTGCGGCTTCCGCCTCGGCGACGTGGGGCTTCATGTCCTCGCGGGCCTGCTTGCGGCGGGCGGCGAAGTTCACGGTCCACGAGTAGCGGCTTTCGGCGGCGGGGGCTCCGCGTGCGGGAAGCAGGCGGGCGTAGCTCGGGAACTCGCCCGTGCTGTTCTCGTCTTCTGTCCACGCCTCGGTGAGAACGGCAGGCAGGTCGGCATCGTCCAGGACTTCGCCGTTTTTGCCGAAGCCGAAATGCGAGAGAGTCATCGGCGATTTCTTGCCGACCTTCACATGCGTGAGGTCATAATACCAAATCTTCGTGGTCTTCCGTCCCTTGGTGAAGAACAAGAGGTTCGTCTTCACCGCGGCTCCCGCGCCGGAGAAGCAACCGCCGGGAAGACTCACGATCGCCCACAGGTCGCACTCGTCCACCAGTTTTCGTTTTGTCTCCACAAAGGCGTCTTCGTCTTTGCGGAAGAGGAATCCGTCATCGAGGACGATCGCGCAGCGGCCGTCGGAGGCGAGTTCGCCGAGGATGTCTTGAACAAACAACACCTGTGTGCTGCCCGTGGCATAAGCATAGTTTTTCTGAGCGTCCTTGCCCTCCTTGCCGCCGAATGGCGGGTTGGTGAGGATCACGTCAAAAAACTTCGGAGCTTTGTCAAAGAGCGCGCTGTAGGTTGCCCGTTTGGTCAGCGTGTTGCCATGCCAGAGGTTCGGCTGGTCGATGCCGTGGAGCACGAGGTTGGCGAGCGCGATGGGGAAGACGAGGTTCTCTTTTTCGCGGCCGAAAAACGTGTCGTGCTTGAGCGTGTCGATGTCCGTGCTGGCGGGGGCTTGGCCGAGGTTGCGGGCGATGTGCTCGTAGGCGATCGCCAGGAATCCGCCAGTGCCGCAGCAGGGGTCGTAGATCGTGTGGCCAAGCTCCGGTTGGATCGTGTGGACCATCGCGCGGATGACCTCGCGCGGAGTGAAGAACTGCCCGCCATCGGAATTCTTCTCGCCCATTTTGAGCAGGAGATCCTCATACACCTGCGAGAGGGTGAAGAAATGCGTGTCGTCCACGTGGTCGATGCTGATCTCGTCCACCTTGTCGAGGATGTCGCGGAGGTTCGTCTCGCTGTCCACGCGCACCCGCTCGACGGCGGTCATGATCCGGCCGATCACCCGCTGCTTCCGCGTGGCCGTGGGATTCGGCAGCTTGGTCGCGGGATCAATGTCCAGCGCGTGCAGGTGTGGCAGCAGCTCGGTGTTGATGAACTCGAAAAGTTTCCCGTCGCCTTTGGAAAATAGTTCCTGCCGCTTCCAGCCGTAGGGCTTGCCCTCGTCGGTTTGCGAATGGCCGGCCTCGTCTTTGAACGGCGCGGCCCAATCCTGCCAGCGGAACGGGATCGAGAGCGCCGGAGAAAAACTTTTCCCCACCGCCTCGGCGGCCTCGCGGTCGCGCTTCTCCTGCGCGTCGAGGATGCGCAGGAAGAGAATCCACGTCAGCTCCGGCACGTATTGCAGGGCGCTCGCGCAATTCGACCGCCGCATGATGTCACAGATCGATTTGACGAAGGACGACAGCGAACGCGTTCCGGCGATGGTCTTCGGGGGTTTCTGCTTCGGCTGCTTTTTATCTTTGGGCATGGGTCAGAGTTTCTTCTTTTTTCCTTTGGTCTTCGGTGGCGGCAGTTGCTTCACTGCGCGCTCGAAGTCATCCGGCTTGGCGGCCGCGCCGACGAGGCGTTGGCGGTTGAAGGTGTCGTATTGCCGCTCCGCATGGGCCTGCGCGAGTTCATGGGAAATGCGGCCGGCATGGGTAAGGATGTCGCGGTCGTTGATGGTGAGGAAACTGTCCAGCTTGCTGCTCCAGTCGGCCATCTTCATCGGGATGCGGCGCATGGCCTGGCCGGTGGCGAAGACGAGGTATTGTTCGACCAAGTTGTTCAGGGCGGCCAGTTCGTCTTCCGCCAGGTAGTTCTTGGCGATGAGGGTGTCTTCCTTTCTCACCTTTGCCCCGCGCCACGTCGTCAGCCCCATGTGGGGCCGGGTGCTGTCCGCACGGCTGACGATAATCTCCGCCGCTGTCTGTCCGGTGATCGCCCAGTGCAGCTTGTTCTGCACCGCCTTGAAGAACGCGATGCTGGCATCGTCGGTGGGATCGTAGTCGATGCTCGTGGCGTAAATATCGGTGATCTTCTGGTAAAACCGCCGCTCCGAGGTGCGGATGTCCTGAATCCGGCGCAGCAGCTCCTCAAAATAGTCGAAGGGCAAATCGGGATTCTTCAGCCGCTCGTCATCCAGCACGAATCCCTTCACGATAAATTCCCGCAGCCGCTGCGTCGCCCAGATGCGAAACTGGGTGCCTTGGAGAGACTTCACGCGGTAGCCTACCGAGATGATCACATCCAAGTTGTAATGCTGGATGTCATAGTTTTTGCTGTCAGCGGCAGTTATCCGGAATTTCCGGATAACTGAATCGGGCATCAATTCTCCCTCATCAAAGATGTTCTGGAGATGCTCGTTGATCGTGCGCACGTCCTTGCCAAAAAGCTCCGCCATAAGCTTCTGCGTCAGCCAGACGGTTTCGCCGTCGAACCGCACGTCCAGTTTGATGCGGCCGTCTTCGCTCTGGTAAATCAGAAGCTGGGAGTTCAGCAGAGGATCAGTCATGGTTTCATGCGATTAGGATTCAAAGACTTGGGCGAGGAGCTTCTGGGGGAGCAATTCCACCTCGGCGATCTGTTTCCGGATGGCGGCCCGCATCGGCTTGATCTGCGCGAGCGCCTTGGATGCCTTCACCTGGGTCTCGTAGTCGGGAAGCTCGATCTCGCCCTCGGCCAGCCGGTTGAACAACATGCGCTCCCGCACGGCTCCCCGGGCGAGCGATTGGATGCACCACTCCCCCAGCGGCGAACGGAGCCAGTAGTAAAACCACCGGGAATCCACCACCCCCGGCCTCCCTTTCAAAACCACGTAGTCCGGGCTCGTGATGCCGGGCTCATCGTCGTCGTCCACAAACGCGATCGAGCCGATCAGGATACGCATCGGATTGTAAAAGACCGTGCCGGCCGTGACGGGCTTGTAGCGCTCGGCGTGCTTGCCGGGCTGTTCGCGGGCGGGCGCCAAACCTGACCGAGTTGCGCCAAGCACTGGCGATTTTCGCCAATCCGCACCGACTCCGTTAGTAACTTCAGATACCGTTTCACCCAGTTGCCATTTTTGTGTCTCTCCAATCTTCAACGTTTCAAACACAACTGATGTCGAAAACTGAACCAGATCACGAAACTGGTTATTTAGGGCAACCAAGGCATCTCGAATTTTATAAAGTTTCGCTCGAAGGTTGGCGGCCACGCTTTGTTGCTTATGCAGGTCGGGTAGCCAAACCTGCATCCGTTCAACGACACCCTTGTTTATATTGGGATCTTTTCGGTTACCTTGGCTGAACCGCATCCAAGCCGGTCTCAGGTGTTGGACTTGGAAATGGATAAAGTCAGAATCAAAAACCGCCGGGTTTGGAAGGATAGATGCAACGGCTTGATTGGTTGCCGCCGGGATCGCTAAAATACCAGATTTTCCAATTGTGCCAGCACCTCCATACATGGCCACCATAACGCTGCCGATTGGATTGACCGTTCCTCCGAAGGATAGGAGCGCATCTTCCGTTATTCGCTCCTCGGTTGCGCGAACATGCTCGCAGTTGAGATCCAGAGTTTTGACCCACGGAATGCGGCCCAGAAAATATTCCCTTCGATCACGAAGAGGGGTGCCACCAGAGACGACGTGTGCAAAGTTACCGATTGCTTGTTGGGCTGCTCTCATGCCGCAAACAACCTCAGCTTCGCATCCCTCATCACATCTGCCGGCGAGCCGATTTTCCTGAGCGCGCCGAATCCGCCTGCGTCCTTGATTTCCGGCACGTCCCAGAGGGCGGCGGTTTCGAGGGCGTCGGTGCCGCCGAGTTCGAACTGGTTGCCGAGCCCGCGCAGGACGGTGGCGGCATTTGGGTCGAGGGAATCGAACCACGCCTGATTTTTATCGAGGTAAATGATTTTCCGGTCCGGGCGTTTGAGGGCGAGGGCCTTGTAGCCGAGGTGGGCGAAGAGATCGTAGAAATCGTATTCCGTCATGCCGTCGAGGTCGCGGACGATTTCCGGGTTGTAATTGTCGCCGATGAGGTGGCCGATGAGCTTCCGGCGTTTTTGGGATTCGATCCAGAGGCTGCGGAATTGCCGGAGGGTATGGGCCTCGGCGAGCACGCGCTTGATCATTTCGCGGCGGTATTCGTCGAAGGGAATAAGCGATTGCCGTCCGTCGCGAATTCCCATGACGAAGCGGCCTTCAGCATTGATGACGGTTTGGCCGCGCATTTCCGCGACGGTGGGTGGCTCGGGTGGTTCTGGCCCCGGGCCCTCGCCCCCGCCTCCGCCTCCGCCCCCTGGACGCGGCGGGCGAGTGATGAAGTCCGTGCCGAAAAGGTCCGTGACGCCGGTGTAATCGTAGAGCCAGAACTTGTATTTGTGGGTCTCCTCGTGGATGCGGGCACCGCGCCCGACCATCTGGTAGAATTTGATGGCGGATTTGAGGTAGCGGAAGAAGACGACCGCGTTCAGGCGCTCGATATCCACTCCGGCCTCGAGCAGATCGACCGTGCAGGCGACGAACGCGCGTTCGCCCGAGCCGCGCATGTCTTTGATGAATTCCGAACCGTTGTTGGCTCCGCCCATGCACTTGAAGGCATAGACGTCCTTCGGCTCCCGACTGTTCTCTTTGCACCAGCGGACGTAGAGGTTGTTCATCCGCATGGCGACGCGGTCGGCGTGGATTTCGCGGGTGCAGAAGATGATCGCCTTCTGCTCGGGACCGCCATTTTCACAAAGCAGATTGAAGAGATCGTCGCACATCGCCGGGGTGCGCATGTCGATGAACAGCTCGTCGTCGAAGTCCTTGCCCGTGTATTCGTTCTTGGCGAGGTCTTCCTCGGTGACCGGCTTGCCAGTTTTGATGTTGGTCGGCTTGGCGGCGAGAACCTCGGCCTTGGTGAAGATCCGGGAATCAATCGAGGCCTTCCGCTTGATGACCTCGCATGCGGCGAGGTAGCCGTCCTCTTGCGCCTCGATCAGCGTGTATTCGTAAACGGGTTCGCCGAAATACTTGTGGTTGTTCGCAGTGATTTCCTCGTCCTCCGTCGGTTTGTCCTTCGACTCCCGCAACTGGCGTGGCGTGGCGGTCAGGCCGATATGGATGGCGTTGGGGTTCCGCCTGAGCACCTCCGACCACTTGCCCCACGCCGAGCGGTGGCACTCGTCAATGATGATCACGCTGAAAAAATCGTCCGGATAATGCTCGGTGAGGAAGCTGGCAAATCCCTCCTCATCGTCGAGGCCGAGCGTCTGGTAGGTGGCGATATGGATGCGGGCGTTCTTCGCGGCGTTCTCGCCGTTCTTCGTCTCGACGATGCGGGCGTTGTCGCCGAAGACCGCCTTGAGCTTGCTGTAGGCCTGTTCGCGGAGCTCGTCGCGGTCGCAGAGAAAGAGCGCGGACTTCGGCAGGCGTCCGGCCTCGTGCAGCCGCCAGAGGAGATTTGCGGCGATGATCGTCTTGCCCGCGCCTGTGGCGAGCGAAAGCAACACCCGCGCGGGATCTCCGGCAGCTTCGCATTTGAGGATCTTCTCAAACGAGGCACGAATCGCAGCGTCCTGATAGTAGCGGAATTCGGGGTAGGCGGGACTGTCGGGCTGGAAGAGCATCGAAGCCGAGAGATCGTCCAGATTGATGCCGGTGTGGCGGTGGTAGCAGTCGGTCAGCGTCTTGTGGTCGGGGAAATCCGCAAGTGAAAACGGGCCGGTTTGCTCGCCGGTGAACTTGTTGAACTTCGCGTAGAGATGGCCGTTGGTGGCAAAGATGTATTTGGCATCGAAGCGGTCGCATTCCGAATACCCCTTGGCCTGCTGCATGCCTTTGAGCGGATCCTCGTCCTCCCTCTTTGCTTCCATGACAGCTATGGGCAGCGGGGCGGGACCGGTTGGCGTTTCCACGCAGAGCAGATAATCCGTGCGACCGGGGCCCGAGCGGCGACGGCCTTTCGGCCCAATCGGCTCGACCGGAGCCTTCGTCTCCAGCTTCACATAGGGCTTCCGATACCCTTTCTCCCGGAGAACGGGATCGATCAGCTCATAGCGGGTCTCGGCTTCGTTCATGGGCATGGCCGTAAGTTCCTCACTTGCGGTGCGGCCAACGATTTAACACGATAGCCCGGTCAATGAATGCGCAGCGGTCATTTAACTCGTCAAGAATCTGTGCCATGGAATGCGAAAACATATCTTTCCCGAGCGATCGGATAAAGCTCAAAAGATTCAGGCAGGCAGGTCGCCGCGAAGGGATTGGGAAACCGCTTCGGCGACGAGGTCCGGGCACTCGAGTGCGGCGAGAATCCCGCAGCCCGGGAGAACCTCGATCGAGGAGCGCGGGAGTCGTCGGCAAAGCGCCTCCCCGCCGTTTGACGGGAACCCGGTCGCGCGGTCCGGCCAGAGGATATGCACCGGGACGGTGACGTCCGGAAGCCGGCGTTCGAGATCAAAGGCGAGGCGTCCGCGAAGGAATCCGAGGATCGCATGCTCGGCGCCGTATTGTTGCGCGCAGGTGGCGAGGATCGTGACCGTCTCATCGGTGAGCGAGGCCGGATCCACGAGCGCGATCCGCGTGAGCCATCGGCGGATGAACGGCTGCCGCGCGAGATAGCTCCTGTAAACAAACCGGCTCACGCCGGGAATTCCGCGCAGGGCGAGCATCCCCATCGCACGCCAATTCTTGAACTCCTTCAGGCCGGTTGGCAGGAGAAGGACGAGGCGGGAAACCAGCCCGGGGTGGCGCGCTGCGAGCAGAAGGGAAATCCCCGCCGTGAGCCCGCTGGCCACCACAACCGGCTTCCTGTATGGCGAGACCTCGCGCAGGAACTCGGCGAGCGCCTCCGCGTAATCCTCCGCGTCCATCGGCGTCGCCGGACGTTCGGATTCGCCGAACCCGATGAGGTCGGGGACGATCACTTCGTGGTCCGTCACGAACCGCGGATAGACCTTCGACCACTCGTAGGAGGAGGCGCCGAGAAAGACTCCGTGCAGGAACACGAGCGGTTCTCCGGCCCCGCTCACATGGTAAATCATTTCCCCGAATCCGGTGCGGGCGACGCGCGTGGCAAAAATGGCCGGCGAGATCGCATCCGGGATCGGCTCGCGCACGGCACGGCCCATCCCGTAGCGGACGGCGAGCGCGACAGCGCCCAGAACGCCCATGCCGATGCCAATGCCGAGAGCCGGTTTGCGCCTCCACATTTTCACAAATTCATTCGATCACCACATCCTGGGGACCTTCGACCACGCGGCCGATGGCGATCCCCTGTGTGAGCCGGACCGCCTCGGCGGCACGGGCGGAGGGCACGATGAGGACCATTCCGATGCCCATGTTGAAGACCTGATACATTTCTTTCTGCGCGACATGGCCGCCATGCTGGATCAGATCGAATAGGAGCGGGATCTTCCACAAACGGCTGTTGATCATAGCCCGGCATCCCTTGGGCAGAACGCGCGGAAGATTGTCCAGAAGCCCGCCGCCCGTGATGTGGGCGGCTCCGCGGAGCATTCCGTCCGGCAGCGAGGCCATGAGCGGCTGGTAATTCGGGTGGACGCGCAGGAGTTCCGCAGCCAGCGTGGTCTTCATGCCGGGCGCGGGTCGGTTGAGCGGGAGACGCAGTTTTTCCAGGAGGACATGGCGCGCAAGCGAATAACCATTCGTGTGAAGCCCGTTTCCCTTGAGCCCGATGAGGGCGTCGCCCTTGCGGATCTTCGAGCCGTCGAGAAGCTTCGGGCGGTCCACGACACCGACAATCGTTCCGGCGAGATCGTATTCGTCATGGCGATAGATCCCCGGCATCTGGGCGGTCTCGCCGCCGATGAGGGCGCAGCCGCCCTCGCGGCAGGCCTTCGCGAACCCTTTGAGAATCTGCCGGAAGACCGCGGCGTCCAGCTTTCCGCCGGCGAGGTAATCAAGGAAAAACAGCGGGCGCGCCCCGATGACCGCGATGTCGTTGATGCAGTGGTTGACGAGATCCTGCCCGATCGTGTCGTGTCGTCCGGTGGCAAACGCGATCATCAGCTTTGTGCCGACCCCGTCCACGCTCGAAACAAGCACCGGCTCCCGCATGCCTTGGAAATCCGGACGGAACAGCCCGCCGAAACCCCCGATTTTCCCGAGCACCTCGGGACCATGGGTCGAGTTCACCAGCGCGTGAATGCCTTTCTTGACCCGGTTTCCGAGGTCCACATCCACTCCGGCGGCGGCGTAGGCTTTTTGTTTGCGGGGCATAATCAAAGAAGCCGGTTTTCCTCGGGCTCGAGGAAGCATGCGTTTTTGCGGCGTTTTTCCATAATGAGTTTGTCGAAGGCGGCGTCGAACGGCACGGGGTAGTCCCCGGAAAAGCAGGCCATGCAGAATTCGTTGGACGGCCGCCCGGTCGCGCGCACCATCCCCTCGACATCGAGGTAGCCGATCGAGTCGGCCCCGAGGTATTTGCAAATTTCCTCGTGGGTGCACTGGTTGGCAAGGAGCTTTTCGGGGTCGGGAAAATCAATCCCGTAGTAGCACGCGTGCTTGTGGGGCGGGCAACTGACCCGCATGTGAACTTCCGTCGCCCCGTTTTCGCGAAGGTTGATGACGCGGGTGCGGGCGGTTGTGCCGCGGACGATCGAGTCGTCCACGACCACGACGCGCTTCCCCTCGACCGCCTCGCGGATCAGGTTGAGTTTCACGCGGACGTTGAAATCCCGGATGAGCTGGGTCGGCTGGATAAATGTGCGTCCGATGTAGTGGTTGCGAACGAAGGCCGGGAAATACGGGATCCCGAGTTCCTCCGCAAAACCGATCGCGGCAAAGATCCCGGAATCCGGCACGGGGACGACGAGGTCGGCCTCGACCGGATGCCTGCGGGCGAGTTCGCGGCCCATTTCCACGCGGGCCTTGCTCACGTTGACCCCGTCCACGTTGCTGTCAGGGCGCGCGAAATACACATACTCAAAAATGCAGAACGCGCTCTTTCCCGACTTGAACGGCCACTCGCTGCGGATCCCTTTGCTGTCGATGATCACGACCTCGCCGGGCAGCACGTCGCGTATGAACTCGGCTTGGATCAGGTCGAACGCGCAGCTCTCGGAGGCCAGCACATACGCCCCATCCAGCTTCCCGATGCAGAGCGGACGGAACCCCTGCGGGTCGCGGAATCCGATGATCTCGTGCTCGCCCATGAGGACGATCGAGAACGCGCCCTCGAGGCGACGGAGCGGCGCGAGCCTGCCGCCGGACCCGCGCGGTTGGGCGAGAAGATGCAGCACGATTTCGCTGTCCACCGTCGTCTGAAAAATCGATCCGCTCGCTTCCAGCTCGGCGCGCAGGGCGGCGGCGTTGACGAGGTTTCCATTGTGCGCGACGGCGAGCTGCCCGCGCGCGGTGTCGGCCACGAACGGCTGCGCGTTTTTTATGTTGCTTGATCCCGTGGTGGAATACCGCACATGCCCGATCGCGCGCGTGCCGGTGAGCCGCGCGAGCTGATCCATAGAGAACACCTGAGAGACAAGCCCCATGCCCTTGTGGAATTGGAATGCCTCCTCGGGGCCCGTGGTGGAAACAATCCCCGCGCTTTCCTGCCCGCGGTGCTGGAGAGCGAACAGGCCGTAATACGTCAGCAGGGTGGCATTCGGATGCCCGAAAACGGCGAAGACACCGCACTCATCTTTTGGTTTGTGATTCGTGGACAAGCTCAAGTCGTGTGCAGGGACATTGGACCGGCCTCTGCGGACGATCAAGGCGGATTCTCGGTTTTCTTGCGTGCGGGTATTGCATGGGGGATGCGAAACCTGCTTGATTGGCAGAAAACACCCATGAAACCGCCATTTGACACGCTTCGTTCTTTTGATGCCGGCACCAGCCAACCCGGTCATTTTTTTTCGCTTCCCGCTCTCGAAGAGGCCGGCGTCGGCCCGGTTTCGAAGCTGCCGGTCAGCATCCGCATCATCCTGGAGTCCGTTCTCCGCAACTGCGACGGGAAAAAGGTCCGGGCGAGGGATGTCGAGACGCTGGCAAACTGGAATGCCAAGGCCCCGGCACCGGAGGAAATTCCTTTCGTGGTCGCCCGGATCGTCCTCCAGGATTTTACGGGGGTTCCGCTCCTGGTGGATCTCGCGGCCATGCGCACCGCCGTCAAAGCCCTCGGCGGGGATCCGGCGATCATCGAGCCGCTCGTCCCGGTGGACCTCGTGGTGGACCACTCGGTGCAGGTGGATTTCTATGGCACGGATGACGCCCTGCGCCTGAACCTCGATATGGAATTCCAACGCAACCGCGAGCGCTACCAGTTTTTAAAATGGGGCCAGCAGGCGTTCAAAACGTTCGGGGTCATTCCTCCCGGGATCGGCATCGTCCACCAGGTCAACCTCGAATACCTCGCCAAGGGCGTTCTCAGCCGGAAATCGGGCGTCGGGCGGCAGGCGTCGGAAATTTACTATCCCGACACGCTCGTGGGCACGGATTCGCACACGACGATGATCAACGGCCTCGGCGTCGTCGGCTGGGGGGTCGGAGGCATTGAGGCGGAGGCGGGCATGCTCGGCCAGCCGGTTTATTTTCTGACTCCGGAAGTCGTCGGGGTCCACCTGACAAACCGTTTGCGCGAGGGCGTCACCGCCACCGACCTCGCGCTCCATGTCACCCAAGTCCTCCGCGCGGCGAAGGTTGTCGGGAAGTTCGTGGAGTTTTACGGCAGCGGGGCCGCGAACCTTCCGCTCACCGATCGCGCAACGATCGCCAACATGGCGCCGGAATACGGCGCGACGATGGGGTTCTTCCCGGTGGATTCCGAATCGGTCAACTACCTCGCTGCGACCGGTCGCACGGACGCCCAGTGCCGCGCGTTCGAAAGTTATTTCCGGGCGCAGCACCTCTTCGGCATGCCGGAGAAGGGGGCCATCGCCTACAGCGTGGACATGGAGCTCGACCTCGCGACGGTCCAGCCGGGCGTCGCCGGACCGAAACGTCCACAGGACCGGATCAATCTCCCGGACCTCAAGGAGGCGTTTGCCTCGCTGCTTACGAAGCCGGTTTCCGAAGGAGGCTATGGAAAATCCGCCGCAGTTCTCGGCCGCAGCGCCAGCGTCAAAATCAACGGGATTCTCGCCGCGGACGAATCCGAGATGGTCGCCGACCGTCCGACTCCCGACCCGCTTGCCGACCTGCCGGAGTCGCCGTTCCACGCGCAGCACAGCACGCTGCGCGACGGGAGCATTCTCATCGCCGCGATCACAAGCTGCACGAACACCAGCAACCCGAGCGTCATGCTCGCCGCCGGCCTCCTCGCGAAAAAGGCCGTCCAACGGGGGCTCCGCGTGGACCCGTCGGTCAAGACCTCGCTCGCGCCCGGATCGCGTGTCGTGACGGATTACCTGGCTAAGACAGGCCTCCAGCCCTACCTCAACCAGCTGGGCTTCCAGATCGTCGGCTACGGGTGCACGACCTGCATCGGCAATTCCGGCCCGCTCAACCCCGAGATCGAATCCGCGATCGTCGGGAACGATCTCGTCGCTGCCGCCGTCCTTTCCGGCAATCGGAATTTCGAGGCGCGCATCCATCAGAATATCCGAGCAAATTTCCTCATGTCCCCTCCCCTGGTGGTTGCCTTTGCGCTCGCCGGCCGCGTGGACATCGATCTTTCGAAGGACCCCATTGCGAAGGACAAGGACGGCGCGGACGTTTACTTGAAGGACATCTGGCCGACGCTCGAAGAGATTCGCGGCGAGATGCTGTCCGTCCTCAAGCCGGAAGTCTTCCAAAAGCTCTACACCGGATTTGCCGGGCAAAACCCGAAGTGGAACGAAGTGCCCGCCGGCACCGGGCAGATCTACGAGTGGGACCGCGCGAGCACCTACATCCAGGAGCCGCCGTTCTTCGCGGGTTTCGGAATGGAGGCCGGGACGATCTCGAACATCACCGGCGCCCGCGCGATGGGGATCTTCGGGGACTCGGTCACCACCGACCACATCTCGCCGGCCGGCGCGATCAAGCCGAGCTCTCCGGCCGGAAAATACCTCGTGGAAAACGGGATCGCGGCGGCCGACTTCAACAGCTACGGCAGCCGCCGCGGCAACGACCGGGTGATGACGCGCGGCACGTTCGCGAACGTCCGGATCAAGAACCTCATGATCCCGCCGAATCCGGACGGCACGCGGGTCGAGGGCGGGTTCACGATCCACCAGCCGGACGGCGAACAAATGAGCATCTACGACGCCTGCATGAAATACCAGGGGACTCCGCTCGTCATCTTCGCCGGACACGAATACGGCACCGGCTCGAGCCGCGACTGGGCGGCGAAAGGCACGCGGCTGCTCGGGGTCAAGGCCGTCATCGCGCAGAGTTTCGAGCGCATCCACCGGTCGAACCTTGTCGGCATGGGCGTGCTTCCGCTCCAGTTCCCCGAGGGAGTGAGCGCGCAATCGCTCGGGCTCGACGGCACGGAAACCTTCGACATCACGGGCCTCGACAACGCCATCCGGCCCCGGAAGGACGTGACGCTCACGATCTCCCGCCGGGACGGAAACTCCGAATCCCTCGCCGTCAAGCTCCGCATTGATACCCCGATCGAGGTGGACTACTACCGCCACGGAGGCATCCTGCCCTTCGTCCTCCGCCAGCTGGTTTCGGCCGATTCCTGACCCGCGGGGGATCTCAAAAAACCCTTGGCTCTCCTTCGTGAAGCAGGCAGATGCGGTCGGAGAGATGGAGGGCTTTTGCGCATTCCACGAGCCGCAGCGGGGGCTCGTGGAGCGGCTCGTAGCTGAGCCGGAATGTGCCGAAGTGCATCGGGACCATCGTCAGCGCGTTCAGCTCGACAAAGGCATTGAGCGCCTGCTCCGGGTTCATGTGCACGTCGCGCCTGGTCGGCGCGTCGTAGGCACCGATCGGGAGAAGGGCGATCTCGACAGGCAGGCGCTCGCCGATCTCTTTGAAACCGTCAAAATAGGCGCTGTCGCCGCAATGGAAGACCGAACGTCCGGCATACTCGACATGGAAGCCGCCGAATCCCCGGTGGTTGTCGTGGAGGATGCGGGCTCCCCAGTGCCGCGCGGGGGTGAGCGTGATCTTCAACGAGCCGAGCTCAAACGTCTCCCAGCAGCGGAGCTCCTGCACATGGTGGAAGCCAAGCCCGCCGACGAGTCCGCCGACATGCTCGGGCACGATGATCGGCTGGTCGCTCGCGACCGCGCGCAGCGTCTTGCGATCGAGGTGGTCGAAATGCGCGTGCGTGACGAGGACGAGATCAATCGCGGGCAGGTCGTGGATGTCCAGCCCCGGCTGCCGGATCCTCTTGATGACCTTCAGCCATTTTGCCCAGTTCGGATCCACAAGAATGCTGTGCTCGGGGGTCTGGATGAGGAACGAGGCGTGACCGATCCAGGTGAGGGAGATCTGGCCGGCGGCAAGCTCCGGAAAGACCGGCTTGAGCTTTTTGCCGTGGCGCTTGGTGAAGAGCGACGGGATGACGACTTCGGCGAGAAAATTCCGCTTGTGCCATCCCTGGCCGAGCTTCATGTCCACATGATGCTCGGGGCGGCGGGCTTTTCTTTTTGTGAGGAGGCGCCGGACCATCACTCCTCCTCCGGCCTGGCCACAAGGTCATAGACCTGTGAGCCGATGACCCTGGCTTGGACAAAGGTGCCGGGCTTGCAGGGGTCGGTGAGGATGACCCGGCCATCCACCTCCGGCGCGTCGTGCGCGGTGCGCCCGATGTTCGGCTGCTCGACAAGAACCCGGATCGTGCGTCCGGTCATGGCGGCGGCGGTCTCGCGGGCGATCTTCTGCTGGAGCTTCATCGCCTCGCGGTGACGGCGGTTCTTGACGCGCGCGGGAACCTGGGCGTCCATCTTGGCCGCGCGCGAGCCGTCCTCCTGCGAATAATTGAAAACCCCGAGCCGCTCGAACCGGGCGGACGCGATGAACTCCAAAAGCGCCCCGAAATGCTCCTCGGTCTCGCCGGGGAATCCGACGATGAACGTCGTGCGGAGCCCGAGCCCCGGGAGACCTGCGCGCAGGCGGGCGATGAGGTCCTCGATGTGCCCGCGCGACGTCTCGCGGCGCATCGCCTTCAACATGTCCGGGTGGATGTGCTGGAGCGGCATGTCCACGTAGCGCACGACTTTTGGATTTCGCGCCATCGCGGCGATGAGCTCGTCGCTCCAATGGGCGGGGTGGGTGTAAAGCAGGCGGACCCAGAAATCGCCGCGGATTTTCGTGATCGCGTCAAGGAGGTGGACAAGCGATGTGCCGCGGGCGGAGTCCACCGGCTGCCTCGGGCCGGCCTTTTGCTTCCAGAGATCCATTCCAAAATACGTCGTGTCCTGGCTGATGAGGTTGATCTCTTTCACGCCGTCGGCCAGCAGCCGGCGGATTTCGCGGACGACCGAGTCCACCGTCCGGCTGCGGTGGCGTCCGCGCAGTTGCGGGATCACGCAAAAGCTGCACGGGTGGTTGCAGCCCTCGGCAATCTTGACGTAGGCGGTGTGGCGGGGGGTGAGCCGGAACCTCGGGGTCGAGTAATCCGGGATATATCGCGAGTTCGGGGTCACGAGGCTCAACACCCCGTGGTCTTCGTCCAAAATCCTGCGGAAAATTTCCCCGGCCCCGGCGACCTGGTCGAGCCCGATAAACGCATCGACCTCGGGGAGGCTCTGTTTCAGCTCTTTCGAGAACCGCTGGGCCAGGCACCCGCTGACGACAAGCTTCTGGCCCGGCCGCACGCGCAGCCGGTGGGACTCGAGGATCGCGTCCACCGACTCCTGCTTGGCGGAATCAATAAACCCGCATGTGTTCACGACCAGGATGTCCGCCTCGGACGGGTCGGCGGTGATGTCGAACCCCGATGCCCGAGCCCCGCCGAGCATGATCTCGGCGTCCACAAGGTTCTTCGCGCAGCCGAGGCTCAGCATCCCGATTTTCCGGGCGGCCATTTTCAGGGAGTCGGAGTCGCGGGAGGCGTGGCCGTCGCGTCCGGCTCCGGCTCGGACGGCGCGACGAAAGAGTCGTCCGGCGGAGGCAATACGATGGCGGAGGGCGCGGGTTGAGGGGCCGCTTCCGGCGGGGCCGTGAGCTCGGCAACCGGCTTCGACCGCGCGACCCGCTCGATTTTTTTGATGGTGAAGCAGGTCAAAATCCCCGCCGTGAGGAGCAGGACGAACAGCACTGCGGTGCCGAGAACAACGAAAAGCCTGAGCCGCCGTCTGCGCGACGACTTGGCCATGGCGGGAAGATTCGCCGACAGCGCGACAATGTATTGAAAGCCTCCGGGCGCGGGTCCCGCGCGGTCGGGCAGGAGCGGACGGATCTCGTCCCGCGGGAGGCCGAGGTATTCCGCGTAATCGATCAGAAAGAGCCGGGAATAAGTCGGATGCGGAAAGCCCGAGAAGTCGTCCGCTTCGAGCTCGAGAAGCCGCTGCACGCTGATCCGCGTGTCCGCCGCCGCCTTCTCGATCGAGATGCCCGCCTTCGCACGCGCCGCGCCCAATCGCGCTCCAACAAAAAAATCCGGTGTGTCCATTTTTTAAAATTCTTCGTTCAGGTCCACGAGGATTTCGCGGTCTTTCGCGCCATCCTTCGGACCAACAATGCCACGTTGTTCCAAAATATCCACCACTCGTGCGGCGCGCGTGTAGCCGAGCTTGAGCCGCCGCTGGAGCATGGATGTCGAGGCCCGGTTTTCCTGGCGGACGATTTCGAGGCATTTGGCGACCAGTTCTTCGTCCTCGTCGCTGACTTCCTCTTCCGGGATGGCCGTGCTCGTGAGCTTCTCGTGGATCCCCGCGTCGAATTTCGGTTCGGCCTGCCCGGCCACGAAGTCCACGATCCGGTGGATTTCCTCCTCGGTGACCAGGACGCCCTGGGCGCGCATATATTTCGAGGTTCCGGGCGGCAGGTAGAGCATGTCGCCCTGCCCGAGCAGCTTCTCCGCGCCGTTCTCATCGAGGATCACGCGGCTGTCGATCTTCGAGGCCACCTGGAAGGCGATCCGGCTCGGGATGTTCGCCTTGATGATGCCGGTGACAATGTCCGCGCGCGGGGTCTGCGTGGCGACGATCATGTGGATCCCGGCCGCGCGGGCCATCTGGGTGATGCGTGCGATCGCGCTTTCGACGTCGGCCGGCGCCGTCTGCATCAGGTCGGCCAGCTCGTCCACGATGACCACGATGAACGGCATGCGGTCGGGAACGATGAGGTCGTCGGCGCGCGGCACGCGCATCGGGGGCATTTCCTCGTCGGGCTCCTCCCCGCTTTCTCCAGCCGTCCCGGCTTCCTCCACCCCGAGAACCGCTGCCTCCCCGTCGAGTTCCTCCTGGGATTTCGGAAGCGGACGGTCGTTGAAGGCGGAGATGTTTTTGACCCCGCATTTGGCGAAGATTTTGTAGCGCAGCTCCATTTCATCGACGACCCAGCGCAGGGCGAGGAGGACTTTTTTCGGGTCGGTGACGACCGGCGTGATCAGGTGGGGGAGCTTGTTGTAGATCTGCATCTCGACCACCTTGGGATCAATCATGATGAACCGCAGCTCCTCGGGGGAATACCGGAAGAGGAGGCTGGCGATCATCGAGTTGATGCAGACGCTCTTCCCGCTGCCCGTCGTTCCCGCCACGAGGCAGTGCGGCATTTTGGTCAGGTCGCCGATGATCGTGTGCCCGTAAACATCCATCCCGAGCGCCAGCGGCAGGCGGCAGGAGGTCTCCCGCCAGGCGTCTTTCTCGAACAGCTCGCGGAGGGTGACCTTCACTTTCTTCGAGTTGGCGATCTCGATGCCGACCGTGTCCTTGCCCGGGATCGGGGCGAGAATGTTGATCCGCTCGGCGCATGTGGCGCGGGCGATGTCGCGTTCCAGCGCGACGATCTTGTCCACGCGGACCCCGACATCCGGGTAAACTTCGTAGCGCGTGATCGTCGGGCCTTTCGTGATCGTGCCGGGCGTGGCCTTGATCCCGAAGGTTGCGAGCGTTTCGATGATCACCCCCTGGATCATGAGGAGCTCGTCGCGGTCGAGCGGAATGCGCGCGGAATCGTCGTGCAAATCGAGCAGGTCCAGTCCCGGGAGCGTGTAGTTTTCCAGATGAACCCCCGCGAGGCTGGGCTTGAACCCGGCATCTTTCTCCGGCCGCAGGTCGGCCAGCTTCGGCTTTTTCGCCGCGGGGGCCAGGGCGTCGATGATCTCGGGCTCCGGCGCGGGACGGATGGCAACGACCGGCTCGATGACCGCATCGGGATCCTTTTTCCTGAGCTTCTTCTCGAGCTTCTGGGCCTTCTTTTCGAGGGCCTTCCGCTCTTCCTCGACCCGGTGCTCGTCATCCATCCGCTGCAGCCTCGCCGCGCGTCGCGCCTCGAGCCAGGCAAGAAACGACGCCCAGATTTGCCGCATGTCCCGGATCGGATGCGTGGACACCGCGAAGATGAGGCTGAGCAAATATACGACCACCAACAGGGCGACGGAGACTGTCCCGAACGGTTTCAGGATCGCTTTTCTCCCGACATAGAACCCGAGCCAACCGCCGGGCCCATTAGGGCTTATGTCGTCCGGCCAGCTTTGAAGCACCCAGGGCTGGATCGCAAAAAGGCATGCTGCCAGCAGGACCATCAGCGCGCCCCAGCCGACTTTGTCTTTCAGGGAATACTCAGGCACAAACCACTTCGCCAGCCCGTAGCCGATGAGCCCGACCGCCAGCAGGTAGCCCGCTGCACCGAACAAAAGCAAGACGTGTCCCGCCAACAGCGCGCCGAAAAAACCTCCCAGATTATGGGTCACGGACGAGCCTGAGTCTTTAATATTAAGCAGCCCCGCCCACCTCGAATTCGGAATGTCCCCGGGCGAATACGTCACCAGAGAAACAAACAGGTATGCGCCCAGGCAGGCGAGCAGCAGCCCGATGAAAAAATTGGCGGCCCAGTTGTTGCGCGAGCGATTTGCCATGAAACCGGCAGATTCCCGCATTTTCCCCCGTTAGGCAAGCATCCAACTCCGCCCTTTCCCGGAGGAGGTGCCACCAAGGACGCAATGTCCCCCGGAACTGAAACCCGCGACAAACTGAAACCCGCAAATTGACACGCGAGAGGTTATCTCCTATTGGAAAGACATCAAAGAAATAAAAGGAATGCGGACGCGGCGTTCGTTCCAAAAACTTTTTGTCAGTCTGCGTTTCAGCCTGGGAACCGCTTTTGTCAGCATCGCCGTCCTGACATCGCTCCTGCTCGGTTTGAGCACCTATTTGAGCGTGCGTGCTTTCATACGGGATGGCATTCGCGAGCGGCTTCGGGACGCTGCGGGCATCGCCGCCCTGCAAATTGACGCGGAGCAGCACCAAAGTCTCACCCAGCGGTCCGACGAAGCCTCCGCCGCCTACCTGAATCAAAAGCAAAGCCTTCAGAACATCCGGGACCGGTCGGAAGAGATCCGTTTTATCTACACGCTCCGGAAAGGCGGGGCGGGGAAAGTCCATTTCATCATAGACGCGGAGGAAACCGCTGGAAACGTCAGCCATATCGGCGATGTGGCGGAGGCCACCCCGGCCATGCTCGCCGCTTTCGAACCGCCGTACAAGGTCCAAGTCGACTCCGGATTCTACACCGACAAGTGGGGCACCTGGCTGTCCAGCTATGCGCCCTTCTTTTCTGCCAGCGGAAAACTGGAAGGAGTGCTCGGCATCGACATGTCCGCCAAGCAGGTCATGGATTACGAACAAAGCCACCTCACGATCATCATTCTCCTTTCTCTGGGCGTGTCTCTGGCCGTTGCCGTGCTGGGCATCGCCTTCTCCCGAAGGATCAGCCGCCCGCTTCTTCATCTGGCCTCGGAAATGTCGCGGATTCAGAATTTTGAACTCGATCACAAGCCGCGGATCACTTCCCGGGTCACCGAGATCGCCAAGATGGCGGAGGCATTGGAAAACATGAAAAACGGCCTCCGTTCATTCAGGAAATATGTTTCCGCGGATCTGGTTGCCGAGCTGTTCCGGCTCAACAAGGAAGCGACGCTTGGCGCGGAAAAGCGGACGCTGACGGTGATGTTTTCCGACATCGCGGATTTCACCGCCATCTCCGAACAATTTCCTCCGGAAATCCTCGCCGGCCACCTGGCTGTCTATTTTGAAGGCGTGACAAAAATCATTCTGCGGAACCGGGGCACGGTTGATAAGTACATCGGGGATGCCGTCATGTCTTTCTGGGGCGCTCCCAACCCCGTCGTTGAACATGCGGAGTCGGCGTGCCGCGCGGCCCTGCAGTGCCGGCACTTTCTTGAATCTCTTGAGCGGGAATCGGCCCGGAAAGGAGAGCCTGTCTTCCGGACAAGGATAGGAATCAACTCGGGCGAGATGATCGTCGGAAACATGGGATTCGACGAACGGATGGATTATACCGTGATCGGAGATCATGTGAACCTGGCCAGCCGACTGGAAGGCTTGAACAAAGTTTATGGAACCCAAATTCTCATCAGCGAGCACACCCATTCGTTGGTCAGGGGGGAATTTGAAGCCAGGCGGCTCGATATTGTGGCCGTCAAGGGCAGGAGCCGGGGCGTTGGTGTCTACGAATTGATTTCCGAAAAAGGCAAACTGGACAGCGGGTTGAAGAGTTTCATCGACCTGTTCAACGAAGGCTTCGGATATTATTTGAAAAATGAATGGGGAGAAGCCGTGAGGGTATTCCAGGAAACCTGCCGGCGGAATCCGTTGGACACCCCCTCGCAGATCCTTCTCCAAAGATGCCAGGCCTATCAGATGGGAGATCTGCCGCCGGAAGGTTGGGCCGGCGTGACAAGGATGAACGACAAGTAGCGGGCGTTCTCACTCTGCCGGCACGTTCGACCCCGGCGGCTAACGCCGCGACCGCTGCAACTTCACCACCGTCCGGACCAGATGGAAATGGAGGGCATGGCGGTTTTTCCGGACGCTGACAACATTCCGTCATTTTCTTGACGCAAGTCACAGATTCCTCGGCGATTTGTTTTTACGCAACATCTGTGAACGGGTATTTGCGTGCGAACCTGAACAACCGTTCAATGGATTGTTCGGCCATTCGGTTCATCATCATACAACAAAAAATTATTCAAAAAGCCTGCAGAAACGAAATATGAAATCCAAGTCTCTCATCTCCCAATGGCCCGTCCCGCTCGTCTGTGCATCACTTGTGTTGTTGTTGGCGGTTCCCGCCCCGGCATGCACGTGGTTCGAGTTCCGAAACGACAAAAATAATGCGTTCATTGGCCGGAGCATGGAATGGCCCGGGGATTTGGGCGCAGAAATAACGATTATCCCGCGAAACTACGACTTCGGATCATTCAAGACGGACTACGGGTTCGTCGGCATGAGCCACGGTCAGGATCGCTTTACTGACGGAATGAACGAACATGGCCTGGCCGTCAGCTCACTCCAACTGGATTCAAGCCAGTATGCGAAAAAAGAAGAGGCGACCTTTACCCTGGTGGACCTCATGCGCTACCTGCTCGGGAAAACGAAGACCGTGGACGAAGCGGTCGCGTTCCTCAAAGAAAACAAGTTTTACACACAGGCATTCGCCGAGCTTTCAGGGAGCGTAGCGAAAAGCCATTACGCCATCACCGAAGCCACGGGCCGCTCCGTGGTTGTCGAATTCGTGAAGGGAGAGGTCAAAGTTTATGAGAACAAAGTGGGAGCCATGACCAATGACCCCACATTTGACGAGCAGCTCAAGAACTGGTCGAAGTATGATGTGAAGAAGTTTAACGAGGAGGACTTCCAGGCCTTTGACTATTCGCCGGAAGGCCGCTTCTGCCGGATGGCCGCATGCAACGCGACACAGGTGAAAGTCCCGACCGATCAAGAGGCCGTCAACCGCGCATGGTCAATGCTGAACACCGTGGACATCCCGAAAGGGATCCTCTACTGGCGCTTCATCAATGACAGCCCGCAGTTTACTTCCTACGCGGTGGTGGATGACCTCACGAACCGCGTTTATTATTTCCGGAGCTACGACAATTATGACATCCGCAAAGTTGATCTGAGCAAAATCGATTTCGCGACGGTCAAGCGCAAATCGGCTTCGCTTTTCGGGACCGCGAATTACCAGGAAGTTCAATTTCATTAGGAGCACGGCGCCGTGCCCAACGTGTTGACCAGAGCCGGCGCCATGAAGGCATGGATAGCCGTCATGGGCGCAGTCTGCCTTGCCGGGGTTTGCCTGGCGCAATCACCCGGCGCGGCGCAAACGGATGCTCAACCCATTGTTGAGTGGACGAAGTTCACCGGCGATTGGGTTGGGATCAGGCCGCTGCTCTCAGACCGCGGCGTCGAGTTTTTCGCCAACTATATTCTCGATGGCTGGGGCAACGTGAGCGGAAGGACGAAGCCGGGATCGACCCATGCCTCGTCGATAAATTATGGCGCGGTTTCGGGGGATCTGAATTTTGGAGCGCAGGTGGATTTGGAAAAGGCCATCGGATGGCAAGGGGCCAGCATGAGCACGACATGGGTTTGGCTATACGGATCGAGCTCCAGCGAGACACAGCTCAACCCGGGCGGCAAGTACCTCGGGGTTTCAAATATCTCGGGGTTCAACACGTTGCGGTTGTTCACGCTCTGGTTTCAGCAAAAACTTTGGGATGACAGAATATCGATCCGGTTGGGCCAGCTTTCAGCGGATTCCGAGTTCTTTCGCTCCACCTACGGAGGGGTTTTGATCAGCGATACCTTCACGTGGCCGGCCATCGTTGGCCTGAACCTGCCAAACAAAGGACCGGCCTTTCCCATGGGAACCCTTGGGGCCCGCGTCGCATGGAATCCGGTGGACTGGTTCACTTTCCAATCGGCGGTCTTCCAGGGAAACGTCTTCGCGCAGAACGTCAATCGTCACGGCTTCCTCTGGCGGCTGGACGCGCAGACAGGCTGCACATTTTTCAATGAGGCGCAATTCCGATGGAATCAGCGCGACGTCGAGACCGGTCTGCCGGGCCAACTCAAACCCGGGGTGTGGTTTCAGACAGGACAGAAAGCGAACGCTCTTGCCGATTCGACGAATTCCGGAAACGCCGGCTTCTACATCGTCCTCGACCAGATGTTATATCGCGAGCCGGAGGCTCCTTCCCCGGCAAGCCGCGCAAACGACGCCAAGTCCGTCGGCGAAGGGAAGAAGGCGAGAGCTTTTGAAACGCCTGCTTTGCCAAGGAAGTCGGACCAGGGGCTCGGCTGGTTTGGACGAACCGGGTTCGCTCCTCCGGACCGCAACTTCCTCGATTTCTATTTCGATACCGGGCTGACGTATAAAGGGCTCGTCCCCGGTCGTGACAACGATACGATCAGTCTTGGGTTTGCTTATGGGCACCTGAGCAACGGAGCGCGCAGTTCCCTCAGGTCACAAGACGTCAATCCGACCGACTCCGAAATGGTCGTCGAATTGACCTACCAGGCCCCCATCACCCGATGGCTGATCGTGCAGCCGGACCTCCAATACTTCATCAACCCCGGCGCCAACAGCGAACTCACCAACGCGCTCGTCATCGAAGCCCGCGCGAAGGTCATCTTCTGATGCTAAGAAAAACATTTATGACAACACTAACATCCGTTCAGCAAGAACCGAAAAGCATGACGCAAAGGAGCGGGCGGTTGAGGGCCAACTCGTGCGTGGCAATCATCAGCATGCTATGGCTTTCGCACCCAGCATGCCTGATCGCGAGGCAGGCCGATAAACCCATCGTCGCCACGGCGAGCGGGAAGGTGGAAGGCATTCAAACCAAGAACGGCGTGCTCGCGTTCATGGGAATTCCTTTCGCCCAGCCGCCCACGGGCGACCTGCGGTTTGCGCCGCCGGTGGAGGTCGCGCCATGGGACGGCGTGCGCGACGCCACAAAGTCCGGCCCCGCGGCTCCGCAACAGGCGAATCCCATCGACCCCGGAGCCAAGTTCGTCCAAGACGAAGATTGCCTGAATCTCAATATCTGGACACCCGCGATCGATGGGAGAAAAAGGCCGGTGCTTGTCTATATTCACGGCGGCGCCTGCATGCTCGGCAGATCGAGCGATCCCACCTTCGACGGCGCAATCATTTCCAAACGCGGAGATATTGTTTTTGCCAGCATCAACTACCGTCTCGGAGCCTTGGGTTTTCTCTACTTGGAGGATTTTGGCGCGGATTATCAGGGCACCGGCTCGAATGGGATCCGGGACCAGATCCTGGCGCTGCGCTGGCTGAAGAGCAATATCGCCCGGTTCGGAGGTGATCCCGAAAATATCACGATCATGGGGGAGTCTGCGGGCGCGATGAGCGTCTTCGCGCTGATGGGCCTGCCGGAGGCCAAGGGGCTTTTCCAGAGGGGGATTTCCCAGAGCGGACCGTTTAATTGGTTCAGGACGAAGAAAGAGGCAGCGGGCAACACGTCGGACTTCATGGAGATTTGCAAAAAGAAATACGGTGTCACAGATGTTGCCGGCTTGCGGAAGCTGAAGCCGGAAGAGATCCTTGAGGCACAAACAGAGGTGACAGCAAACTTCGGCGTGCTTTGCCCCCTCATCTGGATGCCCGTCATTGACGGGACCGTGATCCCCAAAGACCCGTTTGCAGCCATTCAAGATGGCGCGGCGGCCGACATTGCGCTGCTCAACGGCACGAATCGTGACGAATACTGCTTCTGGATCTCATTCAAACCCAGCCTGCAATCCGAGCCTCTCAGCGAGTTCTTGGCGGAAATCCCCTGGTTCGGAAAAAACCTCGGGGATCGGAAACAGGAAGCGCTGGACTTCTATAACAAAAAGAACCCGACCCCCGGGCCAGATAAATCGAGCATACCCAGCAGCGTTGCCTACGTCACCGATGCCGCGTTCTTCGTGCCGAATCTCAAGGCGTCACAGGCGCAGGCCAAGCATGCAAAGGTTTGGATGTATCGCATGGACTGGAAAGAGAATGTGAAGGACCAGGAATTTCTGAATGCCTGCCATGGCATCGAATTGCCCTTTGTCTTCAAATCGTTTGCTCCCGACCAAGGAGCGCCCGACTCCAACCCGCAGATGGGATTATCCGATGCGATGCAGGATGCCTGGATTTCGTTTGTTCGGACTGGCAACCCCAACCACAAGGGCCTGCCCGAATGGCCGGCCTACGAGCCGGAGCACCGTGCCACTATGATTTTCGACACGAAGAGCAAAGTGATCGAGGACCCCGACCCCGAAGTGCGCAAGCTCTTCAAGGATATTCCATTCTAAAACATATAGCACTTATGAAAACACACACATCCATTCAGCAGATACCGAAAACCATGACGCAACGAAAGCAGCCGGGGCGCGGACGGTTGAGAGGAAACTGCTGCGCGGCCATCATAAGCATGCTGTGCCTTTCGCACTCGGCATGCCTGGCCGCCGGGCAGAGCGACAGGCCTATCGTGGCCACGGGGAGTGGGAAGGTGGAAGGTATTCAAACAAAAAACGGAGTGCTGGCGTTTCTGGGAATTCCCTTCGCACAGGCACCCAAGGGCGACCTGCGATTTGCGCCGCCGGTGGAGGTGGCACCATGGGACGGCGTGCGGGACGCCACGCGCGCTGGTTGCTCTGCCCCGCAGATGGTGGATGATTTGGAGCCCTCATCCAAGTTCCCTCAAGACGAGGATTGCCTGAACCTCGACATCTGGACGCCCGGGATCGATGGGGGGAAAAGACCGGTCATCGTGTATATTCACGGCGGCGCCTTCATCGGCGGCGGATCGAATGATCCCGTCTATGACGGCGCAAACATTTCCAAGCGCGGCGACATTGTTTTCGCCAGCATCAACTACCGGATCGGCATGTTGGGGTTCCTCTACCTGGAGGATTTTGGCGCGGAGTTTAAAGGCTCCGGCGCAAATGGCATCCGGGACCAGGTCATGGCTCTGCGCTGGCTGAAGAACAATATCGCCCGGTTCGGCGGGGATCCCGAAAACATCACCATCATGGGGGAGTCGGCGGGCGCCCAGAGCGTCTTCGCGCTGATCGGCTTGCCGGAGGCCAAAGGGCTTTTCCAGAAGGGGATTGCCGAGAGCGGGACCATCAACGCGTTCAGAACCAAAGAGGAAGCGGCGAACCTCACAAAACAGTTCATGAAGCTCGCAAATGTCACAGATGTTGCCGGCTTGCGGAAGCTGAAGCCGGCAGAGGTGATCGACGCCCAAGTCCGGCTGGCATCCGAAGTCGGGCCGATGACCGCCCGCATGTGCTCTCCCGTCATCGACGGGACCGTGATTCCCAAAGAACCGCTCGCCGCCATCCAGGATGGCGCGGCGGCCGGAATCGCGCTGCTCAACGGCACGGTGCATGACGAATACTGCTACTGGATCGGTTATTACCCCGTCCTGAAAACCAAGCCGCTCAGCCAGTTCCTTGCGGAAAACCCTTGGGGCGCAAGAAATCTGGGCGATCGGAAACAGGAGGTGCTGGACTACTATAACAAAAAATACCCGACTCCCGGGCCCGATAAATCCAGCGTATCCAGCAGCGTTGCCTTCGTCACTGACTTGCAGTTCCTCATGCAGCATATCCGGGTTTCCGAGGCGCAGGCAAAGCATGCCAAGGTGTGGATGTATCGCTTCGACTGGAAGTCGCAGGTGCCGGACAAGGAGTATCTGAATGCCTGCCATGCCATCGAGGTGCCCTTTGTCCTGAATACCTTTTCCAGTGAGCTCGCCGATGAAATCGTCGGCCCCAACCCGCCGATGGCTCTTTCCGAAGTCGTGCAGGACGCATGGATCTCGTTTGCCCGGACAGGCGACCCGAACCACAAGGGCCTTCCCGAATGGCCGGCCTTTGATCTCTCGCGCCGGGCCACGATGATTTTCGACACGAAGAGCAAAGTGGCCGAAGACCCGGATCCCGAAGTGCGCGAGCTCTTCAAGGATATTCCGCTGTAGAACAATCAATAACGATAACCCAACATGAAAAACCCGCTCCCTCGGTCATCCGCCATCAGCACCACCATGTTCAGACATCCTGAAGTTTTCCAATCAAACAGCAGTCGAAGGGAATCCGCGTTTAGACCGGAAACTGTTTCCCGGAGGGTGGACATTCCTGTCCACCAAGCAGCGTGCGACAGGAATGTCGCATCTCCTAAGAATTGTCCGCGTATCCGTTTTCCCGACAGGTCGCGATGTGTGATGTTGAGGTTGCTTCAATTCCCGGCGTTTCTCGCGCTCGCCTTAGTGTTGCTACCGGGGATGCCGGCCTTCGGGGAATCGTCCGGTCTCAAACCCTCTCCTGCGGCGTCCGCTCCCTCCAAGCCGGTGCTCTTCAAGGGGGGAGAAATCGTGACGCTCGACCCCACGCGCCCGACGGCCAAGGCCGTGCTCGTGGTCCATGGAAAAATCGAGGCATTCGACGACGAGGCGCTGAACCACCCAGCAGCCAAGGACGCGGAGGTGGTGGATCTGGCCGGCGCAACGGCCATGCCGGCCTGGCTCGACGCCCATGCGCATCCGGTTTTGGGAGCCAATCAACTTGCAAACGGCCTGGATCTCGACGACACGCACACGCTCGAGGAGGTGGTGGCACTCGTCAGAAAATGGGCCAAAGATCATCCCAAGGACGAATGGATTATCGGGCGCGGCTTCAAGGAAAGGGTCGCTCCTGTTGAGGCATTCGATGCGCACCTGCTCGACGCAGCGTGCAAGGATCGGCCGGTCGTGCTCACTGGAGAGGGCGGCCACAGCCTGTGGGTCAACTCAGAGGCACTCCGCCGCGCTCATATCAACAAGGATACCCCCACTCCTCAGGGCTCGGAGATTCCCCGCAGGGCGGACGGCGAGCCGGTCGGCTATTTGATCGAGTTCAACGCAATGGATTTGCTGCAAAGCGCCATGCCCGGAAACTCCCTCGAGCAGGATGTGGCCGCACTGCGCGAAGCCTTTGACGTCTTCGCATCGTGCGGAATCACTTGCGTGCAGGACTGCCTCACCAATGCGGATGCCATCCCCCGTTTTCTCGAGGCAGCAAAACTGGGAGCCTTTCCATGCCGCGTGAATCTCACGACCCTGATCCATGCGGCCACATGGCGCGAGGATATCAAGGCGGCGATCAAGGCGCGTGAGCTCGCCGAGCAGGCCGCCAAGGACGGGCTCGTGGACCAGGCCGGCGACCCGTTGGTCACCGTTCGCACAGCTAAGTTTTTCGGCGATGGGGTCATCGAGATCAACTCCGCAGCCTTGACCGACCCCTACACCAATGCAGGGACCAATGACAAGAACCCGCGAGGGCTTCTGCAGTGGACGCAGGAGGAGCTCGACCAGGCATTGATCGCCGCAGACAAAGCGGGATTCCAAGTGCATGTCCATGGCATAGGCGATGCCGCCGTCCACCAGGCGCTCGACAGCATCGAGCAGATGGTGACCAAGAACGGCCCACGCGACCGCCGCCCATGCACGGCGCACAATCAGCTCATCCGTCCGGATGACATCGCCCGCTTCGGCAAGATCGGGGTCATCCCCGTCGTGACCCCCTACTGGGCCGGCGACAGGGATGGGGTGCTGAACCGCATCGGGCCGGTGCGCAACGAGTGGCAGTATCCCTATGCGAGCCTGGAAAAGTCCGGTGCCACGCTCGCTTTCAACTCGGACTGGCCGGTTCAAACGCCAAGCCCGCTGGCCGGCATGTCGATCGCCATCCGCCGCATCGAACCGGGCAAGACATTTCCGCTCGTTCCCAGCGAAGCCCTGACCCCGATGCAGGCGCTCCTGGGATACACGCAGGGGGCCGCGTATGCGGTGTTCGAAGAGTCGCGCCAGGGCATGCTCAAGAAGGGGATGCGTGGAGACATCGTGGTTCTTGGGAAGAACCCGCTCGCGACACCGGCGGAGGACTGGCCGGGAATTCCAGTGCTCAGCACCTGGCGCGCGGGAGTCCGCACCTATGCCGCCCCTCAAGATGCGGCCGCCGGGCAGGGCGAAAACCCCGTCGTTACCACGGCGAGCGGGAAGGTGGAAGGCATTCAAACCAAGAACGGGGTGCTCGCATTTCTGGGAATCCCCTTCGCTCAGCCGCCCGTGGGCGACCTGCGGTTTGCGCCGCCGGTGGAAGTCAAGCCATGGGAGGGCGTGCGGGACGCCAAAAAGTCGGGGTCTGTGGCTCCGCAGATGGTGGATGATTTTGAGCCCGCTTCCAAAGATGCCCAGGACGAAGACTGCCTGAACCTCGATATCTGGACGCCCGGGATCGATGGTCAGAAACGGCCGGTCATCGTTTATATTCACGGCGGTGCCTACGTCGGCGGCGGATCGAACGATCCCGTCTATGATGGCGCAAACATTTCCAAGCGAGGGGACATAGTTTTTGCCAGCATCAACTACCGGCTCGGCATGCTTGGATTTCTCTACCTGGAAGATTTTGGCGCGGAGTATCAGGGCACCGGCTCGAATGGTGTCCGCGACCATATCCTGGCGCTGCGCTGGCTGAAGAAAAACATCGCCCGGTTCGGAGGTGATCCCGATAACATCACGATCATGGGGGAGTCTGCGGGCGCGATGAGCGTCTTGGCGCTGATGGGTCTGCCGGAGGCCAAGGGGCTTTTCCAGAAGGGGATTGCCGAGAGCGGGCCGTTCAATTGGTTCAGGACGAAAGAAGAGGCCGCACAGCACACGGCAGATTTTATGGAGATTTGCAAAAAGCAATACGGCGTCACAGATGTTGCCGGCTTGCGGAAGCTGAAGCCCCAAGAGATCGTTGATGCACAAGTCCGGATGGCGCAGGACGTCGGCCCGCTTGCTGTCCGCATGTGCGCTCCCGTCATCGACGGGACAGTGTTCCCCAAGGAACCGTTCGCAGCCATCCAGGATGGTGCCGCGGCCGGGATCGCGTTGCTCAACGGCACGGTCCATGACGAATACTGCTACTGGATCAATTATTACCCCTACCTACAAACGCAGCCGCTCAGCCAGTTCCTTGCGAAAACCCCTTGGTTCGCGAAAAATCTCGGCGGTCGGAAACCGGAAGTGGTTGAGTTCTTTAACAAGAAATACCCGACCCCCGTACCCGATAAAACCAGCGTGCCCAGCAGCGCTGCCTATGTGACCGCTGAGGGTTTTCTTATACCGCATATTAAAGCATCAGAGGCGCAGGCCAAGCATGCCAAGGTTTGGATGTATCGCTTCGACTGGAAGTCGCAGGTGCCGAACAAGGAGTATCTGAATGCCTGCCATGCCATCGAGGTCCCGTTTGTCCTCAATACCTTTTCCAGTGCGCTCGCCGACGAAATCGTCGGGCCGAACCCGCCGATGGGCCTGTCCGACGCCATGCAGGACGCGTGGATTTCGTTCGCCCGCACGGGCGACCCCAATCACAAGGGCCTGCCCCAATGGCCGGCCTATGAGCCCGCGCACCGGGCCACGATGATTTTCGACACGAAGAGCAAAGTGGCCGAAGACCCGGACCCCGAAGTGCGCAAGCTCTTCAAAGATATTCCACTCTAAAAACCAACCCACTCTAAAACAACACACATGAAAACGCTAACATCCATACAGCAGAGACAGAAAACCATGACGCAGCGACAGCAGCCAGGGCGTGGGAAGTTGAGAGTCAATTCCTGCGTGGCCATCATGAGCATGCTGTGCCTTTCGCAGGCTGCATGCCTGGCCGCCGGGCAGGGCGAAAACCCCATCGTGGCCACGGCGAGCGGGAAGGTGGAAGGCTTTCGAACCAAAAATGGTGTGCTCGCATTTCTGGGAATTCCCTTTGCGCAGCCGCCCAAGGGAGACCTGCGATTTGCGCCGCCGGTGGAAGTCAAGCCATGGGAGGGAGTGCGGGACGCCACAAAGCCCGGATTCACAGCTCCGCAGCAGCTTGATGAAACCGAACCCGCATCCAAGCTTCCCCAAGACGAGGATTGCCTGAATCTCGATATCTGGACACCCGGGGCTGATGGGAAGAAGCGACCGGTCCTCGTGTATATTCACGGCGGCGCCTACAAGTTCGGAGGGTCGGGCGACGCCGCCTATGACGGTGCAAACATTTCCAAGCGCGGAGACATCGTGTTTGCGAGCATCAATTTCCGGGTTGGCATGCTGGGGTTCCTCTACCTGGATGATTTTGGCGCGGAATACAAGGGTTCCGGCTCGAATGGCATCCGGGATCATATCCTGGCGCTGCGCTGGCTGAAAAAGAATATCGCCCGGTTCGGGGGCGATCCGGAAAATATCACGATCATGGGCGAGTCTGCCGGCGCGATGAGCGTCTTCACGCTGATGGGTCTGCCGGAGGCCAAGGGGCTTTTCCAGAAGGCGATTGCCCAAAGCGGGCCCAGCAATTGGTGCAGGACCAAGGAAGAGGCGGCGGCCCTCACAAAACAGTTCATGGAGTTTGCGGGCGTCACTGATGTCGCCGCCTTGAGGAAGCTGACTCCGGAACAGGTGATTGATGCCCAGGTAAAAGTGCAAAGCCAGAGTGGAGCGAATTCCCTTCGCATATGCACACCCGTCATCGACGGGACGGTGATCTCCAAGGACCCGTCTGCAGCCATCCAGGATGGCGCGGCGGCCGGAATCGCGTTGCTCAACGGCACGAATCGTGACGAGTATTGCTACTTCATCCAGTATTCCGCAGATCTGCAAACGCTGCCGGTCAATCAGTTCCTTCCGGATTGGCCTTGGATGAAGGAAAAGCTGGGTGCCAGGGCACAGGATGTCATGGACTTCTACGATAAACGAAACCCGACCCCCGGACCCGATAAATCCAGCGTCTCCTCCGCCATGGCCTTCGCCACCGATGCGAATTTTTTGGCACCGCAAATCAAAGATTCAGAGGCCCAGTCAAAGCACGCGAAAGTTTGGATGTATCGCTTCGACTGGAAGGCGCAGGTGCCGAACAAGGAGTATCTGAATGCCTGCCATGCCATCGAGGTGCCCTTTGTCCTGAATACGTTTTCCAGCGAACTCGCCGACGAAATCATCGGTCCCAACCCGCCGATGGCCCTTTCCGATGCCATGCAGGACGCGTGGGTCTCATTCGCCCGGACGGGCGACCCCAATCACAAGGGCCTGCCCGAATGGCCGGCCTATGAGCCCGCGCACCGGGCCACGATGATTTTCGACACGAAGAGCAAAGTGGCCGAAGACCCGGATCCCGAAGTGCGCAAGCTCTTCAAGGACATTCCACTCTGACAATCACAAATGACAACGCTAACATCCATACTTAGAGCAAAGACCTGCGCGGGCGCATCTGCGAAAGGTGCAGACGAGGCGGCTCACAGGAGCGTGGGCGTCCCGCCCGCTTCTTCGGAAAGCGGGCAAGATGCCCGCGCTCCCGGCAACTTGCACTTTACGGAGATGCGCCCCACCTGCGCGGCCATTATTAGCATGCTTTGCCTTTTGCTCGCAGCACCTGCAAACGCGGCCGTCGGGCAGAGCGACAAACCCATCGTGGCCACGAGGAGCGGAAAGGTGGAAGGCATTCAAACCAAGAACGGTGTGCTGGCGTTTCTGGGAATCCCCTTTGCGCAGCCGCCCAAGGGAGACCTGCGATTTGCCCCGCCGGTGGAAGTGAAGCCATGGGACGGCGTGCGTGCCGCCACAAAGTCCGGACCTGCGGCTCCGCAACCGGCTGATGCCAGCGACCCGGCCTCCCAATATGCCCAGGACGAGGATTGCCTGAACCTCGACATCTGGACGCCCGGGATCGATGGGCGAAAAAGGCCGGTCCTCGTGTTCATTCATGGCGGTGCCTTCATGTTCGACCGGTCGGGTAATCCCCTCTACGACGGTGCAAACATTTCCAAGCGCGGAGACATTGTTTTTGCCAGCATCAACTACAGGCTCGGGGCTTTGGGTTTTCTCTTCTTGGAGGATTTTGGCGCGGAGTATCAGGGCTCCGGCGCAAATGGCATCCGGGACCAGGTCCTGGCGCTGCGCTGGGTGAAGAACAATATCGCGCGGTTCGGAGGCGATCCGGAAAACATCACCATCATGGGGGAGTCTGCGGGTGCGATGAGCGTCTTCGCGCTGATGGGCCTGCCGCAGGCCAGGGGTCTTTTCCAGAAGGCGATTGCCGAGAGCGCACCCATCAGTTGGTTCAGGACCAGGAAAGAGGCGACGGACCTTACAAAACAGTTCATGGAGATTGCCGGCGCCACTGATGTCGCAGCGTTGAGGAAACTGACGCCTCAGCAGCTCCTGGAAGCCCAGGCAAAGCAGCAAAGCCAACTGGGCGAGAATAATATCCGCATGTGCATGCCCGTCATCGACGGGACTGTGATCCCCAAGAGCCCGTTTGCAGCCATCCAGGATGGCGATGCAAAAGGAATTTCGCTGCTCCACGGCACAAATCGTGACGAATATTCGTTCTTTATCCAGTCTTCCCCCGGCCTGCAATCTCCGCTCAATGTGCTCTTGCAGGGTTGGCCATGGTTAAAGGAACAGCTGGGCGGCCGGGAACAGGATGTGCTCGACTTCTACAATAAACGAAATCCGACCCCCGGGCCGGATAAGTCCAGCATTTCCAGCAGCGTTGCCTGCGTCACCGACGCCATGTTTCTCGTGCCGCATATCAGGTCCTCGGAAGCGCAGTCAAAGCATGCAAAAGTTTGGATGTATCGCCTCGACTACAAGTCGAATGTGAAGAACAAGGAATACCTGAATGCCTGCCATGGCCTTGACTTGCCCTTCCTCTTCAAATCGTTTGACCCTGATTCCGCCGACGACATTGTCGGGCCCAACCCGCCGATGGGCCTCTCCGACACCATGCAGGATGCGTGGATCTCGTTTGTGCGGTCCAGCGATCCGAACCACAAAGGCCTGCCCGAATGGCCGGCCTATGAGCCCGCGCGCCGGGCCACGATGATTTTCGACACGAAGAGCAAAGTGGCCGAAGATCCGGATCCCGAAGTGCGCGAGCTCTTCAAGGATATTCCGCTGTAGAACAATCAATAACGATAACCCAACATGAAAAACCCGCTCCCTCCGTCATCCGCCATCAGCACCACCATGTTCAGACATCCTGAAGATTTCCAATCAAACAGCAGTCGAAGGGAATCCGCGTTTAGACCGGAAACTGTTTTCCGGAGGGTGGACATTCCTGTCCACCAAGCAGCGTGCGACAGGAATGTCGCACCTCCTAAGAATCGTCCGCGTATCCGTTTTCCCGACAGGTCGCGATGTGTGATGTTGAGGTTGCTTCAATTCCCGGCGTTTCTCGCGCTCGCCTTAGTGTTGCTACCGGGGATGCCGGCCTTCGGGGAATCGTCCGGTCTCAAACCCACGCTCGCGCCCTCCAGGCCGGTGCTCTTCAAGGGGGGAGAAATCGTGACGCTCGACCCCACGCGCCCGACCGCCAAGGCCGTGCTCGTGGTCCATGGAAAAATCGAGGCATTCGACGACGAGGCGCTGAACCACCCTGCAGCCAAGGACGCGGAGGTGGTGGACCTGGCCGGCGCAACGGCCATGCCTGCATGGGTCGACGCCCATGCGCATCCGTGGGAGAGAACGAAGGTTGCAATGAATTGTCTGGATCTCGACGGCACAAACTCGATCGAGGAGGTTGTGGCCCTCGTCCGCAAATGGGCCGAAACACATCCCAAGGACGACTGGATCATCGGGCGCGGCTTCCAGGAAAAGGTTGCTCCCGCTGAGGCGTTTGACGCACACCTGCTCGACGCGGCGTGCAAGGATCGCCCGGTGGTTCTCATCGGCATGTGCGGCCACAGCGTGTGGGTCAACTCCGAGGCTCTTCGCCGTGCGGGGATAAACAAGGATACTGCCACGCCCCAGGGATCTGAGATTCCCCGCCGGCCGGACGGCGAGCCGATTGGCTATCTGATCGAGTTCAACGCAATGGATTTGATGCTGCCCGCCATACCGGCAAACTCCTTTGAGCAGGAAGTGGCCTCGCTGCGCCGAGCCTATGACGTCTTCGCATCGTGCGGAATCACCTACGTGCAGGACTGCTACGTCCCTGCGGGCTGGGTCTCCAAATACATCGAAGCCGCAAAATCGGGAGCCCTGTCCTGCCGCGTCAATCTCACCCCCCTGATTCACAGGGCCACATGGCGCGAGGATATCAAGGAAACGATCAAGGCGCGCGAGCTCGCCGAACAGGCCGCCAAGGACGGGCTCGTGGATCAGGCAGGAGACCCGTTGGTCACCGTTCGCACAGCGAAGTTTTTCGGCGATGGGGTCGTCGAGATCAACACCGCGGCCATGACCGATCCCTACAGCAATGCAGGGACCAATGCCAAGAACCCGTGCGGGCTTCTGCAGTGGACACGGGAGGAACTGGGACAGGCGTTGATCGCCGCAGAAAACGCGGGATTCCAAGTGCATGTCCATGGCATAGGCGATGCCTCAGTCCACCAAGCGCTCGACTGCATCGAGCAGATGGCGGCCAAGAACGGCCCCCGCGACCGACGTCCGTGCATCGCGCACTGCCAGGCCATCCAGCCGGGCGACATCCCCCGCTTCGGCAAGATTGGAGCCATCCCGGTCGTGACCCCCTACTGGGGCGGTGACAGGGACGGGGTGATGGACCGCCTCGGGCCGGTGCGCAACGACTGGCAGTATCCCTATGCGAGCCTGGCAAAAACCGGTGCCACGCTTGCGTTCAATTCCGACTGGCCGGTTCAAACGCCAAGCCCGCTGGCCGGCATGTCGATCGCCATCCGCCGCATCGAACCGGGCAAAAAAGGTCTGCTCGTTCCCAGCGAAGCCCTGACCCCGATGCAGGCGCTCATCGGATACACGCAGGGGGCTGCGTATGCGGTGTTCGAAGAGTCGCGCCAGGGCATGCTCAAGAAGGGGATGCGTGGGGACATCGTGATCCTTGCAAAGAACCCGCTCACGACGCCGGCGGAAGACTGGCCGGGAATCCCGTTGCTCAGCACCTGGCGCGCAGGAGTCCGCACCTATGCCGCCCCGAAGAACACAAGCCAGATGTAAAAGAAACCGGAGCCATCGTCATCTTTCTTCTCCGTGTCCGGGATGAGTTGCTCACATAAAGAGATTCCCATATCAACGTCTCGCCCCCATTTCTTGCTGCCTGGTTGACACGCACACACACAATCGCGGACAGCTTATCGCTTGACAATACATAGGTGATACTATACAAACCGCTCATGATCGCTCATGAGCGTTACGAAAGAATTCTGGCCATTCTTGAGAAGCGCCGGAGGGCGGGGGCGGCCGAATTGCAGGCCGTGACAGGGGCCTCGGCGGCGACCCTGCGGCGCGACCTGGATTTCCTGGAAGGACAGGATCTGGTCGTGCGCATTCACGGGGCGGTGATCCATCCGTCGGTCGCGGCATCGGAGCCGAGCTTGCTCCAAAAATCCCGTTCCGCGGTGGAGGCGAAGCGGAAGATGGCATCCGTCGCGGCGGGCCTGGTTCCTGACGGGGCCACCGTATTTGTGGACAGCGGGACGACATGCCTTGAAGCGGCCCGCCTGCTCAGGGTTCGTCCTGATCTCACAATCATCACGAATTCGCTTCCAGTGATTGCGGGGCATGAGCAATTTTATGCGAAGCTGATCGTGATCGGCGGCGAACGCAGGGCGCTGAGCGGGGCGCTTGTCGGCAACCTGGCCTCCGCTGGAATGACCGAAATAAAAGCCGATCTCGCTTTGGTTGGTGCGGCCGGTCTCGATCCGGTGGCAGGTCCCGGGACGACCGAACTTCTGGAGCGGGACATCAAAGCGACATGGATAAAAAACGCCCGGCGCACGGTCCTGCTGTGCGACGCGGGCAAGTGGGCCTCCGCCTCGGCGATGGGTTTCGCAAAATGGGGCGACATCTCAGACTTCGTCACCGACCGCAAGCCGCCTGCAAAGTTTCGCCCGAAGACCACGAAAATCCACATTTCATGAAACGACTCGACCAGAAAATCGCAAACATCCACGCCGGATCCACCTCGCCCAAGGACTTCATCATCGCGGATGCCAAGGACGCCGACATGGCGTTCGGGGTGACGGCTCCCGGCCCGCAGAGCGGTTCGTGCCGGCACGGATACAACGAATCCGAGGGATGCTGGAAGACGCTCGGGCAGTATCTCGACCAAGTCCGTGCAGTCATCGCGCAGGACATCGTCGATATCATGCTCCTCTCCGCCTCAAATCTGGAACGGCTTGCCATGCAAGAAAAGCTGTTCGCGAACTCGGCCATCACTCCTGCCGCCCGCGCGAACGACACCTCCGATGTCTGGGCGGTGCGCGGGGGAAAATACCCGACCGACCACCCCTCGCGTTCCTTTCGGACCGCAAACCTCTGCCACATCAAATACGGCAAGATCACAGAGGATTGCACGCAGCCCTTCACCGGGGCCGACCTCGGGCTCTACTCGATCACGTTCACGAACAACATTGACTGGGACTACAAGGCCCTGAGCGATTTTCACGAATTCCGGATCGAGGCCGAGCGCAAGCATTTCAGGTATTTTCTGGAGGTCTTCAACCCGAACGTGAATCCCGGAATCCCAGACAAGAAGGTCGCCGGGTTCCTCAACGACCACATTATTCGCACCCTTGCGGGCGTCACATCGGTCGGAAGGCCGATCTTTTTGAAAATTCCCTACAATGGCCCGGGGCCGCTCGAGGAGTTGGTGGCGTATGACCCCAAATTGATTGTGGGCATTCTGGGAGGGAGCTCCGGCACCACCCTGGATGCCTTCCAGTTGATCCACGATGCCCAGAAGCACGGGGCACGTGTGGCGCTCTTCGGGAGGAAAATCAATCTCTCCGAGCACCCGCTGGCCTTTATCGAGCTGCTGCGCCGGATCGTGGACGGGGAGATCCCGCCGGTGGAGGCGGTCAAGGTTTACCACAGCGTCCTGCAGAAAAGTGGGATCCGCCCGCAACGGGCGCTCCAACAGGACCTCCAACTCACCGCCAACAAGATGAGCTACCGGTGAAGCAAAGGATTCAGCGTTCAGTGTTCAGCGGGGAATCTGAACGCGAAACCGTCCTGCGGGAAACCGAACGCTTTTTATGAGCGTAGGATACTCATTATCAGGAACAAACATAATCAGGGGGAGGGTGAGGGAGTGAGGCGGCACAATCAAGAGCCACAGCAAACTCGAAAAGAACCACCAGAGCGTCCGACCCTCAAAAGCATCCTGATCTATCCCGCCCACCCGCGTCACATCCTCGAGAAAGGGCCAAGACTTGACAAGACCCTTGAAAATGGGATCGTTCACGAAACCACCTCTTTTCGGCAAAATGCTTTCCCAACCCGGCTTCTGGTCTGCGAATCACAGAAAGCGCCAACTAACGCTTCGGTATCGAGGGATGGCTCTTGTCATAGTTCTGGCGTCACTGGTTCTGCTCTCGATCCTGGTTGTCAGCATCCTGACGTCGGCCCGTCAGGAGGTCTCGTCTTCGAATTCCTACGGTGCGGGCAGTGACGTGAAGTTGCTGGCCGACCTTCCGATAAATCTGGTCACCGCGCAGATTGCGAAAGCGACGTCGGACCCCGATCTCGCGTGGATTTCCCAACCAGGACTCCTCCGCACGTTCTCGCCAGCCGGACAGCAGAAGGCGTTCAAACTCTATTCCTCCTACGAAATGGAGGAGTCCGGGACCTACGACCCGGCAGCGGAGCTTTCTGCCGAAGTCCCCTCCGACTGGAGCACGAAACCGAACGAGTTCGTGGATCTGAACCGCCCGATCCAGTTCGGAACCCGGATGATCTACCCGATTGCGGATCCGAATGCCTATAACGCTGACCCCGGCAAATTGCTTGTGCAGGGGTTTTCCTACGATACGTCCGCCATCAGCCCGGCTTCGGGAAATGCCGCCAACCTCCTTCCGATGCCCGTGCGCTGGATCTACGTGACGGCAAACGGATCGCTCGTCGGCGCGGACGACACCCAGCGCAAAGAAGCGGTAGCCCGAGTGGCTTTTTGGACGGACGACGAAACCTGCAAGGTCAACCTCAACACGGCGTGCGGCGGAGTTTTCTACGACACGCCCTGCACAAACACGCGGGAGGACCACATGCTGGGGCGCACCCAACCGATCGCCCAGGAGTATCAGCGCTGGCCCGGGCATCCGGCCACGACCAGCCTGGCACCCGTGCTCAAGCCATTGCGCGATATCGCCGATCCCGTCACACGCTCCCAGGTTGCGGCGGGGCTGACGCCGAGAATCGCATGGGGAGGATCCTCGGGAGGAACAAAATACGCCTGGCTCACCCGCGAGCTTGGCGCGACGGATATGGACCGCCTTTACGCCACCCCGGACGAGCTTTCCTTCGGCAAAGGCCTCGATGCCGCTGGCCTGCGGGTCTCGAACACCGTGAACGGAATCGATCTGGAGAGCGGCGGACAGAAGCTCGATGAGCTCCGATTTTTCCTGACCACCCAAAGCCGCGCGCCCGAGCTCACTCTGTTCAACAGGCCGCGCATCAGCCTCTGGCCGTTCAACGAGGAAATGGTGCAGACCACGGTGGACGGACGCCTCACGCCGGAAGACCGCCTCATCCGCTTCGCGTCCGAACTGGGCGGGGTGAAGACCGATGGCTCGCTTGATTACACGAAGCGCAAGCGGTTCTACTTCCAGCGCAAGAGCGCGTGGGATCCGGCGGCAGACTGGCGGGACATCCCGGCCAACCGCGCGATTTACCGCTACCTCCAAGACATGACCGCGCGCCCGTTGCCCTCGGCAAAAACCGCCCGCGCCGGAGCGGAGACGTTCCGCTCAAAATTCGGCCAAGCCAACCGGGATTCCATTCTCGCCTGCATGTGGGACTACCTGAGAAGCGGGGTGAACACGGTCAACCAGGCCTATGTGCCGGTCGGGTTCCAGCCCTATTCGTTTCCGCAGGGATACGACACGACGATCTCGGGGTTCAATGACGTGGCCCCCCTCGTCATTTCCGACCTCGGGACAAAAGGCATGGGCCGGCATCCCGTGCTCACCGAGGTGATTTTCCAGTTTGTGAACATGAGGGATGATTTTGAAAAGGATGCCTCTGGCACGGCGATCGACCAGCACGATAACAACAACCCGGCCAACCTCACGCCCGATGGGATGCCTGACTATGTCATCCGCAAGGTCCGCATGGTTGTCTTGGTGAATTTCCAGATGCCTGTAACCAGCCTGTATGGCAGCCTGCCGCGGCTTCAGGTGAAGATGACGGGCTCCACGCCGTTTAACTTCGTGATGGATAATGCCTCACTGACTCCGGTCCCAAGCCCGCTCATGAACCCCGGCTTGTCTCAGCCGATCAATGTCCGAAATGTGGCCGGGGGGATCTCGGCATGGGCGACCACGCTGGCACCGGCAGGCATCGGATTTCCTGCCTCAGCGTCGGACGGAGCTTTTCGCAACACCAACTACGTCGGCTCGTTTTTCAACGGCAGGAGCACCTACGACACCCGCGGGGGAATTCTGGGGCCCGGCTTTGGCATGTATGCCGTGATTGAGAACAAGATGAAATCGAGCAACAGTTCGACCGACCCCGAAAATGTCCACCGCCTCAAGGTTCTTTCCAATCGGTCCTCAACGATGGAGCCTGCGGATCTGACTTGGCGGAATTCATCTGCCTCATCGTGGGCGGCGCGCGAGGATGTCTATTACCCCTTCGTCAGCGATGTGATAGAATTTCGTCTTCCGCAGAAGGGCCGGACATTCACCCCCCCCAGCCTTCTGCCAAACCCGCTTCCGTCTCCTAACCTGACAGACCCGGTCAATGCCTACACCACGAGCATGGTCAGTGGCACGATCACCCCCTCTGGAAAAGACTACTTCGAAGCGTTTTTCTCCGGAGGCACTCTCGACGTGGCGGTTTATCCGGGCTTGCAGGATTCGGCAACGGCCCTTTCTCCCATCAGTTCGAACTGGCAGGCTCAAACTGGCGCAAATTATTTGATGAAGACCACGATCAACGTGGGCAATACGATCATCCCGCTGCCGCGCCCAGGGCCTGACGTGGTCAATGCCTCGAGGGGGACGAGTATCCCGAACCCTCCAAGCCCACCCACATTTTTGGCGATGGGCAACTACTACGAACGAACGAAGTTGGTTTACGTGGACAACCTGCTCCAAGTTCCATCCAAGAGCACAACCAGCGCGACCCCGGTCGTCACGACGCAGATGGATGTCTTCCGCTCCTACCAGTTGCAGGGCGGGGTTCCGGTGAATGGCGACTTGCGCCTCGCCGCGCTGCGCTCCGAGATTCCTTCCTCCTGGTGGCAGCCGCATCCATTGTATTCAACGCGGGGAATTTTTCACGGAACCAGTTTTTTCCCGGGCCAGCAGCAGCAGGCTGCTGCGATCGACGCGGCGAGCGGAGAGAAAGCCGTTCTCTGCTCGGTGGATGGAGATGCCACGTCCACGACTCCATGGGACGCCCGCAGCAAAGGAGGCAGGCTGCACAGCGGGATTTCAATCTACAATACCGGAGCCTATCGCGCGGCCTCGCCGGCGACAAAATCTTCCTCCCGGAACGGATCGGCGGCGGTCGGGGATTTTACTCTGGGCTTCGGGAACATCTCTGCGGGTGCTGTCGTGGCCGGGCCGGATCTGGGAGGGGTTTCATGGGAACAAAACGTTGCAACCCATACTGACTCTAGCGGAAGATTTGATACGACCGGCCCCTATTTTTCTGGAGAGTTCAGCCGGGCGGGCGCGAATGATTCAGCCACTGTTTCCGGCGGGGCCTCCGGCAAAAATCTGACGGGAATCATGTATTCCCCCTTCAAGCAGGTGCCCTCACCGGTCATCTTAGGTTCTATCCCCTCACGGGCGGGGGACTCGGCACCCGGATCGTGGGAGACGCTGCTTTTTTGCCCGAATCCAGCGGGTGGAAAAAACACCCATCGCGGATGGACCCAGGCACCCCGTGATCATTTCCTGCTCGACCTGTTCTACATGCCGGTCGTCGAACCCTACGCGATCACGGAAAACTTTGCGACGGCCGGAAAAGTGAACCTCAACTACCAGATTGCGCCGTTCACCTACATCAAGCGCAAGACGGCGCTCTACGCGCTCATGGATAGCATGACATCCAACTCAACATTTAGCCTGGCTCCCAACTACACGGGAAACGCTGCGGGATCGGCGATCGTTGCGGTGTCCGATACTGAAGCTTCCAACACCGCCTATCGCACCGTTTCCAACGGCGTGAAAATGTACCAGGCTGGTGCCACCTCCTACCGGAAATTTGTGGATGCTGAAAATACGCTGAAAGCGTTCGACCTGCGGTTTGACACGCAGAACGACCCGTTTGTCTCGGCTTCGGAAATCTGCGAGATGTTTCTAAATCCGGTCGGGGAGGCGGATGCGACTGCGGCGGAAGCCTTCTGGGCCAACAAGACGCTGACCGGAGACGACAAGCGGGAGATGCCTTACAACCACCTTTACCCCCGCGTCACCACGCGTTCCAACACCTTTCGCGTTCATTTCTGGGTGCAGACATTGAACGCCCGGCTTGGCCGTGAAAACCCGATTGTCACGGGTGAATACCGCGGATCAACCATTGTCGAACGTTATCTTGATCCCAACATCACCGAATACGGCTCCGGCTTCGGAGATGGAAACACATTCAGTGTGGATGCCGCATTCCCTCCGCTGAACGACCGCTACCGTTTCCGTCAGATCGAGCACCAGCAGTTTGCTCCGTGACCAGTCCCCGTGCGACAGGAATGTCGCACCTCCGAAGAGCCCCGGAGGGTGGACATTCCTGTCCACCACACGCTGACGGCGCAATCAAGCCGAGCGTGCGACAGGAATGTCGCACCTCCGAAGAGTCCCCGGAGGGTGGACATTCCTGTCCACCACACGCTGACGGCGCAATCAAGCCGAGCGTGCGACAGGAATGTCGCACGTCCGAAGAGTCCCGGAGGGTGGACATTCCTGTCCACCACACGCTGACGATGCAACCAAGCCAAGCGTGCGACAGGAATGTCGCACCTCCGAGAATCCTGCTGGAAAAGCTTGCTTTTTTGTGTCCCCTCCGCGATGCTGTGAACGTTCCCGATACGATGGGCGTCATGAATTCCCCTGATCAACAATTTGGATTCTTCCGGAGGAAGTCTTTCCATGGGAGGCGGGCTGGCAAATTTGCGGGATGCCTCGCGTTTACGCTGATAGAAGTGCTGCTGTCGCTCGGCATCGTGTCATTTGCCTTCATGGCATTGTGCGGAGTGCTTCCGGTCGGGCTGCAGACGTATCGGGAAGCGATGGATGCGACGTGCCGGGCGAACATCATCCGGGTGATCAGTTCCGAGCTTGCGCAGGCGCCCTTTGCCGAAATTGACGCGCGCAAGGGGCAAGAACGATTTTTCAGCGACCAGGGGTTGGAAGTCGCTTCGGCGGAGGCCGCCCGATTTCGCGTGAAGTATGAGAATATTCTCGGTGCGACTTCGCTGTTTGGCGCGGCAAATTCCTCGCTCAAGCCAGTCACGATCGACATCACTTCGGTTCAGGGGGGCAAATCCCTGTCGCGCGTCACCGTATTCATCGCTGACAATGGCATTTAATGTTTTAGAAGGCTCCCGCGCGCCGCACACGAGTCGGAAGGCCTTCACACTTCTGGAACTGCTCGTTGCGATGGCGGTGATGGCGCTGATCATGGTGGTGATCGGCCAGATGTTTTCCGCCGTCTCAAAATCCTGGAAATCGAATTCCGGCCGGGCGGCGTCATTTGCAGCGGCACGGGCGGCCTTTGAGGCAATGAGCCGAAACCTTTCGCAGGCGACACTTGCCACGTATCTGAGCTATGCCGACAGCGATGGGAATCCGGTTCCGCTGATCAACCCCTCGTTCAAGCCCGCCAGCGGAAACGTCACGCGGTCGAGCGTGCCGACCCAATACCTTCGGATGTCGGAGCTGCATTTTATCACGGGCAGGGCGGGGGACTTGTTCGCGCAAGCGCCCGTTTCCGGGCTCGTCACCACCGGGCAGGCGATATTCTTTCAGGCACCCACGGGTTTTGTTCAGGAGCAGGCCAACCGTCCCAAAGCCAGCCTGCTCAACGTTCTCGGATACTACATTGAATTTGGCAGCGACGACATATTCAAGCCGGGTGTGGTCAAACCGCTGGTGGCGACCCGCTCGCGATACCGGCTCATGGAGGTCGCCCAGCCGGCCGAGCGGAATGCCATTTACGAAAGCACCTGCGAGCTCGATTCGCAGGGCCTTGCCAAATATTCCTACGACCTGGGGTGGATTGCCGGCCTGGGCCTCGCCTCGGCCGATGCCCCCAAGCAGCCGCTGGCAGAAAACATCATCGCGCTCGCGATGCTTCCGAGGCTCTCCCCTTTCCAATCCACCAAGCTCGACGAGCTTACCGAAGATTTCACTTACGACAGCCGTGCGTGGGAGAGCAACGCGACAGCCAGCGACTCCCGTCTTCGGAATCAGCTCCCTCCGATCATGGAACTCGTCGTCGTTGCGATCGACGAACCGTCCGCGCAAAAGCTCGCGCAGCTTTACGGCGGTGCCGACGGCTCGTCGCCACCCTTTGCGAACGCCTCGGTGCTCGCGAAGCTTGATCTCGACGCCTTGTTCAAAGAATCCACCAAGCTGGAAGCCGACATCAAAACGATCGGAGAGGGCCTGGCCTCGCTGCAGGTCAGCTACCGGGTCTTCCGAACCACCGTCGCGATGCACGGCGCGAAATGGACCGAAAAATGAAATCACGCCTCCTGGCTTTTTCTCTTGTTGAGCTGCTCGTCGTCATCGCGGTCCTTGCCATTCTGCTTGCGGTCGGAGCATCCGCTCTTTCCCAGGGAGGCAACAGCCTCAGCCTGACCACAACCGCCGCTCACGTGCAGGGTATTTTGGATGAAGGCAGGCAAATTGCCCTTTCAAGAAACAAATACGTCCAGGTGCGTTTTCTGAGAAAGGCCGGTGAGGATCGCTACAAGGCCATCAGTCTCCATGTGGGGGATTCCCCCTACTACGGAACGACTGCGGAATATGACACTTGGGAGGCCCTCGGCCAACTCCGCCAGCAGGGACGCACCAGCTTTCTTCCCCAGACCATAACCATTCCCCAAGGCCCACAAACCTCCAAGCTGCTGGCGGATCTCGCGGCAGACACAGACTTCGCACGCACCGGAACCAGCAAGATCTCCGGGCAGAGTTACGAGTGGGTGGCCTTTTATTTCCGGCCGAACGGAATCACAGATTATCAGATGCTGAATGGGCTCCCCTATTCCGGAACAAATGCGTTTTTTTCCCTGGTGATCGAAAACGAATTCGCACAGTCGACACCGGATCTCCCAAAAAACTTTTCGACGCTCACGCTCTCTCCGTCCACGGGAAGACCGGTTGTTTTCCGGCCATAGATTCTACGGATTCCTGCAGTGCAATGTGTCAAATGAACCACCTGCCCGCCCCATCGCGGAAATCCTCGCTGGCGGACCCTTCTTCTCTTCGAATGCTGGTCATCGGCAGCATAAATATTGATCTGGTTGCCGAAGCAGAGCGGATCCCCAAGCCGGGAGAAACGGTGATGGGATCGGGATTCCATCGTCATTTCGGGGGAAAAGGCGCGAATCAGGCGGTCGCTGCGGCGAAGGCTGGCGCTCAGGTGCGCTTGCTCGGGGCAGTGGGGAGCGATGATTTTGGTCTGTCCGCTTTGAAACATCTGTCGGATGCAGGAGTGGACACGTCGGAGTGCGGGACTGAAACGGGAGCCAGCACCGGCGTTGCCCTCATCGCAATCGACGCGGGTGCGGAAAACAGCATTATTATTGTCCCCGGTGCAAATGGTCTGGTTTCCCCCGAACGCCTCGCCGGAGTGCGATGGCAGGATTTTGATGCGGTGCTGTTGCAGTTCGAGATTCCCCTGGAAACCGTCTGGGAAGCCATCCGCAAAGCCTCTCTGCACACCAGGGTGATCGTTACCCCGGCGCCTGCCGCACAGATTCCCCCGGAACTGTTGCCGTGCATTGACGTTATTATCCCAAACCAGCATGAGGTATCCCTGCTGGGGCATCCGGGCGGAGAGGCATCCCACACTGCGGCGCGGCTGGCGCGGCAAGTCCGCGGTGGCGTCGCTCTTACGCTTGGTTCAGCCGGGGCCAAATGGTTTGGGTGCGGTGGCGATGTTCTTGAAATCAAAGCTCCTGTTGTGGCTGCGATTGATACGGTCGGGGCCGGAGATTGCTTCACGGGATACTTCGCATGCGCCTATGCGGGCGGACTGACCGTGGAAGCAGCGCTCCGGCGCGCGTGTGCTGCGGCGGCCATCCAAGTCACAAGAACCGGCGCCCAATCAGCCATGCCAGGCGCGGGGGAGGTCAACGCGTTTTTGGAATAAAACTCGGGGAACCCTCAGAATTTCACTGTATTCACCCATCCAGAATTCATCGGGAGAATCACTGGACGGCTTGCGTGAGTCCGGCCACGCCGACCACGCCCGGGGCTCCCCCCTTCTGGAACCAGAAGATCGAAACTCTTGTGATGGGCTCGCTGAGGACTCCATCGTATTGGCCTGTCTTTTGATCCATCTGCACGAGCTGCTCCCGTTTTCCTTCGAGCCACTTCCATCCCGTGAAATCTCCCGGAAAAGGAAGCAGGAAATACTCTCCGCCGGCTTCCTGGAGTTGAATGCCGATTTGCTGGACCCTCGTGTCTGGAGAAATGTAAAACCATCCTCCCAGCATTTTGAAATCCGGGTCCATGGTTTTTGCGACCGTGCAATCACCTTTGCAGCCAAGGGGCTCTGCAACGTAGGTGAACTTGATCCCCGACTGCGCTCCCGGGGGAAGTTCCCCGGCCTCAAAGGCGCTCGACTCCTTGGACTCCAAATGACCGCCGCCAGCTTTTACAGCGAGGGGATTATCAAGATTTGCAAACGGAGAGACTGAGAGGTTGGACTTCGCCATCTCACTGTCAGCCGGCGGGATTTGATCGCCGGCATGAACGGGCAAACCAGCCAGAAGCAGAGCGAAAATCACAGGGGAGCATCTTTGCATGAAGGAGGTTTCCCACCATGGGGAATCCTCACGCAAATCAAGCAGAAACCGGTAAAAAGTCAACCGGGCGGATTTTGACACCAGGCATTCCGTTGCCCCCACATGATCCGACCAGTTCAAGCTTCATCCTTGCCGCCGACCCTCGTTCGCGGACAATTTCCCGCATCACAAAGGTGTCGGGAATGTTCACGTTTCTGTTGCCACCTCTGCAACGATTCGTGTAGGGGCATGGGCTGTCCTGTTGGCTGGTGCCCGAATTCGCGATCCTGCAAAACAGCTGCGAAAAAATCACCACCCTTTTGGAGAAAAATTTCCCGGTCATGAAACCCTCCTCCCGACACACGTTGCTGGTCCCCGAGCTTTTTGAGAACTTCCGGCGGCGCGCCCGCGACGGGGTGCTGGCCGACCATGCGGGCATGCGACAGTTGCTGACCCTTGCGGAAGCGGCCCTGTCGGCCGGCCCGTTTTCCGTCACCGACAAGCGGCATGTCCCCCCATCCGGCGACAAGCGCGACTATTTCAGCCTCAGCATCTATTTCTGGCCGAACCCGGATACGCCCGACGGCCTGCCGTATGCGCCGAGGGACGGGCAGCCGAACCCCGAGATTGAGGACTATGATCGGCCGCGGTTTGAGGATTTCTGCCGGAACGTGGACATTCTCACACTCGCCTATGCCGCCACAGGTGACGAGCGATTTGCGGCAAAGGCGTCCGCCCTGCTGCGCGTCTGGTTTGCGGACGTGAAAACCCGGATGAACCCGAACATGCTCTTCGCTCAATTCATCCCCGGCGACAGCGTCGTGCTGCCATGGAAGGAATATCCGGCGCGGTTTGTCCCGGGAACGGACGGCAGGAAGGGCGTCCATGTCTCGTTTGGCGGGACGATCGAGGATCTCAACCTCATCCCGCTCACGGATTCGATCGCTCTGCTGGCCGCTTCCCCGCATTGGTCGGAAAACGACCAGTCTGCCGTGGCAAAGTGGTATGCCGAATACGCGGAGTGGCTGCTCACCCACCAGCACGGGCGCGACGAGGCTGCCTGCCGGAACAACCACGGCTCCTGGTATTGGGCCGGGATCGTCTGCCTTTTGAATTTTTCCGGCCAAAAGGATCGCGCGAAGAAATTTGCGGCGAAGGCGCTTCCGAAGCGACTCAAACTCCAAATCGAACCTGACGGATCCCAGCCGGAGGAACTCGTCCGCGCGGTTTCCATGAGCTACACGTCGTTTTCACTGTGCTCGTTCGCGAATTTCGCAATCTCCGCCAAAAAATGCGGCTTCGATGCCTGGCATTTCGAGACGGATGACGGACGGTCAATCCAACGCGCCATGGATTGGCTCGCGCCTTACCTCACCGGAGAACAGGAGTGGAAGTGGAAGCAGATCAACCCATTCGACCCGGAAATCCTCGTCGGCCAGCTCGCCGCCCTCGCGGTCGCCTATTCCGACCCCGCCTACCTCGAAAGAATCGGCCGGCTGCGGGGGTTGAGGGAAGATTCCATCATGAGGCTCATCTACGCTGCCGAGTGAAATTCCTCGCGACAGGAAAACCAGTGCGCAGCGAAGCCAGACCCCCGTGCGACACCGTGCGACAGGAATGTCGCACCTCCGAAGAGCCCCCGGAGGGTGGACATTCCTGCCCACCACCACACGCAAGCCGCCGTGCGACAGGAATGTCGCACCTCCGAAGAGCCCGGAGGGTGGACATTCCTGTCCACCATGCGCTGGCTGCCGTGCGACAGGAATGTCGCACCTCCGAAGAGCCCGGAGGGTGGACATTCCTGTCCACCATGCGCTGGCTGCCGTGCGACAGGAATGTCGC